>Ga0209158_1000652_pt1 | contig 24736 bp, 24 predicted proteins | sample GraSoiAngelo_140_FD_185897 | JGI IMG/M metagenome (GOLD analysis project Ga0209158, IMG submission 185897) | Grasslands soil microbial communities from the Angelo Coastal Reserve, California, USA - 14_0929_12_30cm (SPAdes) (version 2) | ecosystem: Environmental > Terrestrial > Soil > Grasslands ...
CAAGGTAGATGGAAAAGCTTGGCCAGGAATATCGCCGCCGTGCTTCACCAGTTCAATGCCATATTCCAATCCCGTTTCGAGACCGCGGCATGAATCTCTTAAACACAACTTTCTTGACAAGTGCCGAGACTCCTCGAAAACTTCAATGCACCGGCACCACGCCGCTTTCTGACTGCCGTTGATTTCCCCCAAGTACAGCACCTGCCGCTGGAGCACCTGTCCTGACGAACCCCGCCGGTTCTCCACGATGCTCCAATAGTTATGCTCCTTGCCGTCCTTCACGCGAACCGTGCAGCGGAGAAACATACCGCCATTGTGCACGGCGCCTCGCAGCAATCAAGGGGTTAGGTCTTCACTACAACGCGTTGCGGGAAAAGTGCTACTGAAAAGCAAATACTTATCGGCAGGAAACCGCCAAAGATCCGTAAAATCAACCCTCGGTTGTCAAAGTCGGGCTAATAGACATCAACACTGCCAGCAAAGACCAGCAGCAAACCTTGTCGGGAATCGGCGATGCCACCGCCCAGAAGATCATCGAGTGTCGTCCCTGCAAGCGCAAAAACGAGCTGGTCAGCAAGAAGGTCGTCCCCAAGTCCACCTGCGATAAGATCACGGACAAGATCATCGCCAAGCAAAGCAAGTAACCGATTTGGGTTGAAGATCAATGGGCGGCGGGCCCGGATGCCCTGCCGCCCAACAGCCTGCGAGACGGCGGCGCTACATCAAAAACGCACCCGCCCCACACACGATAAAGTTCGCTCACTCATCCTTTCATTGCTTTCCTCATCGAACGTGGAGGATAATTTAATTTCGGTTAGTGTGATTTGTGCGCTGGAAGGCTCTCTCTATTCGCAGTGAATCTGCCCAACTACATCACGATGACCCGCATCTTCAGCATCCCGCTGCTGATGTGGATTCTGCTTAGCACGCGCTTCACCAGCGTGCCTGGCGAGAAAGAGCTGCTCGCATCAGCGCTGTTTATCTGCGCCTCCATCACGGACGGCATTGATGGTTATCTCGCCCGCAAACGAGGTCAGATCACAACCCTCGGCATGTTGCTTGATCCGCTGGCCGATAAACTGCTCATTGCCGCCGCTTTTGTGACCCTGGTGCAGTTCAACCCTCAACTGGTTCCCGCCTGGGTTGCGGTGGTGATCATCGGCCGCGAGTTCCTGGTCAGCGGCTTGCGCTCCATTGCGGCATCGGAGGGTTTCACCATCGAAGCCAGCAATCTGGGCAAATTCAAAATGCTGGTCCAGATCGTCTCCGTGGTCGCCGTGATCCTCGATCACCGTTGGAACGAGTGGCCGATTTATAAGTCCCTCTTTTTCCCGGTGTACTGGATCGCCCTGGTAGCCATTTGGTTCATGGTTTTTCTGTCACTGGTCTCCGCGACCGACTACTTTGCCGCGTTCTGGTCGAAGATCGACCGGCACGTGGTGAAGCGACGGAGACGCGCCTTCGTCCTTAGCCGGCGGAGGAAACACGATGTCCCAGCAACCTGATAACTCGCAACTGGTGGCCTGCTCGCACTCTTCGCATCCACATCCCGAGCCTGGCGAGTATTCCTCTGAAGAACGCACGGTGTTGCTGAGAGTGGCGCACGATTCGATTGAAGCTGCTTTCAAAAACCGCGACATCCCGACCGAAGCGCCCACTGCTCATTTGGCGGAACCGCGGGGCGCTTTCACGACCCTGTACCTGCATGGGCAGCTCCGGGGCTGCGTCGGCTATGTCTTTCCCGTGGTGTCTCTCTATCGCACGGTAATAGAAACCGCCCGCGCCGCCGCCTTCGAGGACACACGCTTCCATCCAGTCACCGCATACGAAGCGCCCGAACTGGAAGTCCACCTCAGCGTGCTTTCCCTAATTCAGCCCATCCGCGCCGAAGAAGTGGAGATCGGCCGCCATGGATTATTGATTTCGATGAGTGGGGTTCGTGGGCTGCTTCTGCCGCAGGTGCCGGCAGAACAAGGCTGGGACCGCATCACCTTCCTTCAACAAACCTGTCGCAAGGCCGGCCTGTCGCTCGACGCGTGGCAAAGAGGCGCACTGCTGGAAGCCTTCACTGCGGAAGTCTTCGGCGACCGCGACTTCGTCGCGTAGCCTTGCACAGCTAGAACGGGCTGAGGGACAAGCCGTCGGCTACTTGATGATGCCGCACGCAATGCGATCGCCGGCATTGCCGGCAGGATCGGTTTTCATATCGTCAGGCTTGGCGTGGATCACGAGAGCCGTGCCGCCGTTGCCGAACACAGAGTGGTTGTCGTTGCCCAGGTTAACATTCGGCGCAGTGACCACGGCTTTAGATTTGCCCGTGTGCTCGACAATGAAATTCGGCATATCCCCTGCGTGCGGTCCGTCGGGGTTCTCGAGGCCGTGCTTCTTTCCGTCTGGATTGAAATGCGGTCCGGCCGATTTGAAGTCCGGGGGATCACACTTGGCGTTCTGATGGATGTGCATGGCGTGCTCGCCCGGAGGCAGGTTCTTCAGGTTCAGTTTAATCTGCACGCCTTTCGGCGAAGAGTCCAATGTCGCCGTTCCTACGCTCCTCCCCTGGGCATCAATCAATTTTGCTTTGGCTGAACGGGGGTTCGCGGCGAAGGCGGAAATCGCAACCAACATCAAAATGGCGAAGGTAGTTAGTTGTCTATGGTTTTTCATGTGGCGAATTATAGCGGTTACGGGCTTCCGTCCCTAACGCGACGCCATAGCATAGAAAGCGTTGTTGCCAGAGCGCAGGTCCTTTGCGCAAGTAAACGTGATCCCCACGCCTAGTACGCTCAATTTCACCTGTACTCCTGTATCCGAGAGCCATTTCGTTGAACTCAATCCAGCTGAGGAACCAGTGATCTTCCCGGTGTCCAAGAACGGACTAAGCTTCACGCTGAAGATGCCGTTGTCGTACACGTTTTTGTCGATTTCCCAATTGGACAGGAAGTAATTGCGGCCCAGAGGGGCGCTGCCCTTGCGACCGTCGCGGGTTCCGATGTGAGCACGCAGCCAGAGATCGTTGTCGCGCTCCAGCCCCAGCATGAATAATTCGTCAAAGGGAACCTGGCCGAAAGTCTTGCCCGCACGAATCTGTTCCTGGAGTTTGTAATCGTCACCCCGCATTTGTGGAAACCAGTCGCCGGAAAGTGATGCTTGCAGCTTCTCAAAAGTGTGTCGCGGGTTCGACCAGATGGTTGCAACCTGCGAGGAGACACTGGACGCAACAACCAATCGCCTATCAGGCACTCGCCAGAGTTCGTAATTCAATTGCGCCAGATGTTTGAGCTGGTACCCACGCGACAGCACGTCCGGAATCAGCGCCGATCCGACGAAAACACTTCGATAATCCCGATGAGACAGTTCTGCGCCTGTGGACCAGCCCCAGCGGCCGCTGCTGAAGGATGCGATCGCACCGTCGACAGCCTCCCTCCGCAAATTGAGAGCACCCAGGGTTGGCGCTGGCCCCTTGAACGACGGACGGATCACCCAGTTCTCGTTACGCAGATCCAGGCCGAGGTGATAGCGCTGCCTGGGGTTGTGTTCCAGCGGAGCAGAGAAGGTCGCCGCCAGGCGCCGCTTCTGGGCATCCCAGCGCACCAAAGACGTGACGTTCATCGCAGAGCGATTCAGGTTGAAGTATTCGGGGTAGACCGTCTGGTAGAAAACACCTCGGAAAATAGACAAGAGCGACTCCCATTTGTTGCTGCCCCATCCGTTTCGCTCCTGGGCGCGAAAGACTACGTCAAACTTGCCGTCGTCCTGTGCTGTCAGCTGAAAGCTATAACTGGGGAAAATGTCCAGGCCGCCGATACGCGCTTCGGTGGTCAGCAGATCGGGCAGGCGGAGCGTGCTCGCTGGGGCGAACGCGAAGGCACGATCCAGAAGCGCCGGGGCAATGCGAAGACGCTGCTCGGGACGGATTTGCTCGATCTGCGGTTTGGCAACGCGATTCCAGTATTTCAGCGCGGCCTCCAGATTGCCCTGCACAAAATAAACTGTTCCCAGGAAATCATTGGCGTAGGAATCGGCAGGGTCTAGCCGGAGTCCACGCTGTAGCCAGGCAGCGGCTTCCGAATAGCGCCTCTGTTTGAAGGCGACTCCACCCAACTCGATGGGGAACCGCTTGTCTTTAGGCCGCAAACGACGTCCACCGAGAAAAGCTCGACGAGCATCGTCCCAGCGCCCGAGTTGCGCCAACGCGGTTCCGTAGTAGAAATCGAGCTCGGCGTCACAATTAGGGGTCGATTCGACTTCGCGAACCACCTGCTCCCAGCGGTGTTCGGCAAAGAGTTGCCGGATCGTACTGAGCCGGTTTGACGTTTGTTGCGAGGACTGGGCTGGGAGCGAGAACGTCCACCCAAATAGTACGAGGGCGGCCAGGGCGCGGATTAGTGGCCGTCCTGTTGAGGTATTGCCAGCAGCGTCCAATTGCCGGCGGCTCTCCATTCTTTTTCGAAGTTCGCTCGATCTTGCTTGAGTAGCTTGCGTTCGGCAGGATCGTTCTTCAGGACGATCCCCTGCTGCTCATCCAAACCGGCCACGACCGCGTAATGCAGAGGTGCACCCCTCTGCGGCTTGAGCGCAACAATCAGAGGCCGGCCTTTCTCCAGGTGCTCTTTCAGGTCGCCCCATTCCCCGCGAAAGGCAAACGCCCGGAACCCGTGCTGCTGAAAATAACGTTCCAAGTCGGACGCATAAATCCCGTGCGCTTCCGACGAGTAGAGGGCACGCTGGATTTGTTCTGCATCAACAACCGGCTGCAGCGCCAGTTGTTGCTGGCGCTGCCAGTATTGCATCACCATAGCGATACTGGCGGCGCCACAACCATTCTTCTCCTGTTTGATGAAAGGAACGTCTAGCCATACCCCACTGCCGTCGGAAGCGAACAGCACTCCCGCGAGAGATAGCACGATAAGAAGTCGGCAGGCTGGACTTCCACGCATTTCAGTTCTATCGGACGGCCACAATGATCAGAACCAATGCTGCAACAGCCAGCAGGATGATCAGCAAGTCGCGATCCGTGAGGTTGCCCGCGGCAAAGTCGGCCTGAGCCTTGTTCGCTCGCGACGCCAATTGCGCGAGTTCCTCGTCGCTCAACGATGACACTGCCGCTTTCACCTTCGCTGAATCCATGTGAGCCGATGTGAGAGCTATCTGCGCCGCCGGCGAGGACAAGAAATTGCTGACGGTGTCCAGATTGTGCTGCCGGGTTTCGCTAGCCGCCACCGTTGCATGGTGCAGATCAGCGGGGCTGACGACGTGAATCTGAGCCTGCGCCAGCAGGCTAGGCGGAACCGCAAAAATGGTTACGAGAACACAAGCGGTGACTACTCGTGCAGACTGCCGCACTAAAGAAAGCATCTTGCTACTCTCCTTATCAAAGATTGCGGCCAGAGCGACACCGGGTCGTTTTGCGATTATACCGAGATCGACCGCTCCAGATGAAGGCGAGGCGCTCAGAGCGGCCGTCTCACAGCTTGGTGACCAGAACCATGATCGGCCCGGCGGCAATCGCGATCACGATCAGCGTGAGCGTCCACCGCCTAGGTCGCCTGCGGCGACATCTTTTTGCGCCTTTTGCGTGCGCGCCGCAGTCTTGGCGAGTTCTTCGTCGCTCAAAGTCGAAATTGCTTTTTTCACTTGGGCGCTCTCGATGTGGGCATCTTGCAGCGCCCTCTGCGCGAGGGGACTGGCAAAGAACTGATTGACCTGTTCCTGGTTGTGTTGCCGCACCTGGGCGGCGGAGATGGTGGCCTTCTGCAACCAGAAGGGCTCACCACGTGAGTCTGCGCTGCCAGGTTCTGCGGTGGAAAAGCGGACAGAACGGCAAAGAAACACGCGCTTAAGGCTCAGATGGACTGCCAGAGGATGCCTTGGATGCATTGGGGGTCTCCTGACTATTTATTCTGCGGACGGAGTATGCTGTACGCCCGCTGCGATTGGATTAGTCGGCCACGAGCCGGGTTGCCATTTCAGAGCGGCCAGCCAAATCATTTGCGAGGACGATGCGTATTGCAGCAGTCATAACCAGGTTCGGGAATTCACCGGGGGGCCCCATTCCAGCAAAGGGTTAAGACAGTCTGGGGAGCCGTTTCGGACCAGTGTGGGCAGTGTGGATACTCACAATTCTTCGACTCTCTTCTGTAATTCCCGAGCAATCGCGCCTGGTTCGGTTCGGGCTTCAAATTTAAGTGGAGCACCCACCCGAACTGTGATTCTCCCCGGCAAGGCAAACTTGCTGCCCGATTGCTTGACCTCAAACAATCCATCAATCCGCATGGGGACGACGGGAATCTCCAGGCGGTTAGCCAAAACTCCAATGCCTGCTTGGAATGGAAGCATTTTGCCGGTGGTGGTGTGATGGCCTTCGGGAAAAACGAGCACGCTGTATCCGCGATCTACGCACTCGCCCGCGTAAGCGAAACTCTGTCGGAATCCAGACTGGCGTGGTAAAGGAAAAATGTTGAGTAACGCCGCGCCTAAAATCCACTGCAGGCGGTCGAAAAGCCGGCCGAACCAACTTCGCGAGGAAGGCGGCGTATAGAGAGCTTCCATGGCCTCGCCGCCGACTGCTGCCGCCAGCCGATGCCGTAAGCGCGCTGGGAGTGCGGTCAGCACGTATCCGACATCAACATCGCTGATATGGTTGGAGACAACCAGCACCGGTCCTGATGTTGTGCGAAGATTTTCGAGTCCCAAAATGCGTGGCCACCCCAGCAGAAACACGGCGGGGCGCAGCAGTAAGTAATGCGCCAGCAAGCGAATCCAGGTTACTGGCCAGCGCAGCGCCGATCGGGGATAGTGATAGTGCGCGCGGGGGGCAGCCTCCCCCCGCAACATGCGTTCCAGGTCCCCAACAGTGCTGAGTGCCGCGAAGCTGGTCTCGCTCAAGTCGACCTGATAGCGGTCTTCCAGGGCACTCATTAACTCGACCCGCTCCAGCGAACTCAGGTTCAAGTCGGTTTCCAGGTTGGCGTCAGGACGAAGGCTCGGCAATCGTCCCGTAAGGCGCGCAATCATTTCTGCGAGCGGACTTGTAGACTGATCCGAACTGGGCTGCAGGTTTGCCCCGAGGGTCTGCCGAATAAGGCTGATCCTAGGTTTCTGGGTCGACGTGCGTGGGAAATCTTTCTCGGGCCAGACCGCCCACGTGCGCATGCGCTGATATTCCGCCAGTGACACGTTCGCCCGCCGCATAATTTCTGCGGCGTCGGCGCTCCGGTCTCTCAGGATCAGCACCGCACCCGGTTCCGCGTTACCATCGCGTTGTATTCCAATTACGACGCAGTCTTTTATTTCGGGCTGGCGGCGTAAGGCCGCCTCCAGGTCTTCGGGATAGACATTCATTCCGGCGGAAGTAACGATCACGTCTTTTTTGCGGCCTTTGAAGTACAGATTTCCTTCCGCATCAAGCTCGCCGACATCGCCGGTGTGATACCAGCCCTCTTGACTTGCCACTGGCCGAAGTTCGCGCCCACTCCAGTAAGCGAAGGCCACACCTGCGCCCCGCACCAGGATTTCGCCGGTCTCATCCAATTTGATCTCTCGCCCGGCGAGCACCTTTCCCACCGAGCCTTTACCCAGCTTGAAAGGGTGATTCACACTGATGAGCGACGTAGTCTCGGTCAGGCCGTATCCCTGAATGACGGCATACCCGAGCCGCCCCCAAAATTCCTCAGCAACCCGATCCAGGGCGGCGCCGCCACAGATGAAAGCCCAGAATTTCCAGCCAAACTGGCGATGGATGTGGCGAAAAATCCACCAGCGGCGCAGGAAGTGCTTGTCTTCTGCCTGGCTGAAGTTCTGCCGGAACTCGTTCGACTTCCCAGCGTCTTCCAGGTCGCGCTGAATCTTTTCTCTTAGCGACTGCAAAATTCGCGGAACTGCCACCAGTACCGACACACGCTCCCGCTTGATGGTGCCGATGATCTCCGACGGATTGAGCGATTCCTGAAAGATCACCGTGCCCGCCATTAGATGCGGAAGGAAAATTCCGAGAAATTGTCCGAACACGTGGCTGAGCGGGAGCAGGTTCAGAAAACGGACTGGATGCGCGAAGCGTTCATATTGCAGATACTCCTTGATGTGCGCTTGCAACGGCTCGACGTTCGCCAAGACGTTGCCGTGCGTGATAACGACTCCCTTGGGCTCGGCGGTTGTTCCCGAGGTGAATACGATTTCAAGGGTGTCACCTGGCTGCAGATCGGCCGGTGTATAGGAACTGGGCGAATGCTGGGCAAGGACCTGTAGTAAGTCTTGCAACACCATTATCGGCAATTGGCCAACGTTCTTAGCGTGTTGCTGAGAGCAAACCAGAAGCTTGGCGTCAACCTGCTGATGCACACGCAAAACGAAATCGCTGTTTGCCGCGTCGTCCATGGGGACAATCACTGCCCCTCGCAACGCGCATCCAAAGAACCCCGCTACCCACTCGGCGCAGTTCCGGCCCCAGATTAATACCCGGTCGCCCTTGCCGATGCCGCGCTTCTCCAATTCCCGAGCAAACTGGGAAGCCATTTCTGCAATCTGGCCGTAGCTCCACCGACCGCTGCGATATCCGCGATGGTCCACATAAGCACACTCAAACCCATGTCGTCGGAAGTTCTCAACGTATTCGATCAGGGAATGGCGTTCCATGAAAGAACGTAGCGCTTTAATGACGGCGGGCGGCGGCGCTTTTCACGGCATAAAACAGTAGGCTGCAGACGAACACAATGGGGAACGTCCAAATTCCGACAGATACGGCGGCGTGGCTCGAGATCCCAAGTTCCCCGTGCGTGATGAATAAGCCCCAGGTCAAAGCGTAAGCTGCCAGCGAGATTCCTAGCGATAGCAGAAAGCTGCGGAGAAGATTTCGTTTGAGCGCGGGCTCCATCGATCCCTCCCTGGCGGTTATACGTCTACTGACTCGTGTTCCGCCCGAACTGCAATTTTTCAGCTCCTCCCTACGCCGAGTGCGTCCGCCACGCGGTTGATGTAGTTAAACCAGGAGGCAATCAGCGTAATTTGCAGGATCGCCCTGTCGTCGAAGCCGGCATCGCGCATGCGCTCGTGATCTGCCGGCTGGACCTGAGTGGCGTCTTTGGTCAGCTTCACGACGTAATCGAGCATCACCCGTTCCTGGCGGCTGATCGGCGCCGTGTTGTAGTCCTTCTCCAGGGCGCGAATCAGGTTCTCATCCAGCGTCACCCTACGCAGAAACTCTGCGTGCGACTCGATTCAATAAACGCACCGGTTGGTCAGCGAGACCATCGTGGCGATCATTTCGTGTTGTCGCCGCTGCAGGGGCAGGTCGGGAGACATCAGAACGCCAAAAGTAGCAAAGGCATGGTAGAGGGCGTCAGGGATTAGGCTATGCGAGGCCACGATCTCCGACGCGCCACCCCCGGGTGCCGGATGGACGGGAACCGCGTATTCCTTGGGATAGAGGGCCTTTTCCGCCTCGATCGCCTTGGTTAGTTTCTGGTTAGCCTCGGGAAGAGGCACGGTCCGAATCCAGGTCATGGAAAGAGCTTGCTCCTTGGAATGGGTTTGCTACAATCTTTCCAGTTCACCCAAGCTACACGCTTCGCCATCGGTATGCCAAGCTTTTGGACTGCCGAGTCCAAGTAAGTTAGGTGACTGATTCGTTCGCAATTCCCCCAGGCGGAGGATCGAGTCGATGAGTATTATGGTTTGGAAATTGGCCCGGCATCTGCCCCGGCCAGTTTTGCTGGTGCTGGTTGTCTTCTTACTATCGCCCCTCGCTCGGGCGTAAACTGCTAGGAGCCAGCCTGGGCGGCGCAAATCGGCTGCGGACCCGGGAGCAGCGGAACCGGCAGTTGTTCTGAAATCACCAACGGGCGTGATTTCCCTCACTGCCGAACCGGACTACGACCATCACAATCGTGGAGGAGCGGCTGTTTCCCCTAGAGGCGCGAAGCTCGGCAGATCCCCGATTTCAGGTTCCTGCCCTCCCGAGCGCAGGTGGTCCTGGCCTCCCGCTTCCGGCCCAGTACTCGCGGTCAAGGAGGACCTTACATGGCGCAAGAAAACACCCTTACGATTACCGACAATCGCACCAATAAAACCTATACGATCCCCATCGAACACGACACGATTCGGGCGATGGACTTGCGGCAGGTCAAGACCAAGCCCGAAGAGTTTGGGATGATGACCTATGATCCGGCATTCATGAATACCGCTTCCTGCCGCAGCAGCATCACCTTCATTGATGGAGATCGCGGCATCCTGCGGTATCGCGGCTATCCTATTGAAGTTCTCGCCGAACACTGCACCTTCCTGGAAGTGGCCTACCTGTTGATCTTCGGCAATCTGCCTACGGAAACCGAGCTCAAAACGTGGGTCGCCGAAATCACTCACCACACCATGCTGCACGAGACCACCAAGAAGTTCATGGAGGGTTTCCGCTACAACGCCCACCCCATGGGCATGCTGGTAAGCACTCTGGCAGCGATGTCCACCATTTATCCGGAAGCGAAGAATATTCACGATCCGGCTAACCGGATGCACCAAATCATCCGCCTAATTGCCAAGATTCCATCCATTGCTGCCATGACCTATCGCCACAGCTTGGGTTTTCCGTATGTCTATCCGGACAACGACCTGGGCTATGCCGAGAACTTCATGAACATGCTGTGGAAGATGGTCGAGCCGAAGTACCTGGCGAATCCGGTGCTGGCTCGGGCGTTGGACATTCTGTTCATCCTGCATGCCGATCATGAACAGAACTGCAGCGCCAACACTATGCGGGCGGTGGGCAGCGCACACACCGATCCGTTCCTGACTACGGCGGCGGCAGCCGCAGCCCTGGCCGGCCCACTACACGGTGGAGCCAACGAAGAAGTTCTCAAGATGCTCGACGAGATCGGGTCCAAGGACAATGTGCCGGCGTACATCAAGAAGATCATAGACGGACACGGCAAGTTGATGGGCTTCGGGCACCGCGTTTATAAGAATTACGATCCGCGGGCCAAGATCATCAAGTGGACCGCTGAGCAGGTCTTCGAAGTAACCGGCCGCAATGCCAGACTGGACATCGCGCTCGAACTGGAGCGGATTGCGCTGGAAGACGAATACTTCGTCAAACGCAAGCTGTATCCCAACGTCGACTTCTATTCTGGGATCATCTACCAGGCGATGGGATTCCGGCCGGAGATGTTCACGGTGCTGTTTGCCATCCCGCGCACAGCCGGCTGGCTGGCGCAATGGCAGGAGCTGTTGACCGATCCGGAGCAGAAGATCGCGCGCCCGCGGCAGGTCTGGACCGGTCACGAGGTTCGCGAGTTCGTGCCTCTGACCAAGCGGGCCGCGGTGGTGGCAGCTCGCTAGTCGCTCGGCAGGAATGATAATTGCGAGTCGTTGTAGGGGACGGGCGTCTCGCCCGTCCCTTTTTTGGTCGCACAAGCAGACTCTTTGCAAGTGCGCGCGAGACCTTCACCGGCTGACGCCTGTTTAGGAGGACGACCCGTTTGTCAGGACAAACCGTGTCCGCTCCCTGACTACGGTGTGACCACATTTACGGTGGACCTGCTCCTGGTTACTGCACCCGACTGATCTGTGGCCTCGACAACGATGGAGTGCTTTCCGGGCGTCAGTTGCTGGGTTGTATTCAGTGCGTTGCCATCGCCCTTGTACGTCAAAGTGCCGTCGACATAGATCTGCATCGTTTGCACCGGGCTGACCCCGTCGGCGGTAGCGACCACCGGGACAGGAGAAGTCACGGTGGCATCGGGCATCGGTGAGCGGATGGTCCCGGCTTGCGCCTGCACCGTAACGTGCACCCCGGTCTTGTGAATTTCTCCCGCCTTGTCCCAGGAGGGCGCCACAATGTAGCGCGGCCCCAAGCTCATTGCGAAACTGGTGTTCACCTGGTTGGACTTCCCTTGATACCGGAGCAAGTTGTCCACATAGATCTGCATCGCGGTGACAGGACTGCTGTTACTGGTGGTCGCCTGGACATGCACCGGCGAAGCGACTTTCGCATTGTCGAGAGGCGCAATTGCTTTGACCGTGTTGAAGAAGTCTGCCATGGGCTGCCCCGTCGCACCCGCTCCCGGGCAGGAGGCAAATGCCATGGCGTCGCATACCGTGCGCAGCAGATTCTTGTGAGAGTAGTGGACGGTGGATTTGTATTGCGGTTTCACCTGCGGACCAATCACAAGTGTAGCGATGCGGCCACCACAACCGGAGGTGACCGTCGTGGAACAGCGATTGTCGCCGGTCAGATTACCCTCATCCCAGACAATGAAGAGCAAACCATCACCACCTGGTTTGAACTCGGGTCTGGCGAGAATGGTCGGAAGATGTTTTGACAGCCACACATCGGCGGCCGCTAGCGTACCATCATGCGCATCTTCATCGAGGTTGGGAGTGATGTAGATGTAGTTCGGTGCGTTATTCGCCGCCATATCGAGGGCTAACTGGCCGAAAGGTACGCTGTTCAGCTTCTGAACCGCCGTGCATGCATCGGTGAAGTCAATCAGCGGGTTATGCCTGCGAACATAATTCAAATTGCTCAGGCCGAGAAAGCCGGCGTACGGGAGATCTACCGGGTACGATTTCCAGGTCAGTGGCTTGGCAAGCACCTGGCGCACAACGTTGTTTGCATTGAAACAGGCAGTAGTATTGTTGTTGCTTGTGACGGGCTGGCCGGCGACTAGCCACATCAGAGCGGGAACAGAACTGTGTTGCTCCGAATCATACTGCGCGGCCAGCGCATACTTGGTCGCCAATGAGTTGTAATATGGCATGCCGGCATTGCCGATGACGCTTTCGTAGCTGTGGTTCTCTTGCGTTATCAGCCAAACATGTTTGGAACGCGGAATTTGCGCAGAGGCAAGAGAGCTGAGAGCAAACAATAGAACCCAGAACTTCGTCATGACATCTCCAACTTCGACAAATTGAGGCACTTGAGATGGCAGCTGGACCTGAGAACAAATGCCGGATCTGCGGCAGAGGAACTCCAGGGCCTTCTGGGGCAACCCAAACCTAATGCTGCTGGGCAACAAACGGTTGGTTTACTCGAATACGCAGGGCGAACGAGAGCTCAACTTAGCCGGGAAAAGCAGTAACCAACCATCGGAGAAACCACCTAACGGCGTGTGGAAATCGTTCGTACCGTCGAGCGGGCCGCGGCTTGGGTGCCCCGAGGCCGTCACCTGGCAGCGCCCCCCGCTCGTACGAGATAATGTAGTGACTTGCGGGCTGTTCTGTTACCTCCGTAACCGGGCAGTTTTGGGTAGGCGGATTACAATTGGCACTATCGCAGGTCACCTCACTTGATTGTTCGGCCTTGCCAGCCGATACGACAGGAAGGGCGACTACCCCGTCTGTGCCCTTGCAGGCATCACGAACGGTGCGTCATCCGGAGTCCGCACTAATATGGCGTTTGGTCTAGGCTTCAACAAGGCGAAGGTCCTCAGCTCTGCGGAAAAGTACGTCCAGCAAGGCAAGCTGCAGAACGCCATCGCTGAGTACGAAAAAGTCCTCAAGCACGATCCCAAGGACCTCACGGTCCTGAATACTGTAGGCGACCTGCACGCCCGTCTTGGCCAGCCCGAAGAAGCCTGCACTTGCTTCAAGACGGTCGGCGACGCCTACGCCCAGCAGGGCTTCACGGTCAAGGCCATCGCCATGTACAAGAAGCTCACCAAGCTGAGAACGTCGCTGGAGGGCGTGCTCAAGCTGGCAGAACTGTATACGCAGCAGGGCCTGTTCAACGATGCGCGGCAGCAGTATCTGCAAGTGGCGGAAGAATTTCTGCGCACGGGTGAACTGGAGCAGGCGGTTCGCATTTTCCAAAAAACTCTGGAGATGGACCCCGAGAACGTCGCTATGAAGGTGCGTTTGGCCGAGGTCTACGTTCGGCTGGGAAAGAAAAACGAAGCCTGGCAGATTTTTTCCAGTGCCGCCGAACAGCTGCGCACTCGTGGTCAGCTGGTTCCCGCCGAAGACATTTTGCAGCGCATGCTGACCCTGGATCCGAAGAACAACCAGGTCCTGCTGCTGCGCGGCAAGAACGCGCTGGAAGCCGGAGACAGCGCTGGCGCCATCAATTATTTCCAGCAGGTTCCCGATATCGACACACAGCCGGAGGCGCTCAAGGCGCTGTTCCAGGCTTATCTGGCGGCCGATCGGTTGAGCGACGCGGGAATGCTGGCCACCAAACTGCTCACAATTCACAACGATATCGAAGGCATTGCCGGATTTGTCGGGGCGTTGTTGAAGGGCGGGCTCTTCCAGGACGCGCTCAACGTTTATCACCAGTACGGGGACCGGTTGATGGTCATGGATCAGGCCAAGGTTCTGGAAAACCTGCACACCATCATCGGCCACGTCCGCACCGAGCCCGAATCCCTCGAGCTGCTGCTCGAACTTTTCCGGAAAGCCGGCGAGACCACCCACATCAGCGAAGTCACCGAATTGTTGGCGCACGCCAGCGTGCAAAAGGGAGACTTGGAGAAGGCGCGCGAACTGTATCAGGAGTTGATGACGGTCGAGCCGCAGAACCCGATCCACGCGCAGAACTATCAGCAGGTTTGCGGCAAGCTGAGCGGCGAACCACGTTCGGGCATGATTACCGCGGAAGAGGGCACGGTACTCGTGGACGAACTCGAGGCCACGGCGCCTTCGATTGAACAAGCGTACTCAGAGAACATCTCAGCCGAGGTGCGCGCGGCCCTAACCGATGCGGAACTATTTGTCTCTTACAATATGCCGGCCAAGGCTTTGGGACCGCTCATCGCTGCCCTGCCCAAAGCGCCACACGACATACGCCTGAATCAGCGTCTCCTTGCGCTACATACTCGCGCCGGGCGTTTCGCTGAGGGAGCCATTTGTTGCCGGTCGCTGGAAAAAGTCTATTCCGAGGCGGGATATGCTGAAGAGGCTGGCCGCTATGGAGAGCTGGCATCGAGGTATGAGCAGCATGCGGGGACGGCGTCCGCCGAAGCGGCACCGGCCGAAATTCCCGCTCCGGCGCCGTGGCCAACGGAGGCACCTGGTGAATTTGCAGTTGAGGCGGCGCCCTCCGCGGACGAGGACCAGCCAATTGCTGCAAAGCATAGCGAAATCGATCTTTCTGAGGAGTGGGAAGGTTCTTTTACCGGAGAACCGGCAGCCCTAGAGGCTTCGGCTCCCGTTGAACCTCCAGCACCGGCGGAGCCTGCCGCGGTGATTGCCCCGTTGGCTCGGACCGCTGCGCCGGATTTGGTTCCCGAAACCGTCGAAGAAGTTCGGTTCTACCTGCAACACACCATGCGCTTGCAGGCTCTGGCCGCGATGGCCAAGCTGGAAGCGCTGACGGAAGATCAGAATCTGCTCGACACCTTGCGCGCTGAATACGAGACTGCGTTTGCGCCCGCTCCAAAACCTCAGCCTGAAGCCGCCCCGGAAGCGGCCATAGAAGAGGTCACCATCGAAGAGGAACCGGTAGAGGAGGAGATGGTGCAGGAGGAACCGGTTCAGGAAGAAGCGATTGCCGAAGAGCCGGTCGAAGAAGTTGCCGCGGCTCCGGCGCCGGCCCGCGAGGATACCGAACTCAAGGAATTGGTTGCGCACCTGGAATCTGAGCTGGGTGATTTTGAACCACCGGCGGCGCCGGCTCCAAAGCCGAAAGCAACCCCGGTCCGCGCATTCGAACCTGCGGTTGCTGCCAAGAAAGATGTTCTGGGCGAATTTGTTGCCGATCTGGAATCGTCGCTGGGCGCTGACTTCCTGGTAACGCCCCCGGCGCCTCAGCGTGCGGTCAGGCCGGAACCTAAGCCGATGCCAGTGGCGCCGATGGTTGCGGCTCGTGCTGCCGCCTCGCCTATACCTTCGGCTCCGATCGTGCCGCCCGCAGCGGCTGCCATAGCCGTCGCAGCCCCGTCGCGCACGGCCGCCCATAATCGTCCGGAGATGGCGAGTTTGCTAGCCACTGGGGTCGCGACTTCCGCCGCTGGTGCCGGCACCGACCTCATCGAGATGTTCGACGAGCTCAAGGGCGAGCTGGAGGAAGATGCCGCCCCGACTACTGCCGAACAGGATCCGGAAACGCATTACAACCTGGGGATTGCCTTCCGCGAAATGGGGTTGCTAGATGAGGCGATTGGGGAATTACAGAAGGTCTGCCAACTAGTGGACCGTGGTCATCCCTTCCCTCAGCTCATGCAAACCTACACCTGGCTGGCTCAGTGCTTCCTGGATAAGGGTGTTCCAGAAGCCGCGATTCGGTGGTATGAAAGGGCATTGAAGATCAGTTCGATAGACGAAGATACCCGCACCGCCTTGCACTACGAATTGGCCTCCGCCTACGAAAACGCTCACAACCGCGACGCTGCCTTGAGCCACTTCATGGAAGTCTACGGCAGCAATATTGATTATCGTGACGTGGCCGAGCGCATAAAGGCCCTGAAGTCGTAAAATCGCTAGATGGACCTTACCCTAAGGCTTGGGGGCCGTGCGCAGGGAGCGGTGCGCTTTGGACCTCCGATTTGTGGAGGACGGCGTGACTGCAGATCCTAGAACTCCATTGGACAGCCGCCCCCGACCCTTCGCTGATTCGAAGCTTTCCAACGGAGCTCCCCGCCTGGCCACGCTGGAGAGCGAAGCCCCACCAGCGGTATCGCTTGGCCGGCTCTGGCTGCACAGGTTGTCTAGGTTGGCTTTCGTCTTCTTCTGCGCTTTGCTGGGAGTAGTCCTGGTCGTATTCCCCTGGCGGGATGAGTGGACACACAACAGTCTGATGCTGGGCTATCCGACGCTGCAAAAGCTTATGGCCAGCGGCTTCCTGCGTGGGGTCTGCAGCGGCCTGGGACTTGTGGACATTTGGATCGGCTTCTGGGAAGCGGTGCACTACCACGAATGAAAGTGCCCTCTCGCGAACTAAAAGAAAATCATGAGCGAACATAAATCCAAAGCAGCGCCTCTCGCGTATCAGAATGAGCCTTTCCTCAGCAGTCCCGACGGACGAATCTTGCGGATCATGTCGGAGTACGTGGAGCCTCTGGCGCGCTTTCGGCGTGAGCAGATCCAGGACACGGTGGTGTTTTTCGGGTCTGCCCGGTTTACGAATCGCCGTGACGCTCAGAAAACGCTGACGGGCATCGAAGGGGATGCGAAGAAGCAAGGTTCCGACCAGCACAACGAGTTGAAACGCGCCCTCGCGGCGGTCGATATGGCTCGCTATTACGAGGATGCTCGCCGTCTTGCTTATTTACTGACCGATTGGTCAATCAAGATTCCTGCGCGGCGGCGGCGTTTTGTGGTCACCACGGGAGGCGGGCCGGGAATCATGGAAGCTGCCAATCTGGGAGCCCATGAGGCGGGCGGCAAGACCATCGGGTTGAATATCAATCTGCCATTCGAGCAGTACCCCAATCCGTACATCACTCCCTCGCTTAACTTCGAGTTCCACTACTTCTTCATGCGTAAGTTCTGGTTCGCCTATCTCGCCAAGGCGCTGGTGATCTTTCCCGGCGGCTTCGGCACGTTGGATGAGCTGTTCGAGATTCTGACCCTGGCCCAAACCCAGAAACTGGCCAAGAGAATTCTGGTCGTGATTTACGGCCGCGAATACTGGGACAAGGTCCTCAACATGCAGACTATGTCGGACGCAGGAACCATCTCGGCAGAGGATTTGGACTTGTTCAAGATCGTGAACTCTCCCGAAGAAGGCTTCGAGTACCTGCGAGACGGCCTGACGAAGTTCCATCTCGGTGGCCTCCCCAAAGAGGGCCTGCCGGAAATCGCGAAGACGCGCCCGTAACTCCTCGGTTGCAACCGCGCTTCGTAGTAGGCTGAAGTGGGTGCGCTGCCTCCTTTACTACATCACCGACCGCACAGAGTTCCCAGGCGAGGACGACACACAACGCCGATGTCTCTTGGAGAAGATCGCCGAAGCGGTACGTTGCGGTGTGAACTTCATTCAGTTGCGCGAAAAAGACCTCCCCACTCGAGAATTGGAATTTCTCGCTCGCGAAGCCTTACGTGTCGCCCGTTCGCAACCAGAAACGGGAAACCAGAAACGGGAAACCCGGATCTTAATCAACTCGCGCACGGACATCGCGATTGCGGTCGGGGCAGACGGAGTTCACCTGCCCGCCCACGACATGGCGCCACAGGAAGCACGTACGATCTGGAGCAAGTGTAGCGCGGGTGCTCTCAGCCCCGCGATCGTCAGCGTGTCCTGTCACTCAGAGGAGGATGTACGCCGGGCAGCCTCCGCGCAAGCCGACTTGTCGCTCTTCGCCCCCGTATTCGAAAAGAAGGACGCTCCGCACATGCCACCGACCGGCCTCGAAGCCCTGCGCCGGGCCGGTCAGCACAGAATTCCAGTGCTCGCTCTCGGAGGCGTAACGCTGGAAAATGCGCGCGCCTGCCGGATTGCAGGTGCAGCCGGAATCGCAGGAATCCGGCTGTTTCAGGAAAACGACATCCAAACCGTAGTCCAAGCCCTGCGGTATGCTTGAGAAGACGTGGCGACGCAGCCTTACAAAACCCGGGTTGAGCCTCTGGCGCCGGATCTCGTCCGCATTCCCGAGGGCTGGTTCTGGATGGGCTCCGAGACTGGGCAGGACAACGAGCGCCCGGTACATCGGGTTTGGGTTGACGGGTTCTGCCTGGCATCCTGCCAGGTAACAAACTCTGAATACCTACGGTTTCTTGACGCCACCGGTGGCAATCCGCCGCCCTTCTGGTGGGACTCGAATTTCAACGCTCCGCAGCAACCTGTGGTTGCGGTCTCGTGGTTCGAAGCCGTGGGTTACTGCGAGTGGATGCGTGCGATTACCGGGCGCAAATATCGGCTGCCCACCGAGGCCGAGTGGGAGCACGCCGCGCGTGCGGGTGCACACGGGAAGCTGTTTCCCTGGGGCAACGATCCACCCCAATCGCGCCCCGATTACGAGAAGCGTTGGAAGAACGGCCCCGAACCGGTTCGTCGTTATGAGGCTAATGCATTTGGTCTCTACGACATTTGTGACAACGTTCACGAATGGTGCAGCGACTGGTACCAACCCGACTATTACTCGGGCGGGCCCGAGCGCAATCCGCGCGGCCCGGAAACCGGCTCCCGGCGGGCTTCTCGCGGCGGCTCCTGGCGGCACCACATCAAGGTAGCGCGCTGCTCGGCACGCTCCAGCATACCTCCGGAATTTCAATACGCCGATTACGGGTTTCGGGTGGCCTGCGACTTGTAGTCCCAGCGACCATTGTGGCGGGGTTCAACCCGCCTCCGCACAAGCTAGAATCGCGTGTCGAGAATAATCCGTGAGTCCGGGAGAGCCCACATGTTTTGCACGGACCTGCTGAAGAGCAAGCGCATCCTGATCACCGGTGGGGGCACCGGGCTGGGCAAGGGCATGGCCCAGCGATTTCTGCAGTTGGGTGCGACCGTCTACATCTGCGGTCGGCGGCAGGAGGTGTTGAAGGAAACATGCGCCCACCTTGCCCGGGACACGGGAGGAAGCATTCATTCCATGCCCTGCGACGTGCGCAAGCCGGAAGCCGTCGAAGGAATGGTTGAAGCTATCTGGAAAGACGGGCCGCTTGACGTCGTCGTGAACAATGCTGCCGGTAATTTTCTGGCGCGCACCGAAGAGTTATCGCCGCGGGCATTTGAAGCCGTGGTCGGCATCGTGTTGATGGGCACGATCAACGTTACATCCGCATGCGGACGAAAGTGGCTCGGCGCCGGCCATCATGCCACAGTCCTGAACATCACGACGACGTACGCATCCACCGGCTCTGCCTACGTTGTGCCTTCGGCAGTCGCCAAGGCCGGAGTAGAGGCGCTGACGCGCAGTCTGGCAGTGGAGTGGGGAAATCGCGGCATTCGCACGAACGCCATCGCGCCCGGTCCAATTCCGACCGAAGGCGCTTTCTCGCGCCTGCTGCCCCGTCCGGACATGGAAACAACGGCTCAGCAACGCAATCCCATGGGGCGGTTCGGCACGGTCGAGGAACTCGCCAATCTTGCCGCGTTCCTCGTGAGCGACGGTTCCGGCTACATCAACGGCGAAGTGATCGTGATGGATGGCGGCGAGTGGCTGCAGGGGGCCGGCGAGTTCAGCCATCTCGGTCGCATTCTCAGCGAAAAGGAATGGGAGGCTTTGAGGCCCCGCAAGGCACCGGGTTCCTAATCCCATTTCCGCGAACGCGCCAGCGTCGTCAACTGCTGCTCGTCAGCTCCGCACGTCGCGGGGTGGCCTGACTAACCAGCGCAGCAGCATGTTTACCAGGCTGAGGACGACTGCTCCCCAGAACGCAGCCCAGAAACTGCGCACCTCGAAGCCTGGAACAATGGCAGAAGCCAGCTCCAGCATGGCAGCGTTAATCACGAACCAGAACAGACCGAAAGTGATGACGGTCAAGGGGAAGGTGATGATCTTCAGGAAGAGTCCGAGGGTGGCGTTGATGAAGCCGATGACCAGGGCCGCAATCAGAGCCGCTCCTGCTCCTCGCAGATAGAAACCAGGCACGACGTGCGCGACAATCCACACTGCCAGCGCACTCAATACCCAATTGAGCAGGAGTCTCATGCCGGCCCTCAGAAATGGTGAACGCTGACTATACGGCTTGCTGGCGAAGATCGCAACCCGAGCCATGAAAGCGTTATCTGCCAGCGGCGAGCCGCGTGGCGAGTCGCGGCGGCAGATCGGCGGCAAGGATCATGTCCTGTGCCTTCTTGAGGTTATAGGGCACGCGGTGGAAGGTGATGGCGCGAGCCTCGGAGTCAAATACGGCAAAGGCTGCACGCCAGTCCCCGTCGCGGGGCTGGCCTACTGAACCGGGATTAATCAGATACTGAATGCCGTTTTTTAGAGGCCACGAGCTGACTTCGGCCTGGCCGACCGTCTTGTAGGCAGGGCGCAAAGCCCCCGCATCAATCGGGTTGGAGCTGAAGGCGCCTTGCACGTGAGAGTGGCCAAAGAAGGTCAGCGGGACGGACGACAGGAGCAGCGGCTCGAGCGCATCGCGCGCCGTCACTACATACTCGTCTTCATCCATGGGCGAGCCGTGGACGAACTGCACGTCGGGCAGTTGGGGCAGCTGTATGGGACCGGAGGGCAGCGAGCGCAGCCACTCAAGATTCTCGGGGGTCAGATGCTTTTGCGTCCACTGCGCCGCCATGCCCGCAATGGGATTGAAATCATCCAGGTCCATCAGGCCGGCTGCGGCCTTGTCGTGATTGCCACGCACGAAATGATTTCCCAGGGCGCGGGAGCGATCGATTACCTCGTTAGGATTGGCGCCGTAGCCCACGATGTCCCCCAGATTAAAGACGAGATCATGGGCGGGAGCCGCCGCCAGACAAGCCTCCAGGGCCTCAAGGTTGCTGTGAATGTCGCTGAGAAGAAGTACCTGCACATATCACCGGCAAATTGGCGATTATAGACCTACCCACATCCAACTCGTGTGGGCGCGGGTCTTTGACCCGGGCAAGCGGATCCGACACCCTTCCCCACGATCATTTCTAGTTCACGACCGGACAGCGGGCCCAATGCCCTGGGAAGACTTCCACCAGCGGAGGCAGGGCGCGGGCACATTGGTCGACGCGGGAATCGCACCGCGGCTCGAAGGGACATCCCGGGGGCACGGCGTGCAGGGCCGGAACCGTGCCCTCGATCGTCTGCAGCGGCTGTTGCCGATCGGTCTGCAAAGTCGGTACGGCATGGAGGAGGCCGCGTGTGTAGGGATGGGCTGGCGAATGGAAGATGTCTTCCTTGGCAGCGAGTTCAACCAGACTTCCCGCATACATGACCGCCACCCGATCCGCTACCTGCGAGACCACCGCCAGGTCGTGCGAGATGAAGAGCATGGCCAGCCCAAATTTCTTGCGCAGCTCGGCCAGCAACTCCAGGATTTGCGCCTGGATGGTGACATCGAGGGCAGTTGTAGGCTCGTCGGCAATCAGCAACTGGGGGCGGTTCACGATGGCCATGGCAATCATGACTCGCTGCCGCATACCACCGGAGAGCTGATGCGGATAGTCGCGGGAACGAAGCTCGCAATCCGGAATGGCGACATCCTTCATGGCTTGCACCGCGCGATCCCAGGCGTCCGCCTTGTTGACACGACGGGAATGCCCGTTGCTGTGCGCCAGAATGGCTTCGGCAATCTGATCGCCGACGCGCATAACCGGGTTGAGCGCAGTCATGGGCTCCTGGAAGACCATGGCGATGTCGGAACCGCGCAACTGCCGAACCTGCGCTTCGGAAACTTGCAGCAGATCCTGGTCACTCCAGAAAATGTTTCCCGACACCTGCGCCTGCGTCGGAAGCAAGCGCATGATGGCGAGCGACGTGACCGACTTGCCCGACCCCGATTCTCCAACCAAGCCGAGGACTTCACCCGGGGCGACCGTGAAGCTGAGGTCACGGACGGCCATCAGCTTCGCAGGGGGCGATCCGTCCGCCCCCCGGCGCGCGTTTGCAGCAGGAAACTCAATATTCAGTTGTCGGACGTTGAGCAGGGGCACCACGAAAACATCCTAGCAAAGACCCGTGCGGCGGGTCCGAGACCCGCCACCACACAGTCATCGCCTAACTACTGTCCCAGTATCAGCGGCAGGCCATTCTTGCTGTTGCCGATGACCACCACTTTGGAGTTGCCGCTCTTGGCCAGATTCTCGGTGGCCTCGATTCCCTTCCACTCCAAAAGCTGCGGACTGATCCCCTGAGCCACGATCTGCTGGAAGTCACGGATGCCAGCCGCTTCGATCCGCTTGCGCTCCGCCTCCTGCTTTTCTTTCTGCAGGCGGAAATTCATGGCCAATGCTTCCTGCTCGGCCTGTTGCTTGGTTTCGATCGAGGCCTTCAAGGTTTGCGGCAACTGGATGTCGCGCAGCAAAACATTTTCCACCAGAATGCCGCGCTGACTGAGCTGACCGACAAGCTGGTCGTGAATCTGTTTGGCCACCATTTCCCGCTCGCCGGTATACAAGGCGTTGGCACTATGCGATGCGGTGGCTTCGCGGATCGCGGCCCGCAAATTGGGCTCGACCACCACTTTCTCGTAGTCGGCGCCAATCTTCTGATATAGCTCGGAGGCCTTCTCCGGATTCAAGTGGTAGATCAGCGAGGTGTCGAGGTTCATCACCAGACCCTCAGAAGAGGGAACACTGGCCGATTCTTTCAGTTCCTGCGTCTGGATCGACATCTCGTTGTTCGTCTTTAACGGGTTGATGAGATGAATGCCTTCGGACAACACTTCCCCGGTCACCCGGCCAAACAATGTCAACACACCGACGTGACCAGTGCTGACCCGAGTCACAGAATTGAATAACAGGATCACAAGAACCAAGCCCGCGACCGCGATGCCGATCAGCTTAAAAAACGGACTGCCACCAACATCGATCACTCTGCCGCGAGCTTCGCCGTAAATCGTCATAAGAATCCTCCCGCCGTGATTGTAGGCTGCGGGAATGTGGAGGGTAAGTGTTTTCCGCGAACCCGAGCAGCTGTTCTACGCTACGGAGGCAGGCGCCTAATTTTATTGAGCGTTGCGAAACTCCGCGTCAGTCGCCAATTCTCCCGGCTTTTGCACACTACGTTCCTGGCTGCAAAACAGATATTTGCTATGAGGGCAGCCGGAAAACCGCGTCCAGTGCGGCTTTCCGTGAGAGTCCCCCAGAGACGCTGCACTAAATTTTGGTCATATCCCTGTGGACGGGCTGCACTCGGTTGATTTTAAATGACATAAATTCCACGATTTTTGATTGACTCTAAAAACAGGAGGAGTAAAAAGACACTCGTTCTTTGACAACTTCTGAAGTTTTTCCGGTTGGTGCGGCGTCCGGGGCTCAAGCGAGATCACCCTTTCGAACCGCGAGGTTTGAAGGGAGGGTCAGCAAGGGTCTATAGCAAAGTGCTGGTCGAGAAGAACAGGAAGCATGTCGAAGGCAATATAGAGTCCCGAGGCGTTGGGCAAGTTTGTCCAGTTGGCGGTAAGCCCGGAGCCCGAGCGTCAGATCGCGCTAACATGACCGCAAGGAAATGTTGGCTGAGAGGTCGGCAAGGGTCTAAAAGCGAGCTACTGGCTGAGAGGAACAGGCTCAACATCACCTCGGGACTCTTAAGTTTTAGTGGCTAGCTAGAGGATGTTGCGAAACCCCGAATTTTTAAAATTGGTGGTTTGAGCCAGTATTTTCGCGGGGAAGCGCGCTCGAGGGGCATTGGTTGGAGTTGCCGGCTCGACCGCTTGACCGGCAACTCGCCAAGGCCCAATCGGTGCCGATGGCCCATGCATCTCCCAGCCGGGTGGACCACTATTTCCCGCAGTCAAGGTGCAGTCGAGGACCAGAGATTGCCTAGGTCCAGCGCGAGCCCGAAATTCCATGCTTCTGACAGCCGCAACGGTGAGCGCGTCGGGTGCGGGTTCTCTCCCTCGATCGAACCCTGATCCCCAGCCGACAATCTGTAACTGGTGATTAAGGTCGGCGGGCTGAGTAAGGTAAAGTAACAGACACAGTAACGCCAAGCAGAAGAGAGTTAGACGAAACCAAGACGTCATTGCGAATCGGCCTCCCGCGCACGCTGCAGATTGCGATCCTTATTGAGTTCTGCCAGTTCGCGCAAGCATTGCTGCATTTGTTGCCAAGCGGCGACTCCTTCTCGCGTAGCCTCCTCGGCTGCTTTGGGAACATAGTAGCCCGTGGTCTTGCCCTTCTCCCCGCGGTAACTCACATTCAGATGCGGACCATGCTTGGGTCCATCGCCCTGACAATGGCAGCCCGCTCGTCCGCAGGTGCGGTAGGTTT
>Ga0209158_1000653_pt1 | contig 24736 bp, 26 predicted proteins | sample GraSoiAngelo_140_FD_185897 | JGI IMG/M metagenome (GOLD analysis project Ga0209158, IMG submission 185897) | Grasslands soil microbial communities from the Angelo Coastal Reserve, California, USA - 14_0929_12_30cm (SPAdes) (version 2) | ecosystem: Environmental > Terrestrial > Soil > Grasslands ...
TGCCCGGCCCAGCACGCGCGCCGCCCGCAGGCCGCCGAATCCGGCGCCCACGATGACGACCGTGGGTCGTGCCGCGCTCACAGCGATTCGGACAGAATCGCGAGGTCGCTCTCCGGACCACCCCGCAGGGTTGTCCCGGATGGTGTTGTCGGGATTGAGCAGCACGTCGGGCCTTTGCCGGCGGGATGTCCTGAAACCTAACTCTGCGGTGCGCTTGCTAGTTCCCCCCGGGGGCAGGTATCATCTCACCGTTCATGACCCCACTCGTCACCGCTCACGCGCCCGCCACGCCGCCCCTCGTCCGCTCGTTGATCGGCAAGAAGGTGATCATGGCCGTCACGGGCGTGATCCTGCTGCTGTTCGTCATCGCGCACCTGGTCGGCAACCTGAAGGTCTTCCAGGGCGCGGAGCACTTCAATGCCTACGCGGAAAGCCTGCGCACGCTGGGCGCGCCGTTCTTCCCCCGCGGGCTGCTGCTCTGGGCGGCCCGCGTGGTCCTGCTCGTGGCCGTGTTCGCGCACATCTGGGCGGCGATCGCGGTGACCCGGGCCAGCTGGGGCGCCCGTCCCGTCGGCTATCACGGGCTGGCGGCGGTTGAGACCACCTACGCGGCGCGGACGATGCGCTGGGGTGGGGTGATCATCGTGCTGTACGTGATCTATCACCTGCTCGATTTCACGTTCGGGCGCGTTAACCCGAGCTTCGTGCCCGGCGACGTCTACCACAACGTGATCGCGAGCTTCCGCGTGTGGCCGGTGTCGGCCGCCTACGTGGTTGCCATGGTGGTCGTGGGCCTGCACGTCTACCACGGCCTGTGGAGCGCGTTTCAGACGCTGGGCCTCAACCGGCCCCCGACGTTCCGGTGGCGTCGCGGGGTGGCGGGGACGGTCGCGGGCCTGATCGCCGTCGGCTACATCTGCATCCCGGTGGCGGTGCTCGCCGGGATGCTGCGCTGACCATGGAGCTCCGCTCCAAGGTGCCGGCGGGCCCGCTGGCGGAGCAGTGGGAGCGGCACCGCTCCGAGATCAAGCTCGTGAACCCGGCGAACAAGCTGAAGCACCGCATCCTCGTGGTCGGCTCTGGGCTCGCCGGGGCGTCGGCGGCCGCGTCACTCGCCGAGCTCGGCTACAACGTCGCCTGCTTCTGCTTCCAGGACTCTGCCCGCCGCGCGCACTCGATCGCCGCCCAGGGCGGCATCAACGCGGCCAAGAACTACCAGAACGACGGCGACTCGGTGTTCCGACTGTTCTACGACACCGTGAAGGGCGGCGACTTCCGCGCGCGCGAGGCCAACGTGTACCGCCTCGCCCAGATCAGCGTCAACATCATCGACCAGTGCGTGGCGCAGGGCGTGCCGTTCGCGCGGGAGTACGGCGGCCTGCTCGCGAACCGCTCGTTCGGAGGCGTGCAGGTCTCCCGCACGTTCTACGCGCGCGGCCAGACCGGCCAGCAGCTCTTGCTCGGGGCCTACCAGGCGCTGTCCCGCCAGATAGCCCTCGGCAAGGTCACGATGTACCCGCGCAGCGAGATGCTCGACCTGGTCGTCGTCGACGGTCGCGCGCGGGGCATCATCGTGCGCGACCTCGTGAACGGCCGGGTGAGCGCGCACGTGGGCGACGCGGTGGTGCTCGCGACCGGCGGCTACAGCAACGTCTTCTATCTCTCGACCAACGCGAAGGGTTGCAACGTGACCGCGATCTGGCGCGCCCACAAGCGCGGCGCCGCCTTCGCGAACCCCTGTTTCACCCAGATCCACCCCACCTGCATTCCCGTGGCGGGCCATCACCAGGCGAAGCTCACGCTGATGAGCGAGTCTCTGCGGAACGACGGCCGCATCTGGGTGCCGCGGCGCAAGGGCGACACCCGGAGTCCGAACGAGATCCCGGACGACGAGCGCGACTACTACCTCGAGCGGCTGTACCCGAGCTACGGCAACCTCGCCCCGCGGGACATCGCCTCGCGGCGCGCCAAGGAGGTGTGCGACGAAGGCCGGGGCGTGGGGCCGGGAGGTCACGGCGTCTACCTCGACTTCCGCGATGCGATCGCGCGGCTCGGCCGCGAGGTGATCGCCGAGCGCTACGGCAATCTGTTCGAGATGTACCAGCGGATCACGGCGGAGAATCCGTTCGAAGTGCCGATGCGCATCTACCCGGCGCCCCACTACACGATGGGCGGGCTGTGGGTGGACTACAACCTGATGACGACGATCGACGGGCTGTACGCGATCGGCGAGGCCAACTTCTCCGACCACGGGGCGAACCGGCTCGGGGCGAGCGCCCTGATGCAGGGGCTCGCGGACGGCTACTTCATCCTGCCTTACACGATGGGCGACTATCTCGCTCAGGGGACGCTCGACAAGCTCGACCCGGCGCACCCGGCGTTCCGCCGGACGCAGGCCGAGGTGAGCGACCGCGTGGACAAGCTGGTGGCTGCGGGGGGCCGGAAGAGCGTCGACGCCTTCCACCGCGAGCTGGGCCGCCTGATGTGGGATCAGTGCGGCATGTCGCGCACCGCGGCGGGGTTGCGGCAGGCACGGGACCGGATCTGCGCGCTGCGCGAGGAGTTCTGGCGCGACGTCTACGTCGGCGGCACGGGTGAGGACTTCAACCAGGCGCTCGAGCACGCGGGCCGCGTGGCGGACTTCTTGGAGTTCGCCGAGCTGATGTGCCACGACGCCCTGCATCGCGAGGAATCCTGCGGCTGCCACTTCCGCGAGGAGTATCAGACGCCCGAGGGTGAGGCGAAGCGCGACGACGCGCGCTTCGGCTACGTCGCCGCCTGGGAGTTCGCGGGCGTCGGGGTGGCGCCGGTGCTGCACCAGGAGCCGCTCGAGTTCGCAGCCGTGCATCCGGCGCAGCGGAGCTACAAGTAATGAAGCTCACCCTCCACGTCTGGCGCCAGGCGGGCCCCACCCCCCCCGGCCGGTTCGTGCGCTACGACATGACGGACGTGAGCCCCGATATGTCGTTCCTCGAGATGCTCGACGTCCTGAACCAGCAGCTCATCGCGCGGCGGGAAGAGCCCATCGCGTTCGACCACGACTGTCGGGAAGGGATCTGCGGCGCGTGCGGCATGGTGATCAACGGGCGGCCGCACGGCCCGCAGCGTGCCACGACGGCCTGTCAACTGCATATGCGGGCGTTCCCGGACGGCGCCGAGCTGTGGATCGAGCCGTGGCGCGCCAAGGCCTTCCCCCTCATCAAGGACCTGGTGGTCGACCGTGGGGCATTCGATCGCATCGTCCAAGCAGGAGGATTCATCACCGCGCGCACGGGCAGCGCCCCCGAGGCGAACTCGATTCCGGTGCCCAAGTGGGACGCCGACCTCGCGATGGACGCCGCGGCATGCATCGGATGCGGCGCCTGCGTCGCGGCGTGCCCCAACGCTTCGGCGATGTTGTTCGTGGCGGCCAAGGTGTCGCACCTCGGGCTGCTGCCGCAGGGGCAGCCCGAGCGCTCCACCCGCGTGGTGAACCTGGTGGCACAGATGGACGCGGAGGGGTTCGGGGCGTGCACCAACCACGGCGAGTGCATGGCGGCGTGCCCGAAGGAGATCTCGATCGACTTCATTGCGAGGTTGAATAGGGACTACATCAAAGGCGCTCTCAGCCGTCGGCCGTCGGCCAGAGGCGACGGAGCTGAAAGCTGACGGCCGACAGCGCCCTTTCTACAGTTTCACCGCCCCCATGGTCTCCTTCACCGCCTCGGCGGACTGCTTGAGGGCAGCCTGCTCCTCCGGGGAGAGTTTCACCTCGATGATCTGCTCCAATCCACGGCGCCCGAGCTTGCACGGCACGCCGCAGTACATCCCGGACAGCCCGTACTCGCCTTGGAGCCACGCCGCGCAGGGGAGGATGCGCTTCTTGTCGAGCACGATCGCCTCGACCATCTGCGTGACCGCGGCGGAAGGGGCGTAGTAGGCGGAGCCGGTCTTGAGATAGCTCACGATCTCGGCCCCCCCGTTGCGGGTGCGCTCGACGATCCTGTCGAGCGTCGCTTTGTCGAGGAGCTGGGTGACGGGGATTCCGGAGACCGTGGTGTACGCGACGAGGGGCACCATGGTGTCGCCGTGACCGCCCAATACCATCGCCTGGATGTCCTCGACTGAGACGTCGAGCGCCTCGGCGAGAAACGCGCGATAGCGTGCGGTGTCGAGCACGCCCGCCATGCCGATGACCCGCTCGCGCGGGAAGCCGGTGACCGCCTTCGTGACCCAGCACATCACGTCGAGCGGGTTCGAGACCACGACGACGATCGCTGTCGGACAGTGTTGCTTGATCTGCCGGGCGACCTGCTGCACGATGTCGGCGTTGGTGCGAACCAGGTCGTCGCGGCTCATCCCCGGCTTGCGGGCGATGCCCGCCGTCACGACCACGACCTCGCTCCCCGCCGCTGGGCCGTAGTCGTTCGCGCCGATGACGCGGGTGTCGAACCCCTCGATCGGCGCCGACTCCCACTGGTCGAGGCCCTTTCCCTGCGGCACGCCTTCGATCACGTCGACGAGGACGACCGTGCGCGCGAGCTGCTTCTCCGCGAGCCGCTGGGCGGCGGTGGCACCCACGTTGCCGGCGCCCACCACTGTGATTCTGTTGAGCATCCTGTGATCCTGAGTTGACGAGGCGAGGTCGTCACCCCCCCCGCGTGTGCATCTCCCGGTGGGGATCGGCGCGCAGTGACTCGAGGCGGTACAACGCTCCCCGCTCGGCCACGCCGAGGCGCGCCTCGGCCCCGCGGTCGCTCCGGCCGCGCCACGCGCCCGCGATCAGCTCGGCGAGCTCTTCGTCCGTGGCGCCGCGGCGCAGCGGCTCGCGCAGGTCCACGCCCCGCGCGGCGTAGAGGCACAGGAACCAGGTACCGTCGGCCGTGAGGCGGCTGCGGTCGCACGAGCCGCAGAACGGCCCCGTGACGGACGCGATGACGCCGAACACGGTGCCGTCCGGTAAGCGGAACCGCACGGCCGGCGCCGCCGGGCTCTCCGGGGTCCCAACCGACTCGACGGGCCCATAGCGGCGCGTGAGCCGCTCGAGGATCTCCCGTTGCGGCACGACTTGATCTGCCGTCCAGCGGGTCGCGCCCCCCACGTCCATGTACTCGATGAAGCGGACCTCGGCATCGTGCGATCTGCCGAACTCGATCAGGTCCGCGAGCTCGTCGTCGTTGAAGCCACGGACCACCACGGTGTTGAGCTTGAGGCGCTGGAATCCGACCTGGCGCGCCGCCTGGATGCCCGCGACCACGTCGTCGTGGCCCGCGCTCTTCGCGAACTCGCGCATCCGCTCGGGTCGCAGCGTGTCGAGGCTCACCGTCACCCGAGCGAGACCGGCCCGTCGCAGCCGTTCCGCCTCGCGGGCGAGGAGCAGGCCGTTGGTCGTGAGGGCGAGATCCTTGAGACCCGGGACCCGGTCCAGCATGGCCACGAGCGTCGCCAGCTGGTGCCGCAGCAGCGGCTCGCCACCCGTTAGCCGCACCTTGTCCACGCCCAGGCCCGAGAACACCCGGACGAGGCGCTCGATCTCCTCGAAGCTGAGGATCGACTCGCGCGGGAGCCAGACGTACACATCCTCGGGCATGCAGTAGCGGCACCGCATGTTGCACCGGTCCGTGACCGAGATGCGGAGGCTGCGAAGGGGGCGACCGAAGAGGTCACGCATAGAATGGGCGCGCGGGCGGACCGGCGGTCGGGCGGCCGGAAGGATCGACCCAGACCTCGGTCCCATCGGCGCGGAGTTCCTTCTTCCACACGGGCAGGCGGCGCTTCACTTCCTCGATGACGTAGCGACAGGCCTCGAACGCTTGCGCCCGATGCGGCGCGGCGGTGACGATGGCGATGCTCGGCTCGCCCACGGCCACGTGCCCGAGCCGGTGCCGCAAGGCGATGCGCGCGCTCGGCCAGCGCTGCAGCGCGTCAGCGACGATCCGCTGCAGTTCCGCGTCCGCCATGTCGTCGTAGGCCGTGTACTCGATCGCCGCCACTCCGGACTCTTCCGGCCCGTTGCGGACCGTGCCGAGGAACAGGCAGGTGCCGCCGCACTCCGGAGCAGAGACTTCGGCGACGAGCTGATCGATGGCGATCGGGGCGCGAGTGAGATGGGTCATCGCGGTATCGTTGTTATTCCCACCCTGAAGGGTGGGCTCGGCAAAGCGCCGTGCTGAAGCACATTTGTGTCCTTTAGGACAGTGCAGTGCCGAGCCCAGGCTTTAGCCTGGGAAACGTGCGACTCGGAGTCGATCCGGTTTTCGTTCATCCCTCATCCGCCAGCCACGGGGGGAAGGAACGCCACCTCGTCCCCGTCGTCGACGTGCGCGTCCAGCTTCACGTGCTTCAGGTTCACGGCGGCGAGCGGTCGCTCGGGCAGCTGGCGGGCGCCGGGCAGCTCCTCGCGCACGCGGCGGACGACGTCGGCGACCGTGGCCGGCAACGATAGCAATACAACCGCCTCCTCGCGCCCCACGAGCTCCGCGTAGCGCGCGAAGAAGCGTACTCTCACCGTTCCCGACGTCGCGACTGGCATGCGTCGAAAGATAATACGGCCTCTCAGCCCCCCGCGGAACCGGTCGTCAGCCCCTTCCAGACGCGGGCCTGCTTCGGGGAAGGCAACGGAGCGAGCGTGGGCGCGAAAGCCGTGGCGGTGCGCTCCTGCACCGTCGTGGCGAGGCTCAGCGTCTGCCCGTTCCGCTGCACGACGAGGGTCAGCGGCTGGCCGGCCTTCCCGCGGTAGCGTGCGCGGTATTCGGGCATCCACTCCGCGTCCGGGCGCAGCGCGACGTCCCCCACGCTGACGAGCACGTCCCCCCGCTTCACGCCGGCGCGCTCGGCGGCGCTTCCCGGCGCGACGCCCAGGACGATGCGCTGCCCCCGGTCGTTCTGGGGGGCGTTGACGCCGAGGAAGGGCGTCGACACGATCTGTCGATTGAGGGCGATGCCGGCTTTGGCCAACACCGCCTCATAGGGGAGCGGCTCGCGGCCGTTGATGTAGCGCTGGTAGAATCCGTCCACGTCCGGCATCCCGAACTCTCGCAGCAGAGCGAGCAGATCGTTCGTGGAGAATCCCTTCCCTCTCTGGTAGAAGCGCGTGAACAGCGCGCGCATAACGTCATCCAGACTGCGCGCGTTGTTCGTCGCGTCGCGGATCGAGACGTCGAGCAGCAGCCCGGTGAGCGAGCCCTTCGGGTAATAGAGCTGGGAGCTGTTGACGTAGACCTCGTTGATCCACGTCGCGACGCTGCCGTCTTCCTCGCTCCAGGGCTCCGGGGCCGATTCCACCTGCTGCATGTTCCCGCCGGCGCTCTCGAGGAACTGCTCCGCCGTCCATAAGCCGGAGCGCAGGTTCGTGACATCGGCGTAGTAGTCGGTGACGCCTTCCGACCACCACAAGAGCGGGGTGTCCTGCTCGCCGTGGTAGTCGTACGGCCACATATCGGCCGGCCGGATCCGCTTCACGTTCCAGCGGTGGAAGAACTCGTGCGCTATCAAGGGAACCACGTAGTCGCTCAGGCTGCCCTGAGCGGTGGCGAAGGCGGCCTCAGGCAGGATGTCGTAGTGCGCGCAGCTGTGCTCGAGCCCCGTGATGTAGCTGAAAGGCTCCCGCATCACGCTCACGAAGATCGTGTAGGTGCCGCACACGGGCCCGCCCATCAGGCGGTCCTGCGCCCGGGCGATCTTCTCCACGGCCGCCCGCAGGTTCCGCGCGACCGCCGGCGTGTACGCGTCCGCTGGCCACACCGCGAGTCGGATCCACTCGCCGGCCGCCTGCAGCGAGTCGAGGCTGTACGTTCCCAGAAACGCCTGTGCGTCGGCGAGCTCATGGTAATCCGCCGCCGTATACGGGCCGCTGCCCGAGCCTTTGAGCGCCGTGGCCACCTGCCAGCCCGCCGGCAGCGCGAACCGCACTTCGGCCGGCCGCTGCAGTTGGCCCTCCTCGTAGAGAAACAGGTTCGTGCCGAGGAACTGTCCGAAATCCTCCACGACACGTGCGAGCGACAGATCGACCGTGTCGGCGAGGTAGTCGAACTCGATCGTCACGCGGTCGCTCTTGCCCGTCGCGACACGCCAGGTGTCCTTGTGGTAGCGGTCCCAAAAGAGTGCCGCGCCCGTGGCGCTCCTGGCGCCGAAGCCGCGCACGTAGCGCGCATAGTTCTGGATCTCGTAGGCGCCGGGACTCCACGCCGGCAGCGACACGTACAGCGTATCCTTGCCGCCCGTCGGAAATTCGGTTTTGACGTGAACCAGGTTCGTGGCGGGCGAGGGGATCGAGAGCTCGTATTTCACGGTTTGCGCAGACAGCGGGACGGCGACCAAGAAGGTGATCAGCCAGCGCACCAGGTGACTCCGCGAGCATGGGTGGAGTGTCGTGTACACCGCTCAAAACAAAGCGGCCCAGACGGTTAGTCCGGGCCGCCCGCTCGGCGCGAGGCGCGCGCTCAGGAACTCACCTTCTCGCTCGCCTCGGCCACCATGGCACGCAACTCCTTGCTGGGCTTGAAGACCGGCACCGGACGCGCGGCAACTTCGACCGGGTCTCCGGTGCGCGGGTTGCGGGCCATTCGCGTCTTGCGCTGGCGGATCTTGAACGTCCCAAACCCGCGTATCTCAATGTTATGCTGCTCGGCCAGCGCCGCTTTCACGGCGTCCAGGAACGAGTCAACGACGCGGGCGCAGTCCTTCTTGGAAATGAGGGGACCGGCAGTTCGTGCGATTTGTGCGGTGACCTTTTCGACCAAATCGGCCTTCGTCATCCGTCCCCCCTGAAGGGCCCAAGGGTTGCGCAAAGCCGGGGGCCAACATACGGGCTTACCTATTGAGTGTCAAGGGCTTGGAGGAATTGACGGAAGTGTCCCTGCGCGTCGTGTGGGCCCGGCGACGCCTCGGGGTGGTACTGGACAGCGAAAATCGGGTACTGGCGGTGCCGCACGCCTTCGACCGTACCGTCATTGAGGTTAAGGTGAGTGACCTCGAGCGCGCTCGCGCCGGGTACGCCCGAAGTGTCGCCCCGCACCGCGAAGCCGTGGTTTTGTGACGTTATAAGTACTTGTCCTGTCTGTACATCCCGAACTGGGTGATTGCCCCCGCGATGGCCGTACGGGAGCTTCACGGTCTCGCCGCCGAGAGCAAGCCCGAGCAGCTGGTGGCCGAGGCAGATACCGAAGATCGGCACAGACCCGTCGGCGAGCTCGCGCAGGGTGTGAACCGCGTATGCCACTGCTGCCGGATCGCCCGGGCCGTTCGAGAGGAAGATGCCGTCCGGCTGGAGCTCGCGGACGTGGTCCGCTGGCGTTTGCGCCGGCACCACTGTGACGCGGCACCCGTTCTGGATGAAGAGGCGCAGGATGTTGCGCTTCATCCCGTAGTCGTAGGCGACGATGTGATGCTTTGCGTCGGCTGGCCCATCGCTGCGTTCCGCGCCGATCGTCGCCGCGGTCGCGAGATCGAGCCCGTCCATCGAGGGACTGGCGGCGAGGGCGGCACGGACCTCGTCGTCGGGGCGCTCGCCCAACGCCGCGACCCCGCGCATCGCGCCGCGAGAACGGATGTGCCGGGTGAGTTGGCGCGTATCGACGTCGGCGACGAGCGGCACATGGGCCGCGGCCAGCCAGTCGGCGAGCGCGCCTGTCGCTCGCCAGTTGGAGGGCTTGACCGCCAGCTCCCGAACGATGACGCCGGCTACGTGCGGTCGGTCCGACTCCACGTCTTCCGGATTGATCCCGTAATTGCCGATCATCGGCGCGGTCATCACGACGAGCTGCCCCAGGTAGGAGGGATCGGTGAAGACCTCCTGGTACCCTGACAGATTGGTGGTGAACACCACTTCGGCGTAGGCGGGCTCGAACGGGAAGGGAGCGGTTCCGGGGAACCATGCTCCGTCTTCCAGGAGCACGTAGGCCGGGCGATGCTCAGGGATGGGGACTGGGACTCGGCGGCTGGTGTTGCGGAGTCGTCGGCTGAGGCGTGGTCTGCAGCGGCAGCGGTGCCGCCTGCACGGGCTCCGGTGCCGGGACGTTGCCCTCGAGCACGGAGCGCGGCGCCCCGCCCTGAGACGACAGGATTGCGAGGCACAGTGACAGGAAGAGGAACAGTCCGGCGCACGACCAGGTGATCTTGGTGAGCAGCGTCGTGGCCTGGCGCCCGCCCATGAACATCTCCGTGCCGGACCCGCCCCCGAGCGATGCCAGTCCGCCGCCCTGCCCCGCCTGCAACAGCACCGCCATGGCGAGGATGAATGAATCGAGCAGCAGGACGGCCATCAGGATCGTCGAGACCATGCGGCAGGTAAGCTACTCAGCCCGCGGCGGTCTGCACAAGCTCGGCCCAGCTCTCCGGATTGAGGGATGCGCCGCCGACGAGCACGCCGTTGAGCTCCGGCTCGGCGAGGAGCTCTGCGATGTTCTTCAGGCTCACGCTCCCCCCATACACCACCCGCGTCTCGCCCGCTCCGTGCGCGGCGAGCCATGAGCGGATCTCCCGATGCACGAGGGCGGCGTCCTGCGGGGTCGCGTTACGGCCCGTCCCGATCGCCCAGACCGGCTCGTAGGCGATGACGACGCGCTGCAGCGCGCCGCCGTCCAAGCCGCCGAGGGCCCCGGTCAACTGGCGCTTCACGACGGGCAGGGTGTGGCCAGCGTCGCGCTCGGCAAGGGTCTCGCCGATGCACAGCATGGGGGCGAGACCGGCCGCGAGGGCAGCCGCGGTTTTTCTGCGGGCGTCTTCGTCCGTCTCCCCGAACAACTGGCGCCGCTCGGAATGGCCCACCAGCGTGGCCCTGGCGCCCGCTTGGGCGGCGAGGGGCGCCGAAACCGCGCCCGTGAAGGCCCCCTTCGCTTCCCAGTGGATGTCCTGCGCGCCCGCCAATAGGTCTTCGCGCTCCCGCACGGCCTCGGCCGCCGCTTCGAGCGACACCGCCGGGGGGAAGAACCATACGGTGCGGTCCTCGTGGCGCCGGTAGCGGGCCCGGAACGTCTTCAGGTAGGCCCGGGCCTCGACCGGCCCGACATGCATCTTCCAGTTGGCGGCAAAGAGGAGCCGCCTCACGCATCCTCCAGCGCAGCCACTCCAGGAAGCGGCTTGCCTTCCAGAAACTCGAGCGACGCCCCGCCGCCCGTCGAGACGTGGGTGAGCTTGGATGCGAGGCCGGCCACGGCGGCCGCGGAATCGCCGCCGCCCACCACGGTGGTGGTCCCGCGACGGGTCGCCTCGACCATCGCCTCGGCGACGGCGCGCGTCCCGGCGTCGAACGGCGGATGCTCGAAGACGCCCATCGGGCCGTTCCACACCACGGTCTTCGCCTGGAGCAGGCGAGCCCGGAAGTCGAAGCGCGTGGTCTCGTCGATGTCGAACACGGCCCAATCGAGCGGCACCTTGTCACTTGAAACCTCACGGCGCTCGGCCGCGCGCTCGAGACTCGGTGCCACCACGGCACCGCGCGGCAGAATGAGCTTCTTGCCAGCGCGGGCGACGACGGCCTTGGCGAGGTCCACTTTGTCGCGCTCCACCAGTGACCCACCGACACCGAAGCCCAGGGCCAGGAAGAACGTGTTCGCCATGGCCCCGCCGACGAGGATCTCGTCCACCTTGGGCAACAGGGTCTCGATGACGTCGATCTTGCCGGAGATCTTGGCGCCGCCGAGCACGGCGACGAAGGGTCGCCGCGGCCGCTCCAGCGCCTCGCCCAGGTAGCGCAGCTCCCGTTCCATCAGGAACCCGGCGACGGCCGGCTTGAGGGTGCGCGCCAACCCCTCGGTGGAGGCGTGCGCGCGGTGCGCCGATCCGAACGCGTCGTCCACGTAGAAGTCGCCCAGCGCGGCGAGTGTCTGCGCCAGCGCGGAGTCGTTCTGCTCTTCCCCGGGCCAGAAGCGCGTGTTCTCCACGAGGGCCACGCCGCCTCGCGGCAGTCGCTTGGTGGCTGCGACGCCGGCCACCGGATCAGGGATGAACTCGACCGTCGTGGCGAGGACCCGCTCGACGTCCCGCACGATCTGCTGCAGGGAGAGCTTGGGATCGGGCCGGCCCGCGGGACGGCCCAGGTGCGACAGCAAGACGACCCGGGCTCCCTTCTCCCGCAGGTACTGGATCGTCGGCGCGGCGGCGCGGATCCTCGTGTCGTCCGTGACGCGCCCGTCCTGCAGCGGCACGTTGAAGTCCACGCGCACGAGGGCACGCCTGCCGTCCAGCGCTTCCGGTGGGAGGTCCCGTAGGCCGCGCTTCCGGGTCACTGCCTGGCGGCGATGTGGGCGAGCAGGTCCACGCAGCGCGCCGAGTACCCCATTTCATTGTCGTACCAGGACGACACGTGGACCAGCGTGCCGTCGATGACGTTCGTGGACAACGCATCCACGACGCTCGAGGCGAAACTGCCGATGTAGTCCGCGGAGACGAGCGGCTCGTCGCTCACCTCGAGGATCCCCTTGAGCGCTCCGCGCGCCGCGTCACGAAACGCGGCGTTCACCTCCTCGACGGTCGTCCGCTTCCCGACCTCGGCCGTGAGATCGACCAGCGAGACGTCGGGCGTCGGCACGCGCAGCGAGATGCCGTCGATTTTACCCTTGAGCTCGGGGATGACGAGACTCGTCGCCTTCGCCGCCCCGGTCGTCGTCGGGATGATGCTGAGCGCCGCGGCGCGGGCGCGCCGCAGGTCCTTGTGCGGCAGGTCGAGGACCGGCTGATCGTTGGTGTAGCTGTGCACGGTGGTCATGAAGCCGCGCACGAACCCGAAGCGGTCGAGCACCACCTTCACCACGGGCACGAGGCAGTTCGTGGTGCAGGAGGCGTTGGAAACGACGTGGTGCTTGGCCGGGTCGTACCGGTCGTGGTTCACCCCCATCACGATCGTGATGTCGTCGCCCTTGGCTGGGGCGGAGATCACGACCTTCTTCGCACCGGCGGCGAGGTGCTTCGCCGCCTGGTCGCGGTCGGTGAAGCGCCCCGTGCTCTCGAGCACGAGCCCGACGCCGAGGTCCTTCCACGGGAGCTTCTCCGGCTCCTTGATGGCCGTGACGCGGATCTCCCCACCGTTCACGACGAGGCAGTCGCCCTTCGCCTCGACGCTGCCCGGGAAGCGGCCGTGGACCGAGTCGTACTTGAGAAGGTGGGCGAGCGTCTTGGGGTCGGTGATGTCGTTCACCGCGACGAACTGCACGGCGTCGTTCCGCATCGTCACGGCTGCCCGCAGTACGTTGCGGCCGATCCGGCCGAATCCGTTGATCCCGACCCGCACGGCCATCGTGTTGCTCCCTAGTGCCGTTCCAACTGGTTGTCCCGAGTCTGCCTGTCGCTGACTAGCCCATCCGTGCGGTACATCGCGGATCTCCGCTTGGCGCCGAACCGTTGGAACGGCACTAGCTGAAATCCGGAAGGACGGCTCGGCCGAACGTCACGGCTAGGACGGTGATCACGCCGGCGCGCTCCAAGGCCCGCGCGGCCTCGGCGAGCGTGGCGCCGGTGGTGAAGACGTCGTCCACGAGAACGACTGCGGATTGTGGATTGCGGATTGCGGATTCGACCGGCGCGCCCTCAATCCGCAATCCACAATCAGAAATCCGCAATTCAAACGCCCCCGCCACGTTCGCCCGGCGAGCGGCCGGTGTCAACGCCGTTTGCGTGGGTGTGTCACGCACGCGCACCAGCAGCTCGGCGACGGGTCGGTTCCAACGCCGCCCCAGCGCCCGCGCCAAGAGGTCGCTCTGGTTGTAGCCGCGCTGGCGCAGCCGCCGAGGTCCGAGGGGAACGGGGACGAGCAGAGCCTCCTGCCATCCGCGCAACATCATGTCGCTCATCGCGGTGACGAGGTCCTCGGCGACGCGCGCGCGCCCGGCGTACTTCAGGGCGTGCACCGCCTCACGGGCGCCGGCCTCGAGCCACACCGCGGAGCGAACGCGGCGCAGGGCCGCCGGCCAATCGGCGCACAGGCGACAGCTGCCGAACAGGGGCTCCGGTTGCCCACAGCGCTCGCACCACGGCGGCCGGACGGCGCGCCAGCGATGGCGACAGACGGGGCAGACGGTGCGGTCGGCGTCGGGGAAGGACAGGAGACCGCGACACAGGAGGCATTCCGCCGGCAGGAGCAGCTGTTCGAGGGCATTAGGCACGGAGGGCGCGGTTCACGGCGGCGCGCATCACCTCGACGGGCGCGGCCTGGTCCGGGAAGAAACGGCTGAACGCCGCCGTCCCCTGGCGCACGAGCACCTCGCGGCCGTCCGCCGCGGCAATGCCGCGGGCGCGGAGCATCCGCACCCAGCGGGTCTCGCCCGGGGCGTAGACGAGGTCGAGTGCCGCGGTGACCTGCTTCATCTCCTCGGCGGCGAGCGGCAGGGGGTCGCGTTCCTGCAGGCCGAGGGGCGTGGCATTGATCACGATCTCGCTCGCGACGGGGCCCCGGGCCGCGTGTGCACTCGCGCCCGCGCCCTCCGCCCACCGCGCGAAGGCGCGCGCGCGCTCCGGATCGCGGGAGCGCACGTGCAGCTCCGCCTTCGCCTCCGCCGCCGCGATCGCCACCGCGCGGGCCGAGCCCCCGGTGCCGAGCACGAGCCACCGTCCCGCCCCGTCCCCGCCCAGCGCGCGCAGGGCGCCGAGCACGCCGGCCACGTCCGTGTTGTCCCCCACCAGCTGACCCTGCTCGGTCCAGAAGGTATTGCACGCTCCCACGCGCGCGCACAGATCGGTTTTCCGCGCGCAGCATCGTTCCACCGCTTCCTTGTGGGGCACGGTGACGTTCCCGGCGGCGCCGATGCCTACGAGCGCGCTGAGCAGCGAGGAGAGGGCGGCGGCGGGGGTCGGCAGCGCCACGTAGACGGCGTCGAGCCCGAGGGCTCGGAACGCCGCGTTGTACATCGTGGGAGAGAGCGAGTGAGCGATCGGATCCCCGATCACCCCCAACAGCCTGGTGCTAGCGCTGATCTCCACGCCCGGCCTCCGCGACGATGCGCTCCACCGCCGTGGCGAGGAGCGCCTCGAGCTCGGCGCAGGTGTCGCGGTAGACATCGAGGTCGCCACCGAACGGGTCGCTCACCTCGGCCTCGTCACCCTCCCGGCCGGCGTACTCGCCCAGCACGAAGACGTGTCCCTCGCCCCCCAGCTCGTCCACCCGCGCGCGGTGGTGGCGCGCCATCGTGAGGATCAGGTCGGCCGCGTCCACCATCTCGCGGGTGAGCAGCTGCGCTCGATGGCCCGAGAGATCGAGCCCGCGCTCGAGCCCAACCAGGTAGGCGCCCTCGGATACCGGCGCCCCGTCCCACGCGCCGGTCCCCGCCGAGGAGACCTCGATGGCCTCGAACCCGCGCTCCTTGAGCGCGCGCTCCAGCAACGCGGCCGCGAGCGGGCTGCGGCAGATGTTACCGGTGCAGACGAGCAGGATCGTCTTCATTCGCGTTTCACGGAGCCAGCCGGCCCGCGGCGCGGCGGAGATCCACCAGCGTCAGCGCCCCTTCGCGCACCAGGCGGGGCGTCGGGCGTGTGCAGTCAACCACCGTCGACGGCGGCGAGTTCCCCAGCACCCCGCCATCCAACACCACTAGTGTACCTGCTTCGGCCGCCGCCGCGAAGTCGCGCAGGATCGCCTCCGCGCCGGGGGCCGGCGGCTGGCCGGGCAGGTTGGCCGATGTCGAGGTGATCGGCTCCTCCAGGGCTGCGACGAGCCGGGCCATCCCCGGATGCGACGTCCACCGCACGGCGATTCCCCCCTCCGGTCCGCGCAGCAGATCGGGAAGCCGGCCGCCCCCTCCGGGGAGCACCAGCGTGAGGGGGCCCGGCCAGAAGGCGCGGGCGAGGGCGCTCGCCACCTCGTTGAACGCGAGGCCCTGGGCCTCGGCCATGGTCCGGCTGCTCACCAACAGCAGGAAGGGCTTGTTCGGGCGGCGGCCCTTCAGCCGAGCGAGCGCGCGCACCTCGGCCTCGCGCGCCCGTGAGCCGAGACCATACACCGTTTCGGTCGGGTACGCGAGCAGGCCTCCGCGCTGCAGATGGGCCGTGACGGCGGACAGGGCCCCCTCGATCTCGGCGTCGCTCCGGAACGGGACGGGCTTCACCGCAGCTCACGCGCCAGCGCCTCGGCGATTCGGAAGTCATCGGCGGTCGTGACCTTGAAGTTCTGCGGCGTGTCGGGCACGACCTCGAGGGGCACGCCCGCGCGCTCGCACACCTCGGCGTCGTCTGTGGGGGCCTCGTTCCCGCCGAGCTGTGCGTAGGCGCGCTCCAGCATCGCCCGGGGAAAGCCCTGCGGCGTGTGGGTACGCCACAGGCGCTCCCGGGGAACGGTTCTCACGATCTGCCGGTTCTCGGCGACCTCCTTCACGGTGTCGCTTACGGGGACGGCCGCGACCGCGCCCACTCCCCCGCGCGCGCGTGCGATCACGCCATCGATGGTTTCGCGGCTGACGAAGGGGCGTGCGGCGTCGTGCACCAGCACGACGGTGGCGTCCGCGCTCAGGGCGCGCAGCCCGGCGCGCACCGACTGCGCGCGCGTTTCGCCCCCGGGTACGAGCCCCAGCCGCTCTCCCCCGAGCTTCGCGAGCCAGTCGGGAGGCTGCTGGACGTGGCCCACAGGGAGCGCGACCACCACGTGCGCCACCGCCGGGTGCGACGTGAACGGCCGCAGCGCGCGCAACAGCATCGGCACGCCGTGGATCGGCCGGAACTGCTTGGGCTCGCCGGGGCCGGCGCGCACTCCGGCCCCGGCCGCCACGATCACGACGCCGATGTCAGGCCGCGACGCGGCGGGCGAGCTCACCGATCCCGTCCAGCGCCACGAGCTCGACACCCGCGGCGCCGCCGGGCGCGATGCGCGACCGCGCCGAGCAGAAGACGCGGTGGAAGCCCTGGCGCGCGGCCTCCGCCAGCCGCCGCTCCACGCCGGCCACCGGCCGTATCTCGCCACCCAACCCGACCTCACCCAGGAACAGCGCGTCGGCGGGGAGGGGGCGATCGCGCACGCTGGAGACCAACGCCGCGAGCACCGCCAGATCGGTGGACGGCTCGGCCAGGCGGAGTCCGCCCGTGACGTTGACGAACACGTCCAGCTCCCCGCACGCCACGCCACCGCGACGCTCCAGCACGGCGAGCAGCACCGCGAGCCGGCGGTGATCGAGGCCGGTCGCGACCCGCTGCGGCGTGCCGAACCCGGCCTTCGCGGCGAGCGCCTGGATCTCGACGAGGAGCGGGCGGGTGCCTTCCATCAGCGCGGTCACCGCGGAGCCGGAGATGTTGGTCGCGCGGCCGGCGAGGAACGTCGCCGCCGGGTCCGCGACTGGCAGGAGCCCGCCCCCGGTCATCTCGAACACGCCGATCTCGTCGACCGAGCCGAACCGGTTCTTCACGGCGCGCAGCACGCGGTGATCGAGCGTGTGCTCGCCTTCGAAGTAGAGGACGGTGTCCACGATGTGCTCGAGCGTCTTCGGCCCGGCGATCCCGCCTCCTCGCGTCACGTGCCCCACGAGCAGCACCGCGGGCCCGGCCTGCTTGGCGAAGCGCATCAGCCGTGCGGCGCACTCCCGCACCTGGCCCACGTTGCCGGGCGCGCCCTCGAGCTCGTCGGTGTAGGTGGTCTGGATCGAGTCGACGAACACGACGCGACAGGCGAGCGCCTGCGCGTGATGGAGGATCGCCTCGAGCCGGGTCTCCCCCAGTACGTGCACGCCGCGCGCGTCGTCCGTCAGGCGGTCTGCGCGCAATCGCAGCTGGTCGGGGGACTCTTCGCCCGAGACGTAGAGGGTGGGGATGCCGGCCCGCTCGAGCCGCGCGGCGCACTGGAGCAGCAGCGTGGATTTTCCGATGCCGGGCTCCCCGCCCACCAGGACGACGGATCCGGGGACGATGCCGCCGCCCAGCACGAAATCGAACTCGCGGAGCCCGGTGCGCCAGCGCTCCATGCCGCCTCCCTGCACCGCGGACAGGCGGACGGGCGGACTGCCGGACGGAGGAGGCGTCGTTCTGCCCGCCCGTCCCCCCGTCCGCCCGACCGCCTCCTCCACCAGCGTATTCCACTCCCCGCACGCGTCGCAGCGCCCCGCCCATTTCGGCTGCTCCGCGCCGCACTCCGTGCAGCGGAATACGGAGCGCGCTTTAGCCACGGCTCGCCTCGGGCGGCGTGTCCCGCAGGGTGCGGTTATCGAAGCGGGTGAATTCGCGCTTGAAGTACAGCGGCACGAGGCCGGTGGGGCCGTTGCGCTGCTTGCTGACGAGCAGCTCCGCCAGGCCTTCGATGTTGTTGCCGTCTTTGTCGGTCGGGCCGTAATACATCTCGGGACGGTAGATGAAGCACACCACGTCGGCGTCCTGCTCGATCGCACCCGACTCGCGCAGGTCGGAGAGCTGCGGGCGGTGGTCGCCGGTGCGCTGGTCCGGCGCCCGCGACAGCTGCGACAGCGCGACGACGGGGATGTCGAGCTCCTTGGCCAGCGCCTTGAGCGAGCGCGAGATGTAGGAGATCTCCTGCTGGCGGCTCTCGGCGTCGGAGGGGCCCTGCATCAGCTGGAGGTAGTCTAGGACGATCATGCCGATGTCGTGTTCGGCCTTGAGGCGACGCGCCTTGGAGCGCATGGCGAGGGGGGTGAGGGTGGCGGAGTCGTCGATCCAGATGGGCGCCGTCCCGAGCAGCCCGGCCGCGCGGGCGAGCTTGGGATAGTCGTCGTCGCGGAGTTGGCCCCGCCGCAGCCGCTGCGCGTCCACGAGGCCCTCCGAGCACAGCAGGCGCTGCACCAGCGCGTCCTTGGACATCTCGAGCGAGAAGACCGCGACGCCGATGTTGCGCTCGATCGCCGCGTGCTGCACCACGTTGAGCACCAGGGCCGTTTTCCCCATCGACGGCCGCGCCGCGATGATGACCAGGTCGGCCTTCTGGAAGCCCGCGGTCAGCCGGTCGAGGTCCACGAAGCCGGTCGGCACCCCCGTGACGGCGCCGTGGCCCGCCTGCAGCTGCTCGATCCGCTCCATCGTCGGCCAGATGAGCTCCTTGAGGCGCGTGAACTCCTCGCTGCGCTTGAGCTGGGCGACCTGGAACACGCGGTGTTCGGCGTTGTCGAGCACCTCGGAGGAGCTGCCGCGCCCGTCGTAGACGTCCTGGATGATGGACGTCGCGGCCTCGACCAGCCGGCGCAGCACCGCCTTGTCGCGCACGATCCGGGCGTGATAGTCGACGTTCGCGGCCGTGGGGACGACGTCGATGAGCGAGCCGAGGTATTCCATCCCACCGGCACGGTCGAGGTCGCCGCGGCGCACCAGCTCGTCGCGCAGCGTGACCGGGTCGATGACGTCGCCGCGTTCGGTGAGCGCCACCATCGCGCGGAACAGGAGGCGGTGCGCCTCCCGATAGAACATCGTGTCGTCGAGCAGCTCGGCGGCTTTGAGGGCCGCGTCCTGATCGAGCAGCATGGCTCCGAGCACGGCCTGCTCCGCCTCGTTGCTCCAGGGAGCCTGGCGGCCGGCGTACTCTGGATGCTCAGTCGAGGAGACGGCGGGCGATGCGGACGTCATCCCAGGTCGGCTTCTTCCAGTTGGGGTTGCGCAGCAGGGCTGCGGGATGGTACGTGACGATGACCGGGACGCCCCGGAACCGATGCACCTGGTTTCGCAGCGTCCCGATCGATTGCTTCGTGTTGAGGAGGGTCTGCGCCGCAGTGCCGCCCATGGCCAGCACGACTTTCGGCTTGAGGAGCTCGATCTGGCGGAACAGGTATGGCGCGCAGGCCGCGATCTCGTCGTACTGCGGCAGACGGTTCTCCGGTGGGCGGCACTTCACCACGTTGCAGATGAAGACCCGCTCGCGTGGCAGCTCGATCGCGGCGAGGATCTTCGTGAGCAGCTCGCCAGCCGGTCCCACGAAGGGGCGTCCGGTCTCGTCCTCCACCCTTCCGGGACCTTCCCCGACGACCACGAGCCGCGCGTCCGCCGGCCCCTCGCCCGGCACGGCGTTGCGGCGGCCGTCGCACAGTCGGCACTTCGTGCACCCGCGCACCAGCGCGGCGATGGCGTCGAGCGACCCGGCCTGCTGCAGGGGGTCGCTCGTGAACAGATCGCCCCCGGCGGGATCGAAGGAGATGCCGGGCGGCGGTAGTGGGTTGGTGCCGGGGGTCCGAGACGGTGATGGGGCTGGGGCGGTTGCCGACCCCGGGCGCGAGCCCCGAGTGGCACTCTCCGGTAGAATCACCGAGTCGCCCCCCAGCAGCCGCTGCTGTTCCAGGTAAGCCCGCGCCAGTGCCCGCCCGTCCGTCACGATAGCGTGTGTTCCACCGCGTCGAGGATTTTTTCCGCCACGTCGCGCTTGGGAAGAAGCGGGAGCCTCACCGGCTCGCCTCGCTTCGGTACGATCGTCACGCGATTCGTGGTGACTTCAAATCCGGCGCCGGGCTCGAGCGCGTCGTTCAAGATGATGTAGTCCAGACCCTTTTCGCGCAACTTGCCCCGGGCGCGCTCCAGGCCGTCGCCGGTCTCGAGCGCGAATCCCACCACGACGCACTGCTTGGGGCGGTTGAGCGAACCCAGAATGTCGGGCGTCGCTTCCAGCTCCACCGTGATCCGGCCGTTGGCGCGCGGCTGCTTGGTCGAGAGGGGCACCGTCGGGCGGTAGTCGGCCGGGGCGGCGGCCATGAGGAGGAGCTGCGCCTGTGGCACGGCCGCCTCAACGGCGCGCTGCATCTCGACGGTGGTCTCGACGCGGTGCACGGTCACGCCGGACGGCGGCGTCAGGTCCGTCGGGCCGGTGATCAGGATCACGTCCGCCCCGCGCGCCACGGCCGCCTGGGCGAGCGCGAAGCCCATGCGGCCGCTCGAGGGATTGGTCAGCACGCGCACCGGGTCGAGGTGCTCGCGGGTCGGGCCGGCCGTCACGACGACCGTCTTGCCGTGGAGCGGTCCTGGCGGCGCGAGCAGCCGTGCCGCGGCCGCGTGGATCGCCTCGGGCTCGCTCATCCGTCCGGGGCGATCACTCGGTCCTTCGGCGAGCGGGCCGATCTCGGGGCCCACGAACTGCCAGCCGCGCTGCGCCAGCACCTTGAGGTTCTGCTGGGTCGCCGGGTGCGCGTACATGTCGTCGTTCATCGCCGGTGCGCACAGCACCGGCCCGGTGCGGGCGAGCAGCAAGGCGGTGAGGAGGTCGTCGGCCATGCCCATCGCCGCGCGCGCCACGAGATGCGCCGTGGCCGGGGCGATGATGACGAGATCGGGCTCCTTGGCGAGCGTGATGTGCGCCAGCGCCCGATCCTTCTCCCACAAGGACGCGAGGACCGGACGCCCCAGCAGCGCCTCGAACGTCAGCGGCCGCACGAAGGCGGCGGCGGACGCCGTGAGCACCACGTCCACCGTCGCTCCGTCCTCGGCGAGCCGGCGGGCCAGCGTGCAGCTCTTGTAGCAGGCGATCCCGCCCGACACGCCGAGGACGACGTGCCGGCCGGCGAGCGGCATCAGATCTCCTGGCGCCGCCGCCGCACCAGCCGGAACGGCAGCCGCGCCCGCACCAGCTCGTCGAGAGCGCGCGTGGTCAGCTTCTGCTCGAAGTCGACCGAGCGGTCGCGGGGAAAGTCGTTCACGAAGCGCGCGAACTTCGCCGCCACGAGCACGCCGAGGTATTTGTTCCCCGTCTCGGTCGCCACTTCTGCTGGAGTGATGATCCGCATCGCGTGTGGTTCTCCTCAGGCTCCGCGCGGGGCGTTCCCGGCCGCCTGGGCCAGGTCCCGCGCGAGCGCATCCAGTCGTTGTTCGAAATCCGCCGGCCGCCGCGGCACGCCGGCGCTACCATCGATGATCGCCGACACGGCCTGGACGGCGCCTGCCAGGTCGTCGTTCACGAGCACGTAGTCGTACCGCGCGGCTTCCCGTATCTCCTCGACCGCCCGCCGCAGCCGGCGCCGGAGACCGTCGGGGGACTCGCTGCCGCGCTGCCCCAGTCGCTCGAGCAGCGCGGCAACGCTCGGCGGCAGGATGAAGATGCTGACGGACGCCGGCGGGGGATACGCCGCCCGCACCTGACGCGCCCCCTTCACTTCGATGTCGAGCACCGCGTGCCGCCCGGAGCGGAGGATCCGGTCCACCTCGCTCCGCAGCGTGCCGTACCACTCGCCCGCGTACTGCGCCGACTCGAGGAACTCGCCCACGCGCCGGCGCCGTTCGAACTCCGCGCGGGACAGAAAGTAGTACGCCTGCCCGTCCTGCTCACCGGGGCGCGGCGGCCGCGTGGTGGCCGAGACCGAATACCCGACGTCCGGCCGCTCCGCGAGCACGGCCCGCGCGATCGTCGTCTTGCCGCCGCCCGAAGGGGCGGACAGGACGACGACGACCGGCTTCACTCGAGGTTCTCCAGCTGCTCCCGGAATTTCTCCAGTTCGCCCTTCATCGCGATCACCTCCTGCGTGATCGCGGCGTCGTTGGCCTTCGAGCCGATCGTGTTGACCTCGCGCAGCATTTCCTGCGCGAGGAACCCGAGCTGCTTGCCGACCGCCCCTTCCTTGGCGAGCGCCTCGCGGCACGCGGCGACGTGGGTGCGCAGCCGCACCAGCTCCTCCGTGATGTCCACCCGGTCGGCGAGCAGCGCGATCTCCACTGCCAGGCGCTGCTCGTCCACCCGCACGCCGGCCGCGAGCTCTGCCACCGCCTTCTTCAGCCGCTCCGACTCGGCCGCCAGCCGGGCCGGGGCCCGTGCTTCCACGCCGCGCGCCCGCTCTGCAATCGCGTCGAGCCGGCGCACGAGATCCGTGGCCAGGGCCTGCCCCTCGCGCGCGCGCATCGTCAGCACGTCGCGCGCCGCCTGCTCGACGATCGGCTCGACCTCGCCCCAGGCGACCGCGCCCGCGCCGTTCGCCTGGATCGTCAGGACGTCGGGCTGCCGGGCCACGAACGCGAGGTCCGGCTCGCCCTTGAGCTTGAGCTTCCGCTTCAGCTCCCGCAGCGCCGCCACCAGCTGCTGGGCGCGGGCCAGATCCACGACGACCGTGCCCTCGCCGGGCGGCGACTCCAGCCAGCGGGCCATGACCGCCACATGCCCGCGGTCGAGCAGCTGGCGCAGGCGCTCCCGCAGCGGGCCCTCCACCCCGGCCAGCTCGAACGGCAGCTTGAACTGCGGATTGTAGTAGCGGTGATTGACGGTGCGGATCTCGATCCGCAGCCGCCCGCCGAGGGCGCTCCCGTCGGCGGTTCCGAACCCCGTCATGCTCCGCGGCACAGACTTTAAACGTAGTCGCGCAAAGCACTTAGGTCAATGGGCCTCAGTTCGTGAACACCCAGCGCACGCCGTAGAGTTGCGGGCGTCGCGGATAGTCGAGGCCGGGCACGTAGCTGCCGCGCATCAGGTTGTTGTTGCGGATGATCCAGAAGATCGTGACGCCCACGATCTGCATCTCCACGTTCGTTTCCATGAACGTCGCGCCCGGCAGGAATAGCGGCGCCGCGCCCGTCACATCGCGCCCCGCCGTGCCGGCACTCCACGACTCCACGGCGATCTCCCCTCGCAGCGTGAAGACGCCGCTCCGGTACACGCGCCAAAACTTCGAGGCAAACGTCAGCGACGCGCGCGCGTGATGCGGTGGCTCGAAATCGTTTCCGTATGCGATGCGGGGGTGGAAATACCAACCGGCGAGCTGCAGCCCGGGGAGGGGCCGGAGGCCCGCATGGGCGGTGATATAATCGGTTTGGAGCGAGGGGCTCAGGCCGCCGACGTTCTGCAGCGCGGCCGGCCGACCGATCGGCGCGAAGGGGTCGCGGCGCACGCCGCCGAGTTCGAGCGTGAGCCAGGAGCGGTCCCACCGCACGGCGCCCCCGAGGTCCGTCACGTTCTGAGTGGAGTCGGCAGCGAGCGCCGGGGCCTGGAGGTCGTTCGTCAAGGCGATGTCCCCGTGCGCCGAGAAGCCCAACGGGAGCTCGACGCCCGCGCCGAGATGTAACGCGCTGCCGTGGCGCCCGCCGACGTAGGCGGCGTGGTGGGCATCCGCATCCAGGGTCACCCGCCGCAGCGGGATCCAGGCGACGCGCCCTTCGACCTCCCAGGGGCGGGGCTCGTCCCCCAGCCGCACCGCGAGCTCGGCGTGGGCGCGCCGCCACGTGTTGCCGATCTCGACGATGCCCTGCGACAGCGAGTGCTTGGTCACGGCCGTGTCGCGCTCCGCGGTCGCCGTGGCGAACGTGAGCTGAAACCGCGGGCCCAGCCCATCGGTGCGGGGCGTGAGGAACAGGCGCAAGATGGCGTCGCGGCGCCGCTGCCGCACCGCGTCGGTGAGGACGCCAGCCTCGCGGTGCCAGTCGGAGCTCAGGACCTGATACGACGCCCCCGCGTGCGGCGTGGGGACGTACTCGGCCTTCAGCCACAGGTCGACGTCGCGGAAGGCCGTAGTTGCGCTGCTCGAGAAGCCGTCGATCGCGTTCCAATCGGCGGCGAGCGACAAGCCGAGCCCCGAGCGCCAGCGCTTGGCGAAGGCGCCGCGGTAACCCTGGTTGCTGGCCTCGCCCGAGAGGATGCGGATCTCGCTCGTGGGGACGGTGGACTGCTGGCGCGCGCTCACGAGGTACACGCGCAGCTGCGCCGGCAGCACCACGACGTCCACCCGCTCGAGCGGCGCGAGCGGGATGCGGGCCGGATCGACATAGACCGAGTCGCGGCCCAGCGGGAGGTACGGTACGCCGTCCCAGTAGATCTCGAGGCCCGCCGGCCCGCGCCCGCCGTACATCACGTATTCCGCCTGGCCGTAGTACCCTCCCCGCGCCACGTACACGCCCGGGACGTGCGCCAGCAGGTCGCTCAGGGTCCGGACGTTCGTGAAGACCAGGGAGT
>Ga0209158_1000655_pt1 | contig 24706 bp, 30 predicted proteins | sample GraSoiAngelo_140_FD_185897 | JGI IMG/M metagenome (GOLD analysis project Ga0209158, IMG submission 185897) | Grasslands soil microbial communities from the Angelo Coastal Reserve, California, USA - 14_0929_12_30cm (SPAdes) (version 2) | ecosystem: Environmental > Terrestrial > Soil > Grasslands ...
GTGCCGGCTGCCATGCGCGCGCTCCAGCAGTATGAATGGCGGGGCAACGTACGGGAGCTGGAGAACGTCCTGGAACGGGTTGTCGCCCTCGTGCCTGGCCCTGAAATTACCGTGAACGATGTTGCCCAATGGGTCCGGTCACCGTCACCCAACGGGGAAACGAAAGTTCCGACAGATATTCCGCCGGAGGGGATCGACCTGGAATGTCTGATCAACGGCATTGAGCGGGGTCTGCTGGTTCGGGCTTTGGAGCGCAGCGGAGGAGTGAAAAAGGAGGCCGCCCGCCTGTTGAAGCTCAACACCCGTTCTCTTCGCTATCGCCTGGACAAGTACGACATCAAGCCCGCGGACGGGGCGAGCGCCGCTCCGGAGGAGGGAGAGGGTGACTAGCCGCAGTATCGAAGTGGCGGCGCCTGGGAAAGTCAACCTCATCCTCCGCGTGTTGGATCGAAGACCCGACGGGTATCACAACCTCTGGTCGGTGATGCACACCTTCGAGCTCGCGGATACCGTGGTCGTGGAGTTCAACGGCCGATCGGGCATCCGGCTGACCTGCGAGGGCGCCGACCTGCCAACCGACTCGGCGAACCTGGCCTATCGTGCGGCAGAACGCGTCCTGGCGCGGGTCCGGCGGCGCAAGGGGCTGCGTCTTCATGTGCGTAAACGGCTGCCGGTGGCAGCCGGCCTTGGTGGCGGGAGCAGCAACGCGGCGGCGACCATCCAGGCGCTGGCAGCCTTGCTGGACACCGGGTGGTCCCGGACCGAGATGGCCCAACTCGGGCAGGAAGTCGGCAGCGACGTGCCGTTCTTCTTTTACAGGCCCACCGCGCTGGTCGAAGGGCGGGGGGAGCGCGTCACCCCGCTGCAATTGGAGGCGGAGCGGTGGCTGCTGTTGGTGAACCCCGGCATCGCGATCTCGACCGCCTGGGCTTACGAGCGCCTGGCAGCGGTTCGGGCGGGACAGGTCGGCAGAATGCCCGGTCGGCTGCCCCGTCTCGCGGTCGATCATGGCGGAGAAGGCCCGCAATTGGTGAAGTGGCACGACATGCTGCCGCTGATCGAGAACGATTTCGCGCCCGTGATGGAACGGGAGTATCCCGTGCTGTGCGAGATCCGGGAACTCCTGCTCATGCGTGGCGCGCAGACAGCCATGCTGGCCGGCAGCGGCGCGACGGTCTTCGGGGTGTATGGCGACGAGCGGTTGGCTCGGATCGCGGCCGAAGGCCTTGATCGCCGCTCGGGCTGGCAGGTCTGGGTGACCCGGACACAGTGGAATCCGGCGCCGGCCTGCCTCGGTTGACAAGCAGAAGAACGATAGATTAGGGTAGCGCGTTCTCCTCCGTGACGAATCACTGGCATTCACCTCGAAGGGAGCCTCAGGGTGCATGAGTTGAAGATGTTCGCCGGGAACTCGAACCCGGCGCTCGTCAAAGAGATTTGCGATTGCCTGGGGATCGGGCAAGGCGACGCGCTCGTTTCCATGTTCAGCGATGGCGAGATCCGGGTGCAGATCAATGAGAACGTCCGCGGGAAGGATGTCTTCCTCTGCCAGTCGTGTTGCGATCCGGTCAACAAGCACTTGATGGAACTCTTGCTCATGCTCGATGCCCTCAAGCGGTCCTCGGCCTACCGGATCACCGCCGTGATCCCGTACTACGGCTACGGCCGCCAGGACCGGAAGGACCAGCCCCGCGTGCCGATCTCCGCCAAGCTGGTGGCGGACTTAATCACCACCGGGGGCGCCGATCGGGTGCTGACGATGGACCTGCATGCGGGGCAGATCCAGGGGTTCTTCAACATCCCGGTGGACCATCTGTATGCATCGCCGGTGTTGCTCGAGTATGTCGGGAAGCGTGGACAGCAGGGCCTCGTCGTCGTTTCGCCGGACGCGGGCGGCGTCGAGCGCGCCCGGGCTTTCGCCAAGCGGTTGCAGGCCAGCCTGGCGATCATCGACAAGCGGCGGGAGGGCCCCAGCGAGTCCCAGGTCATGCACATCATCGGCGAGGTGGCCGGGCGCGACGCCCTGCTGCTGGACGACATGATCGACACGGCCGGCACGATCACCCAGGGCGCGCAGGCCTGCCTCGAGCACGGCGCGCGCCGCGTCTGGTCGGCCTGCACGCATCCGGTCCTCTCGGGGCAGGCCCTGGATCGCTTGAACGCGTCGAGATTGGAGGAAGTGGTGGTCACCAACACGATTCCGCTCAACGGCAAAGACCGCCGGTGTGCCAAGCTGAAGGTGCTCTCCGTCGCATCGTTGCTCGCGGAGGCTATCAAGCGCATCCACGAAGAAGAGTCGGTAAGCTCGCTGTTTGTGTAGGCACGTCCGGGTTCAAGAAAGGGTAGGCGATGCAGGTTGACATGAACGTGGAGACCCGCGAGGCGGTCGGGAAGGGAGTCGCACGCACCTTACGGCAGCGAGGCAAGATTCCGGGTGTCCTCTATGGGCAGGGTGAGTGCATCAGCCTGACGATCGATCCTGCCGAGATCCGCAAGGTGCTTCATTCGGAGTCCGGCTCCAACACTCTCCTCAATGTGCGCATTGCGAAGGGCGGCAAAGAGATACAACGGACCGCGATGCTGCGGGACTACCAATTGGATCCGGTGACCGGGGCGATCCTGCACGCGGACCTCTTCGAGATAGCGATGGACAAGCCGATCCGCGTCCGCGTGCCGGTAGCCGTCACTGACGGGACGCCGGTGGGTGTGGCCGAAGGGGGCATTCTCCAGCACAACATGCGCGAGCTGCTCGTTGAGTGTCTGCCGAGGGAGATCCCGGCGCACATCCTGGTGGACCCGACCCCACTCAAGATCAATCAGGGGATCCATGTCAAGGAGGTGTCTGTTCCCCCCAACGTCCGGATCCTGGACGACCCCGACAGGATGGTGGTCAGCGTCGCCGCGCCGATCTCGGAAGCAAAGCTGGAGGCGTTGCTTGCCACGACGCCGGCTGGCGAAACGGCGGCGGAACCCGAGCTGATCGGCAAGGCGAAAGAGGAAGAAGTGACCGAGGAAGCCGCGGCCGCTGGCGAGAAAGTCGCCGAGAAAGCCGGCGAAAAGGCGGGCGCGAAAGCTGGCGAGAAGGTTGGCGCGAAAGCCCCTGCGGCGCCTGCTGCCGAAGCGAAAGAGGAGAAGAAGGAAGGCAAGGAAGCAAAGGACACAAAGGGGGAGAAGAAGAAGTAGCGGGTGCGACTGATTGTCGGTCTCGGCAACCCTGGTCCGGCCTACGCCGAAACCCGTCACAATGTGGGCTTCTGGGTCGTGGCGGCCGTGGCGGCCGAGGCCGGAATGCGGTTCAGGCGGCACGGCGAAGTCCTGAGGGCCGAGGGACGCTTGGCCGGGCAGGCGGTCACGCTGGCCAAGCCGCAGAGCTACATGAACCGCAGCGGGCCGGTCGTCGCCGCGCTGGTCGGCGATCTCGGCATCGACCTCAGTGAGGTGATCGTCATCCACGACGATCTCGATCTCGACCCCGGTCGCATCCGCATCAAGGCCCGTGGGGGCCACGGTGGCCACCAGGGGGTTCTCTCCATCATCGACGCTCTGGAGTCAGACCGGTTCGCCCGCGTCAAGATCGGGATCGGACGTCCGCCGGACGGCGTGGACCCGGCGGACTACGTGCTGGCTCCTGTGTCCGCCCGCGAGCGGGCGGTGCTGGAGCAGGTGGTCCTGCAGGCCGTGCGGGCGGTGGAGTGTTGGGTCGGCGAAGGCTTGATGGCGGCCATGAACCGATTCAACGTGAAACGGGAATCGTTAGACCGTTAAACGTTATACGTTAATCGTGAGGACCTGCTGAATCTCCAGATGTTTATTCTTCAACGTTTAACGATTAACGAATAACGTCTTCTCCTTTTCTCCGAATACACGATGGCGCTCAATTGCGGCATAATCGGCTTGCCCAACGTGGGCAAATCGACGGTCTTCAACGCCCTGGTGGGCGGCAAGGCGCTGGTCGCCAACTACCCGTTCTCCACCGTCGAGCCCAACGTGGGCGTGGCGGTCATTCCGGATGAACGGCTGGCGAAACTGACACAGATCTTCAAGTCCAGGAAAACCACACCGACGACCATCGAGTTTCGCGACATCGCGGGGCTGGTGCAGGGATCGAGCCTCGGCGAGGGGCTGGGCAATCAGTTTCTGAGTCAGGTCCGTGAAGCGGACGCACTGGTGCACGTGGTACGCGTCTTCGAGAATCCCGACGTGATCCATGTGGCGGGCCCGATGGATCCTGAACGCGACATCGGGCTGATCGAAACCGAGTTGATGCTGGCGGACCTGCAGACGGTGGAGCGGCGGCGGGAGAAACTGGACAAGAAGGTGCGGGCCGGCGAGGCGGGGGCCACACAGGAGAAAGCGTACGTGGACGCGCTCATCGAGCGGTTGAGCAAAGGTGAATGGATTGGGGCCCAGACGGGCTCTGCGATGGAGCAGGCCTGGCTGCGCGAGTACCAGTTGCTGACGGCCAAGCCCATTGTGTTCGCCGTTAACATCGGGGAAGGCCAGGACGGTAGTCCGGCCGTGCGGCGAGTGGAAGAGTTGGCGCGCGCCCGCGGGGCGCTGGCCGTGGCGATCTGTGGCGCCGTTGAGGCGGAGGTGGCGGCCTTGCCTCCCACAGAGCGGGCGGACTACTTCCGGGAACTTGGCATGGGCGAAGGAGGCCTGGTCCGGCTGGTCCGCACGGCCTATGAGCTCTTAAACCTCATCACGTTCTTTACCGCTGGGGAGGTCGAGTCCCGTGCCTGGACGATCCGCCAGGGCACGAAGGCCGCGCAGGCTGCCGGGAAGGTCCATTCCGACATGGAACGGGGATTCATTCGGGCGGAAGTCTATCACTACGAGGACCTGATCGCGTGCGGCAGCGAGGCCGGCGTCAGGGAGAAAGGGCTGTTTCGGCTGGAAGGGAGGGACTACGTCGTGAAAGACGGCGACGTCCTGTTCTTCCGGTTCAACGTGTGAGTGGAGGCCGCAGGCAATGGCTCCTGGTTATCCGGCGCTTAACCTTGATTCTAGAGAGGCGCTGTGTTAGGGTGAGCCGCTTTTTTGTTGTCGATCACCCCCTTGCTCCGGACCTAGTTCCGGGGCTTTAGATCCGGGAGGAGGGTTCTGCAGTATGCCACAGCTCTATGAGTCTCTCTTCATCCTGCGCCCCTCGCTTGCCGATGAAGACATCCCCAAGATGCTGGACAAGGTGAAAGCCACGGTGGAAAGGGCCGGTGGGACCGTCGAGCACCTGTCCAACTGGGGCAAGCGGAAGCTGGCCTATGAGATCAAGCAGGAGAAGAAGGGCATCTATGTCCAACTCAACTATCGCGGGAACGGGACCGTTGTCGCCGAAGTGGAACGTCTGTTCCGGTTGGACGACGCTGCGCTCAAGTATCTCACCGTGAAGATCGAGGACAACAAGCTACGTTCCGCCTCGACCGAACCCGCCAAAGAGCCGGAGCATGGCGGGGTTCAATAAAGTCATCCTCATGGGAAACCTCACCCGGGACCCAGAGATCCGGTATGCGCCCAGCGGGACGCCGGTGGCCAATTTCGGGCTGGCGATCAATCGCCGGTACCGGCAAGGTGACGAAACGAAGGAAGAAGTCTGCTTCGTGGACATCGTCGTCTTCGGCAAGCAGGCGGAGACCTGCGGCCAGTACCTCAGCAAGGGGAACGGTGCCCTGGTCGAAGGCCGGCTCCAGATGCGCAAGTTCGAGACGAAGGACGGGCAGAAGGTCACGAAGCACGAGGTGGTGGCGGAGACCGTCCGATTCCTCCCCAAGCGGATGGACCAGGGCACCGAGCTGCCCGTGCGGGAACCGCTCGACGAGGTCCCTCCTCCATCCGAGTCGGACGAGTCGGTCTAGGGACGAGAAGGGAAGAGGATCGTGGAACGAGGACGTTTTCAACGCCGGCGGGTGTGCCGGTTCTGCCATGACAAGATCGCCATTGATTATAAGGATGTCGGCCTGCTCCGGAACTTCCTGACCGAACGGGGCCGGATCATTCCGCGCCGGATGTCGGGCAATTGCCTGGGGCATCAGCGTGAGCTGACGATCGCCATCAAGCGGGCGCGGACGATCGCGCTCGTGGGCTTTGCGGAAGAGCGGTAGTCGCGCGGCGCGGGGCACCGGAGGAGAGCCCACTGCACACGTTAAGGGACATCGCCATGACCCAGATCCCGATTGCGGAGATTCCGGAAGAGGGGTTGTCTCTGTCCTACAGCGAGGATCCGGCCGAGCTCGATCTTGCCGTCTCGGGCGTGCGCTTCCCACAGCCGATCGCGGTGGACCTGGTCCTGGTCAAGGCCGCCCAAGTGATCAGCGCCACGGGGCGCATCGAGGCGTCGGTCATGTGCGAGTGCGTCCGGTGTCTGAGCCCGTTTCTGGTCCGGCTGGACATCCCGGTCGCAACGCAGTTCGTGCCGGCGCGGCCCCTCTTGCCGCCAGGGGAATATCGAATGCCCCCAGAGGAGGCCGAGGATTACCACTACCAGGGCGACGTGGTCGTCCTGGACGATCTCGTCCGGCAAGAAGTGATCCTGGCAGTCCCCTTCAGCCCGCAGTGCCGCGCGGACTGCCGGGGGTTGTGTCCCCAGTGCGGGCAGGACCTCAATGTCGGCACCTGTGCGTGCGCCCCGCCTCCAGATCCCCGGTGGGCGGCGCTGCGTGAATACCTGAAGGGGAAGTAGCGTCCTGGTCGTCCGGGGCACATGAAGGAAGGGTCTCATGCCGAACCCCAAACACAAGCATTCGAAGGCGCGGCGCGACAAGCGGCGAACGGCAAAGGTCAAGATCCGTCCCCAAAGCCTCTCCGATTGCCCCCAGTGCCACCAACCGAAACTCCCGCACTACACCTGTCTGACGTGCGGGACCTACAAAGGCCAGGAAGTCATCGCCGTCGAAGAAGCTTGACGCGAGGCCCGTGCTCGATATGAAGATCGCATTGGATGCGATGGGTGGCGATCACGCCCCGGCCTCGGAGGTCGAGGGCGCCGCGTTGGCGGTGCGTGAATACGGAGTCGAGGTCGTCCTGGTGGGCGATGACACGCTGCTCAAGGCGGAACTGCGCCGGCAGGGCGTCGGGGATCTGCCGGGCTTGACGGTGCACCACGCCTCCCAGCGGGTCGAGATGCACGAGCAGCCCTCGCAGGTCGTCCGCCGCAAGCGGGACTCCTCGATCTGGGTCGGCACGGAGCTGGTCAAGAAAGGCGAGGCGGTCGCCATCATCAGCGCCGGGAACACGGGCGCCACCGTGGTCACCGCGTTTTTCCTGCTGGGTGTCCTGAAGGGCGTCGAGCGGCCGGCCATCGCGACGCTGCTCCCCACGTTGATGGGCCACACGATCCTCTTGGATGTGGGTGCCACGGTGGACTGCACGCCGTCCCAACTGACCCAGTTCGCGCTCATGGGGCACGAGTACGCCCAACACGTCTTTAACAAAGCGCATCCCACAATCGGTCTGCTCAGTATCGGGGAGGAGGATACCAAAGGGAACGAGGTCACCAAGGAGACGTTCAAGCAACTGAAGGAGAGTCCGCTGAACTTCGTCGGGAACCTCGAAGGGCGTGACGTCTTCACCGGCGCAGCGGACATCGTGGTGTGCGACGGCTTCATCGGGAACGTGGCCCTCAAGATCACCGAAGGCGTGGCCGAGGCCCTGAAAAAAATGCTCTTCAAGGAGATCGCAGCCGGCGCCCTGCTAAGCCGGATGGGCTACGCGCTGCTCAAGCGCGCGTTCAGTCGGTTCAAGCGGCGGATGGATTACGCCGAGGTCGGCGGCGCGCCCCTCCTGGGTGTCAACGGCATCTGCATCATCTGTCATGGCCGGTCTTCGGGCCGGGCCATCAAAAACGCGATCCGCGTGGCCAAGGAGTTCTTCGAGGGACGCGTGAACGAACACATCCAGCGCGATATCGAGGAGAGCGTGGCCCTCTTCGAAGGCAAGAGCAAGGACCCCGCTCGATGAGGGCCCGCATCGTGGCCACCGGGTCCGCCGTCCCACGGCGGATCCTGCGCAACAGCGATCTCGAACGCATGGTCGCCACCTCCGGCGAGTGGATCGTCGGGCGGACCGGGATTCGCGAGCGCCGGGTCGTGGACGACGGCGTGGCCAGTTCCGATCTGGGCACCGACGCCGCTCGCGCGGCGCTGGCGGCGAGCGGGTGGGACCCAGCCGACCTCGACCTCATCCTGGTCGCCACCTGTACCCCTGACATGCCCCTGCCGTCGACGGCCTGCCTCATCCAGCGGAACCTAAAGGCCTCCCGGGCGATCGCGTTTGATCTGGCCGCCGCCTGCTCCGGATTCCTGTACGGCCTCTCGGTGGCCGACCTCTACGTGCGCTCCGGGACATGCCGGCGGGTGTTGCTGGTCGGCACAGAGGTAATGTCCAGCGTGCTCGACTGGACGGATCGGAGCACCTGCATCCTGTTCGGCGACGGGGCCGGCGCGGCCTTGCTGGACCCGTCCGATGACGATCGGGGCATCCTCTCCACCCACCTGCACTCGGACGGCGACCTCTGGGACTTGGTGTGTGTGCCGGGCGGCGGCTCCCGCATGCCGGCGTCGGATGCGATGCTCGCAGGCCGGCACCAGTACGTGAAAATGAAGGGGAGCGAGACCTTCAAGGTGGCCGTCAAGACCTTGGAGGCGACGGCCCGCGAGGCCCTGGAAGCCAACAAGCTGGCCGTCGCGGATGTGGACCTGTTCATTCCCCATCAGGCGAACGTGCGTATCATTCAGGCCGTCATGGAGCGCCTCGGGTTGCCCGAGAACCGGCTCTTCCTGAACATAGACCGCTACGGGAACACCTCGGCAGCGTCGATCCCGCTGGCCTTGGATGAAGCTGTGCGGAGCGGGCGGATCTCGCCCGGTAGTCGGATTCTCATGGTGGCGTTCGGGTCGGGCCTGACGTGGGCATCGGCCGTGGTGAAGTGGTAGGAGGCGAGCAGGTGGTTGGTGCGCAGCCGCTAGAAGGAGCCTGGGCCGTCATCCTAGGGGCGTCCAGCGGGTTTGGCGAGGCCGTTTCGCTGGAGCTCGCCGGTCTCGGGATGCATATCGTGGGCGTGCACCTGGATCGGAAGTCCACGCAGTCGAATGTCGATCGGATCGTCGGCGAGATCAAAAACAAGGGGCGGGAGTCTCTGTTCTTCAACGTGAACGCGGCTGATCCAGAGAAACGCCGCGAGGTCTTGGACTCCGTGCAAGCACGGATCGGACGATCGGGCGCAGAGTCTCCTATTCGGGTCCTGCTGCATTCCCTGGCCTTTGGCACGTTGAAGCCTTTCATCACGGAGGTCGAAGCGGACGCGCTGACCAAGGCCCAGATGGACATGACGCTGGACGTCATGGCGAACAGCCTCGTGTATTGGACCCAGGACCTCGTGCGGCGCAACCTGATGGGCCGGGGCGGACGGATCTTCGCCATGACCAGCGCCGGCGGCGCTCGCGTGTGGAAGACCTACGGCGCGGTCTCCGCCGCCAAGGCGGCCCTAGAGTCGCATGTCCGTCAGTTGACGCTGGAATTGGGCCCGCACGGGATCACGGTCAACGCCATCATGGCGGGGGTGACCGACACTCCGGCCTTACGGAAGATCCCTGGCTCCGACCGCATGATCGAGATGGCGCAGGCCAAGAACCCATCCGGCCGGTTGACGACGCCCCGGGACGTGGCCGCGGCGATTGGGCTGCTGGCCCACCCAAAGGCGCAGTGGGTCACCGGCAACGTGATCTGCGTCGATGGCGGCGAATTTGTTGTAGATTGAGGAGTTAGCTGCTGTCCGGAGGCGGCGAACAGGGGAGTTTTCAGTTGACAACATGGGCGCAATTCCCTCATATGATAGCGCCATGACTCCGGGCATGGCCTTCGTCTTTCCCGGCCAGGGCTCACAGGCCGTGGGGATGGGCCAGGAGTTCTATGACTCCGAACCGGAGGCGCGGGTGCTGTTCGAGCAGGCCGGTCAGGTGCTGGGGTATGACGTGGCTGCCCTGTGCTTGCAGGGACCGGTGGAACAGCTCAACCTCACGGAGTACACGCAACCGGCGTTGTTGACGGTCAGTGTCGTTGCGCTCCGGTTGTTGGAGCGCGCGGGTCTTCGGCCGAGCGCGGTGGCAGGGCACAGCTTGGGGGAGTACACGGCGGTGGTAGCCGCCAAGGGGCTGGCGTTTCCGGATGCTGTGGCCCTAGTCCGCCAGCGTGGGCGCTACATGCAGGCAGCGGTGGAAGCCGGACGAGGCTTGGTGTGTGCCCTCCTGGGCATGGAGCGCTCCGTCGTCACGGAAGTCTGTCGTGCGGCCTCAGCGTTGGGCGTGGTAGCTCCGGCGAATTTCAACGCGCCAGGCCAGATCGTGATCGCGGGGGAGAAGGCGGCGGTTGAAGAGGCGGCGCGCTTGGCCAAGGCCAAGGGGTGCCGCAAGGTCATCCCCTTGCCGGTCAGTGTGCCGGTGCACACGTCGCTGATGCAGGCGGCGGCTGCACGATTGGCCATGGATGTGGACCGGGTACCGATGCAGAACCTGACTGTGCCGCTGATCAATAACGTTGAGGCCAAGCCGATCTCCAGTGCCGCGGACGTGCGCACGTCGTTGGTGCGGCAACTCGCCTCGTCCGTGTTGTGGGAGGAGTCGGTGCAGACGCTGGTCAAGATGGGGGTCCACACGCTTGTGGAAGTCGGGCCCGGGAAGGTTCTCACCGGGCTGGCCAAGCGGATCGCGCCCGAACTCCGGCTGCTGAACGTGCATGACCGGCCGAGCCTGGCCGCGACGGTCGAGGCGCTGGCCGCCGCACGGCCGTGATGCTGGCCGGGAAAGTCGCGATCGTGACGGGGGCCGCCCAGGGGATCGGGCGCGCCATCGCCGAAGGCTTGGCGCGGGACGGGGCGGATGTGGCGGTGGTGGACCTTGAGGTGACCCGCGCCGAAGAGACGGCGCGGGCGGTGTTGTCGCAGGGACGCCGCGCGCTGGTCATCAAGGCGAACGTGGCGGAATGGGCCGACGTCGCCGCGATGGCCGACCGGGTGCTCACCGAACTCGGGCGCATCGACATCCTGGTGAACAATGCGGGCATCACGCGGGACAGCCTGCTGCTCCGCATGAAGGAAGAAGACTGGAACGCGGTGCTGGACGTCAACCTGAAGGGCACGTTCCATTGCACCAAGGCCGTCCTGCCTGCCATGACCAAGCAGCGGAGCGGCGCCATGGTGAACATCGCCTCGGTGGTGGGCGTCATGGGCAACGCAGGGCAGGCCAATTACGCGGCCTCGAAGGCGGCGGTGATCGGGCTGACGAAGACTGTGGCCCGCGAGTACGCGAGCCGGGGGATTACCGTGAACGCGGTGGCGCCGGGATTCATCGAGACGGCCATGACCGACAAGCTGAGCGGGGAGGTCCGTGAAGCGCTGCTCAAGCAGATCCCGCTGGGCCGGCTGGGAACTGCCAACGATGTGGCCGAGGCCGTGCGGTTTCTGGTCTCCCCGGCGGCGGCGTACATCACGGGGCACGTGCTGCACGTGAACGGCGGAATGATCATGGTGTGAGGCGTTGAGCGGCCTCGCGCAGTGAGTTGCTTGTTGAGGGGAGGGTAGGGAGGTGGCGAAATCTATGGCAGCCATAGAAGAGCGGGTGAAGAAGATCATCGCCGAGCAGTTGGGTGTCGAGGAGGACGATGTGGTCCCAGACGCCAAGTTCGTGGAGGATCTCGGCGCGGACTCCTTGGATACGGTCGAACTGGTGATGGCCTTTGAAGAAGCTTTTGAAATCGAGATTCCGGATGAGAAGGCCGAGAAGATCCTGACCGTACAGGACGCCGTGGACTTCATCAAAGAGAATATTTAATACCCTGGACGGTCGGTACGCGCCTGATGGGCAAGGAAATCCGCAAAAGACGGGTCGTCGTCACGGGCTTGGGTCTGATCACGCCGCTCGGCACGGGCGTGGAGAAGACCTGGAATGCCCTGTGCGCTGGCAAGTCGGGGATCCGGCGGATCACCAAGTTCGATCCGTCGGGGCACGCCTGCCAGATCGCGGGCGAGGTCACGGATTTCGACCCTGCCGACTACATCGAGAAGAAAGAGATCAAGAAAATGGACACCTTCATCCATTACGCCGTCGCCGCGAGCCAGATGGCGGTGGATGATGCCGGGTTCAAAGTCACTCCGGAGAACGCCGACCGGGTCGGGGTCTACATCGGGTCCGGCATTGGCGGGCTGCCCGCCATCGAAGCCTTTCACAAGGTGCTGCTGGAGAAAGGCCCTGACCGCGTCTCCCCGTTCTTCATTCCGATGGTCATCATCAACCTTGCCTCGGGGCAGGTGTCGATGCGGCTCGGCGCCCGCGGACCGAACTCCTGTGCGGTAACGGCCTGCGCGACCGGCAACCACTGCATCGGCGACGCCTTTCGGCTCATCGAGCGGGGAGACGCGGATGTCATGATCGCCGGCGGCGCGGAGGCCGCGATCACTCCGTTGTGCGTGGCGGGGTTCGCATCGGCCAGGGCGCTCTCGACGCGCAACGACCAGCCGGAGCGGGCAAGCCGCCCCTTCGACAAGGAGCGCGACGGGTTCGTGCTCGGAGAAGGTGCCGGCGTGCTGGTGCTGGAGGAGTTGGAATTGGCGCGCCGCCGCGGCGCGCGGATCTATGCTGAGATTGTGGGCTACGGCATGACCGCTGATGCCTACCACATCACCGCGCCGCCGGAAGACGGCCACGGAGCGGTCCGATGCATGCGGCGGGCGTTGGAAGATGCCGCACTGGCGCCGGTCGCGATCGAGTACGTGAACGCGCACGCCACCTCGACGATGGCCGATCGCATCGAAACCAGCGCTGTCAAGCAGGTCTTCGGCGATCACGCCCGCCGCCTGGCGGTGAGCTCCACGAAGTCCATGACGGGGCACCTCCTGGGAGCGGCCGGCGGCGTGGAGGCGGTCTTCAGCGTGCTGGCTATCCACCGCGGGATACTGCCACCGACCATCAACCAGGAGGTGCCCGATCCCGAGTGCGATCTGGACTATGTCCCCAATGTCGCTCGCCGGGCCGAGGTCCACACGGTGCTCTCCAACTCGTTCGGCTTCGGTGGGGTCAACGCCTGCCTGATCTTCTCCCGTTGCACGGCTTAACCGTTCATGCAGACAGACGGGCTGGATGAGATTCAACGCCGGCTCGGATACAGGTTCCGGCGGTCCAGCCTGCTCATCGAAGCCCTGACCCACAAGTCCTACCTCAACGAAGCGAAGGAGACCGGCGAGCTCGATAACGAGCGTCTGGAATTTCTCGGCGATGCGGTTCTGGACCTCGTCGTGAGCGAATACATATTGTCCGCGTTTCCGGACGCCGCCGAGGGCGAGCTCTCGAAGCTCCGGGCGCGGCTTGTGAGCGAGAAGACCCTGGCGCGGGTGGCTGGACGGATCGGGCTCGGAGAGCTGCTCCGTCTGGGACGCGGCGAGACGAAAACGCACGGGCACAACAAGCCGTCCATCCTGGCGGACGCGCTGGAGGCGGTCTTCGCCGGGGTGTATCTGGATGGAGGGTTTGACGCAGCGGCGGCGAGCGTCAAGGCCGCGTTCAGCGAGGAGCTGGCCTCGTGCGATCGGTCGCTCCTTGCCAGGGGGGACTTCAAGACCGATCTCCAGGAAGTCTGCCAGCGGGAGTTCGAGATGCTCCCGCGTTACCGGACGATCCGGGAGACAGGGCCGGACCATGAGAAACTGTTCGAGGTGGAGATCCTGATCCGGGGCGAGCGCTATGGGGTTGGTGTCGGCAAAAGCAAGAAAGAGGCCGAACAGGTGGCCGCCAAGCACGCGCTTGAGAAACTGCGGGAAGTGAAGACTGGTTAGGAGGAAAAAGCCATGTGGTACCAGCGTGGAGTCCTGATATTGTCGTTACTGGTAGCGGGAATGGCGACGCCTGTCTTCGGAGCTGAAGACAAGAAGCCGGCAGAAGGAGGGAAAATGGAGCCGCACGCGATCATCAAGACCAAATTCGGCGAGATGGAGATCAAGCTCTTTCCAGACTTGGCCCCCAAGCATGTCGAAAACTTCATCACGCTGGCGAAGTCGGGCTTCTACGACAAGACGCTCTTTCACCGCGTCATCCCGGGGTTCATGATTCAGGGCGGGGACCCCAACACGAAAGACCCCAACAAAAAGAGCGAGTACGGGATGGGCGGCCCTAGCCACAAGCTCAAGGCGGAGTTCAACGCCAAGCCCCATACCCGCGGGATCGTGTCCATGGCACGATCCAACAACCCGGACAGCGCCGGTTCGCAGTTCTTCATCGTGGTGAAGGACTCGCCCTTTCTGGACCGTCAGTACACGGTGTTCGGCGAGGTGATCCGGGGCATGGATGTGGCGGATAAGATCGTCAATTCGCCACGAGGCCAGAACGACCTGCCGAACGAGCGGATCGAGATGACGGTCACGATTGTCGACAAACCCGTCCAATAGCGCGGCGGACGCGGAGGCCATGACTCGACGACGGCAGGTTTGGGTGACCTCCCTGCTGTGCGTGGCCGGCCTGCTTGGTCCGTCCCAGCCCGAGGTAGCCGGTGTTTCCCCCGACAAGCCCGGTGCGGCATCGGCGATCGCTCCATGGAAAGGGCCGGCGCCGCACGTGATCATTGAAACGGATCGAGGGAAGCTCACCCTCGAGCTCTATCCAGACGTGGCGCCCAGGACCGTGGCCCGATTCGTGGAGCTCGTCAAAAAGGGGTTCTACAACGGCCTAACCTTCCACCGCGTCGTCCCGAAGTTTCTCATCCAGGGTGGGGATCCCGCGGGCAACGGGACGGGTGGATCCGGCCTGCCGATCCCGGCGGAGTTCAGCGAGAAGAAACACGGCGCTGGGACGGTGGGCATGGCTCGCTTGCGCGATCCGGACAGCGCCGACAGCCAGTTCTATATCTGCCTGGAGCCGCAGCCGTTCCTCGACGGCAAGTACACGGTCTTCGGGCAGGTCGTGGACGGCCTGGACGTGTTGCCCAAGATCCAGGAACACGACGTGATGCGCATGGTGACGCTGCAGTAGGGGCGCACCTGCGTGTGCGCCCAATTTGTGGTGGTCGTGTTGTGTTCCGATGTAGGGGCACACCTATGCGTGTGCCCATTCGGTCAGGGCGGACGCATAGGTCCGTCCCTACATTGCAATTCGGGGGTTCTCGCGGTCGTGCACCCATTGTGCCGGGTTATCTGCAATGTATTGCCGGATGCGGCATAATTCTTCTTCGTTGCGGATAATCCGTTCGTAGTAATTGCGTTGCCATAATTGTACGGGAAACGGTATCCATCCATGTTGTTTGACCCCACGAATGTATTTGTTGGTCGTCATGGTCTTGAACCATTGTACGATTTCCGGTAGGGGCACACCTGCGTGTGTGCCCTTGCTATACGGGCGGACACACAGGTCCGCCCCTACGAGGACGATAATTCCGTGGAAATGATTTGGCATCACAACGTATTCGTCTGTTTCGACCGATGGAAATTTATTTCCTAATTCGGCCCACCACCGTTCGACCATTCGCCCGGCATCGTTCAACCGCATTTCATCGTCAACGATATCGCCGAGTAGACATTTCCGGTTCTGGACGCAGATAGTGACAAAATATGCCCCGCCCCGTGAATAGTCGTAGCCTTGCAATCGGATAGGCCGACCCATCATATCCGTTGGACACCGGTATGTGGACGGACGTTTAATGCACTGGTGATGAAATCATGTGTAGGGGCACACCTGTGTGTGTGCCCATGAATTATCCGGGTGGTCGTGGGGGAATGGGCGGACACGCAGGTCCGCCCCTACGTGGGGTGCGGAAATCCGGGCGGACACACGGGCCCGAAGAATATGGGCGGACACACAGGTCCGCTCCTACTAGTGTTTGTGTCCGTGGTGCTCGTGATCGTGCGCGTGCGCGCCGGGGATCACGATGCGGCTCTTCTCGCGAAGGGCCTGCTCTTTGGCCGCCGTCGCGATGTCTCCTTCACCCGCCAGCACGATGCGCGGCTGGTCCGTGTCCTGCTTCTTCAGATGCGCGGCCACGTCAGGATGGTCCATTGTCAGGCAGCCGATGAGCCCCGTGAGGAATCGGTTGGAACGGAGCCCCGTGCCGGAGAACTCATTGACGAGCGTGAGCGCCAGGTCCACCGCCTGCTGGGCCTGCTCCAGATCGACTTTCTCCTTCTCCAGGAACGCCTTGAACTCCTTGTGCAGGTACTGGGAGAACGCCGGCACGGTGGGTGCCGGGAAGTGGATGGGGCTCAAGAGCCGCCGGATGAACTCCAAGGCCGCGACCACTTCGCCGTCCAACCCGGACGGTTTGTTGTGAAAGTAGCTGAAGCACACGATCTCGATGAGGTTGAACAGCCCGGCGGCCCTCTCCCCGCCGATCTCGAAGATCTCCCGGTACACCCGCCGCCGGTCCTGGCGGAAGAGCTCGCCGACGCGCTGCCGCTGGTAGTCCGTGCCGGCTTCGAGATAGGGACAATCCGCCGGACAGGCGATCTTCGTGAGGCGGTTCTCCCCGCAGCAGGTCGAACAGATCAGGCCGTTCAAGGCGGGGCAACTCCGCTTTCCCTTTCTTCCGTGGCAATAGACGCACGTGGCGGCCATCGGCTGCTCCTCAGCGGGTGCGTTCGCGACCCAGGCCGTTCATTTCTGCCACGTTCCCGGAGCGGTATGGAACCAGGATCAGGTGGTTTTTCCGGTCGATGCCCAGGCTTGCGGGTGTCGTCAGGAATTCGGCGATGGTCTGGAAGCGGAAAGCGGGATCGATACGGACGACTTTGCCCTCGGAGAAGTCCGAGACATACATGTTGCCGAACGCGTCGAAGTCCACACCCGTCAGGTTGCCGAACCGGCTGCTGAAGAAGGAATTGGCGAAGAGGACCTTCACGGTGCCCTCTTTGGTGACCTCCAGGATCTTGCCGGCGTTCCAACTGACGACGACCAGCGCACCCGTCGCAGGATTGACGGCCAGACCGTAGGGACCTGCCAAGGCTGGATCCTTCACGAGGACCGTGGGTTTGGAACTGCGACGCGTGTCGACTTTCAAGATCGCGTCTGCTCCGGCGTCCGCGATGTAGAGCGTGCTATGACCATCCGTGGCCAGCCCGGTCAGATGATCCACCTTGGCTGCAGTCAGGTCGAGCTCACCGAGCGCGCGCCCGGTGTCGGCGTGGAAGCGCCGGACCTGATCGATGTCGGAGACATAGAGGGTCCGGCCGATGAGGGCCAGGCCCTTGGGCGCGTGGAGCGTGACGCCGTCCGCCCCCCCTTCAATGAATTTCAGCTTGCTGATCTTGCCGTCTGGGTCCAGCTTGGTGATGAAGCCGTTGTTGTCGCGTTCGGTCGGCTGGCCGTTCTCATTCGAGATGAAGTAGCTGCCCGTCGCGGGGTCCACGATGAAGCCGGCGGGGTCCTTCAGGCCGGTCACTTGCAGGGCGAAGGCAACGCCGCCGGGGAGGATCGAAAGGAGGACTGCCGCGAGGATGGGCTCGCTCATGCGTGCAATCACTGGCACGGGCGTACTTTACTACGATCCTTGACTCCCAACAAGAGCCCTTGTTATTCTGCGGCTCGCGTGTGATGTTGCTTGGTCACCAAGCAGAAAAGGGATGGTGATGTCCGCACAAATCATCGATGGGAAAGCGCTCTCACAGGCGGTCCGGGACCAGATCGCCAAGGACGCTGCGGCGCTTCTGGCGCGGACCGGCATCAAACCGGGCCTGGCGGCGATCCTGGTTGGCGACGATCCGGCCTCTCACCTGTACGTCAAGAATAAGCAGAAGGCCTGCGAAGCGGTTGGGATCTATGTCGCGGACCACAAGCTGCCGGCTTCGACCAGCCAGGACGACCTGCTGGCGCTGATCGACAAGGTCAATCGCGATCCGCGGATCCACGGGATTCTGGTGCAGCTCCCGCTCCCCAAGCAGATCAACAGCCAGGTCGTTCTTAACGCCGTCTTGCCGGAGAAGGACGCCGACGGCTTTCATCCCTACAACATGGGCCGGCTCGTAGAGGGCACCCCGATCTTCGAAGCCTGCACCCCGCGGGGCGTGATCAAGATGATCGAATCCACGGGCGTCGCGATCGCGGGGAAGCGGGCGGTGGTGCTGGGTCGGAGCAACATCGTGGGGAAGCCGGTGGCCTTGATGCTGCTCCACCGGCACGCCACGGTGACGATCTGCCACTCCAAGACGAAGGACCTGCCGGCCGTCTGCCGCGAGGCCGAGATCCTGGTCGTGGCCATCGGCAAGGCCAAGTTCGTGACGGCGGACATGGTGCGGGAAGGCGCAGTTGTCGTGGACGTGGGGGTGAATCGGACGGCGGACGGGAAGTTCGTCGGCGATGTAGATTTCGAGGCGGTCAGCCGGAAGGCAGCATGGATTTCCCCGGTCCCTGGCGGGGTCGGGCCGATGACGATTGCGATGCTCCTGCAGAACACCCTCGAATCTGCGCAACGGGCCGCGGCGAAAGTGGGTGCGGGAGGGGCGTCTGCGGGGCCCCCTCCCGCCAGAACGGGAGCGCATTGAGGGATGGGCGTGCGACGATTACGAGAGGTCCTGGAATCGGGCGAGTTCGTCACCACGGTGGAGTACAACCCACCGAAGGGCACGGACATCACCCCCATCATGGACAACGCCAAAGCCTTGCTGGGCAAGGTCCACGGCGTGAACGTCACCGACAACACCGCGGCCATCTTAAGAGCCGGCTCCTTGTCGGTCTGTCGGATGCTCTACGAGATGGGGCACGATCCGGTCATGCAGGTGACCTGCCGCGACCGCAATCGCCTGGCGATCCAGTCCGACCTGCTTTCCGCGCATATCTTGGGCATCCGCAACATCCTCTGCCTGACCGGTGACTATCCGACGGTCGGGGACCATAAGGACGCCAAACCCGTGTACGATCTCGATTCCATCGGAATCATGCAGGTCATTCACTTGCTGAACCAGGGGAAAGATCTCGCCGGCCACAAACTGCAAGGCGCGACCGATCTCTACATCGGCGCGGCCGTCACCCCGGAGCAGGATCCGCCGGGGCCGATGCTGGCCAAGTTCGAGACTAAGGTGAACGCCGGCACGAAGTTCTTCCAGACCCAGGCGTTTTATGACGTGGAGAAGTTCAAAGCCTTCATGAAGGCCGTCCGGAAATTCCCGGTGAGGGTGCTGGCGGGGATTCTTGTGTTGCGGTCGGCGAAGATGGCGGAGTTCATGAACGCCAATATTCCCGGCGTGGACGTGCCACAGGCCATCATCGAAGAGTTACGGGCAGCCGGCGACGAGCGAGCGCTGGATGTGGGCGTTCAGATCGCGGTGCGGACGATCAAGGCCGTGCGCGCGCACTGCGACGGGGTCCATATCATGGCCATCAAGGCAGTGGACCGCCTGCCGGAAATCCTCCACAAGGCAGAACTCGCATGACCATTCCCGATTTTCGCAAACGGAAAGCGGAAGGCCGCAAGATCGTCGTGGTCACCGCCTACGATGCCCTCTTCACCCGCATCGCGGAAGAGGCCGGTATCGAGGTGCTGCTTGTCGGGGACTCGCTCGGGGTGGTGGTCCAGGGCAAGAAGGACACGTTGTCCGTGACGATGGAGGACATGCTCTACCACACCCGGCTGGTGGCCGGGGCTGCGCAGCGCGCGCTGGTGATCGCCGACATGCCGTTCCTGTCCTATCAGGTCAGCGTGGAGGAGGCGGTGCGGAACGCCGGCCGGTTCCTGCAAGAAGGCGCTGCCGCGGTGAAGCTGGAGGGCGGTGCGGCCGTGGTGGATCGTGTGGAGGCGATGACCCGCTTCGGCATCCCTGTCATGGGCCACTTGGGCATGACCCCGCAATCGGTCCATCAGTACGGCGGGTACAAGGTCCAGGGCAAGGCTGCGGACCAGGCGGAGGTCTTGCTGAGCGACGCGCGCGCGTTGGAAGCTGCCGGGGCCTTCGCGATCGTGCTGGAAGCCGTGCCGGCCAAGCTGGCCAAGACGATCACCCAGACGCTGGCGATCCCCACCATCGGGATCGGCGCGGGCCCGGCCTGCGACGGCCAGGTGCTGGTCCTCTACGACCTGCTGGGCCTCTTCGATCAGTTCGCCCCCAAGTTCGTCAAGCCCTACGCGCACCTGAAAGCCGACGCGCTGCAAGCACTCCGCCGCTACCGCGAAGAAGTCGAGCAGGGCAAGTTCCCCACCGACAGCGAGAGTTACCATTAAGCTGAGACGGCACGGGGACTAGCTCGCCGTCCGAGGCGTGCCTGGAGACGTTGGAGAAGGTGGCGCACCAGGTGCCCCAGTGGATCGAACACTACAATCAGAAGGCCACGCACAGTGCTTTGGGGATGCGATCGCCCGCCGAGTTTTATGCGGAAGGGAGAGTCTAAAACAAGACAATACCTGTCCAAATTTAAGGGGGGCAGTACACAATGGTGAATATGAGCAGACTGTCTAACAAAGTGGCAATAGTGACGGGCGCGTCCAAAGGCATAGGCGGTGGGATTGCAACGGCCTTGGGAGCTGCGGGCGCGCGCGTGGCCGTGAACTATTCCTCCGACCGGGAAGGCGCCGAACGCGTCGCTCAGGCGATCACCGGCAAGGGGGGCGAGGCGATCGCGGTCGGGGCCGACGTGTCCAAGGCCGAAGAAGTCGCGCGGTTATTCAAAGAAGTGGATTCTGCGTTCGGAAGACTGGACGTTCTGGTCAACAACGCCGGCGTATTCCGCTTCGGCGCCTTCGCGGAGATCACCGAAGAGAGCTTTCACCTCCATTACAACATCAACGTTCTCGGAGCGATTCTCACCGTGCAGGAGGCGATCAAGCGGTTCGGGGCCGACGGCGGGAGCATCATCAACCTCAGCTCTATCGTCGGCTCGCATCCGGTGGCGGGAGCCCTGCTGTACGCTTCCACTAAAGGCGCCATTGAGACGCTGACCAGGGGATTGGCGCTCGAACTGGCGCCGCGCAAGATACGCGTCAACGCCATCGCTCCGGGTCATACAGAAACCGAAGGCAATGTAGCGGCGGGAACCTTCGAGGGTGGCGCCGGCGCCGCTCTGGCTGAAAAGACGCCGCTCGGCCGGCTCGGTCGCGTCACGGATATCGCACCGCTGGCGGTGTTCCTAGCATCAGACGAATCAGCCTGGATCACCGGGGAGGTCATTCGTGCCGCAGGCGGTCTCGTTGTGGCCACCTGAGTACAACGTGCTGACCTCGCAACAACACATTCGGGTAAACGCAGTCAAGGCAACACAGAGAGGAGAATACGATGCAAATTCAAAGTAACTACTTTTCTGATTATCACAACCTAAAGCTGACACGAGATGACAAAGGTGTGCTGGTTGCTGAGTTCCACAACAACGGCGGACCGTTCATTATGAGCGCGCCAGCTCACACGGAATTCGTCGATGCCTTCTACCGCATTGCGCAAGATCGAGCCAACAAGATCGTGATCCTGACGGGCGCAGGCGGGGAGTTCATTACTGATGTCGATTGGTCATCTTTTGGCGACGTCACCGATCCCGGCGTCTGGAGTCAGGTTCACGACGAAGGCGTTCAGGTTTTGGAAAACATAGCCAACATACGAGTGCCGGTCATCGCGGCTATCGAGGGACGTGCCCATGTGCATTCAGACTACGCGCTACTTGCCAGTGTAATTGTGGCGGCGGATGGTGCGACCTTCCAGGATGTGGCCCACTTCTCCGCGGGCGTTGCGCCCGGCGACGGAATCTTTACCACCTGGAGTTATCGCGCTGGAGCGGGACGAGCGGAGGCGTTCCTGCTGAACCCACAGCCGCTGACAGCGCGTAGCGCACACGAATGGGGAGTGGTTGCCGAAGTTGTGCCGAACGGCAAGGCGCTCAGCCGGGCGCGGGAATTGGCCGAGCTGTACCTGAAGGCTCCGGAAGTGACACGCCGCAACACCCGCGTGCATTTCATCCAGCCCTTGAAGGAACGCATCGTGCGAGAAGTTGGCTACGGACTGTCGCTGGAAGGAGCGTCGTCTGCTGCTCTCGTGAAATCAATGCAAGCCAAGAGTGAACCTGTCGCTCAGAAAGGAAAAGTCGCATGAACAGCACCAAGACCTCTCCATCCGCCCATGTTCTTAAGAAGTCGCAGCCGGAAGAATTTGATCTGGTGATTCTCGGGGGTGGCACGGGCTCGACCATCGCTGCGTGGACTTTTGCCGGCGAAGGAAAGCAAGTCGCAGTCGTCGAGCGCAAATATATCGGCGGGTCATGCCCGAACATCGCGTGCTTGCCAAGCAAGAACATTATCCACAGCGCGAAAGTCGCATCGTACTTTCGCCGAAGCAAGGAATTCGGCATCACACTCGACGGCTTCGCGATCGACATGGCGGACGTGCGCGAGCGCAAGCGCAGGATGGTGCGTGGCCTGAACGACATGTACATGGAAAATTACAGGAACACGGGAGCCGAGTTCATATTGGGAACGGGCCGGTTCCTAGCTCCGAGAACAGTGGAAGTCACCCTGGCCGATGGGACCACACGTCAACTGCGGGGCGCAAATGTGATCGTTAGTACGGGCACGCGTGCCGCGCTGGAGGCAATTCCTGGCCTTGCGGAAGCGCAGCCGCTCACGCATATCGAGGCTCTTGAACTCGATGAAATTCCCGAACACTTGCTTGTTGTCGGCGGGGGCTACGTCGGAGTGGAGATGTCCCAGGCGATGCTCCGCTTCGGCAGCAGGGTGACGATGATCGATCGCAACGGCCGGCTGATGTCCAAAGAAGACCCGGACGTATGCGAGGCTCTTCGCAGCCTGCTCGCAGAAGAAGGCATCGACATTCTCCTGAATGCGCGGATCAAGCAAGTGTCGGGCAAATCTGGCGACTCGGTGAGTGTCGTCATCGAGCAGAATGGAATTGAGAAAGTCCTAAAGGGAAGTCATGTATTGGTCGCCACAGGCCGCAATCCGAACACCGAAGGACTTGGCCTGGAACTGACCGGCGTTGAGCTCACCGACCGGGGATACATCAAGGTCAACGAGCGGCTGCAGACCACCGCTCCCGGCGTCTGGGCGATCGGCGAGGTTGCAGGTAGCCCGCAGTTCACGCACATCAGCGTCGACGATTTCCGCGTAGTCCATGCCAATTTAACCTGCGGCAACCGTGTGACCACGGGCAGGCAAGTCCCATATTGTCTGTTTACCGACCCCGAACTTGCTCGTATCGGCCTGAGTGAAACAGAAGCGGAGGCTCAAGGGATAGCGTATCGCCTGTTTAAGGTCCCAATGGAAACCAACCTGCGTGCACGCACGCTTTCGGAGACCCGCGGGTTGGTGAAGGCCCTCGTGGAGGCTGATAGCGATCGCATCCTCGGCTTCACGGCCTTCGGTGTCGGTGCGGGGGAGATCCTGGCCGCCGTCCAGATTGCGATGATCGCAGGGCTGCCCTACACCGCGCTGCGCGATGCGGTCCTGACTCACCCAACACTGGTCGAAGGTCTCATACCTCTGTTCTCATCCGCGGCGTCAGCGCACAACGTTGTCGAGACAAGAGGAGCCCAGATCTCCGCCGCATGAGGTGAACTGCAACAGCAATGAGACAAATAGGAACTCGTGATCCGGTCGTAGCGCACCATGTTTCGCTACTTGCGCCGCATTATTAGTACCGAACGTCGGTATGTCGGAAGCCATCATTACAAGTAGGACATCCCTTCGACAACTCCCAGATTGCGGGCAAGTCGTAAATAACGCGCCGTCCTCTCCACGACTCCCAGAGGCCTGCGCGATACACGATCCGCGGCACCTCGGCGGCGATGTCGGCGTGAACCGCCGTGCCTCACACCTGGGGCCAAACCCTCACGCAGCATGTGCACGTTCACTGCGTCGTGACCGGCGGCGCCCTCGCGCCGGATGGGACACGGTGGATTCCCGCTCGGCCCGACTTCCTCTTCCCGGTCCGTGCCCTGGCCAAGGTCTTCCGAGGCCGGTATCTGGCCGGCCTGCAGCAGGCCTTCGACCGGGGCGAGCTGCACTGCACCGGCGGGCTCGCGGCGCTGGCCGAGCCCGCGGCGTTTGCCGCGTGGCGCGACGAGCTCCGCCAGCAGGCGTGGGTCGTCTACTGCAAGCCGCCCTTCGCCGGGCCCGAGCACGTGCTCGCCTACCTCGGCCACTACACCCACCGCGTCGCGCTCTCCAACGACCGGCTGCTCGCCGCAACCGAGGGCCGCGTCCGCTTTCGGTGGCGCGACTACGCCGACGGCGACCGCAGCAAGGTCATGGAGCTCGAGGTCGACGAATTCCTCCGTCGCTTCCTGCTCCACATCGTCCCCGACGGCTTCGTCCGCATCCGCCACTTCGGCCTGCTCGCCAATCGCCGCCGCGCGGACACGCTCGGGCAATGCCGGGCGCTCTTGGCCCAGCCGCCCCCGCCGTCCGTACCGCCAGAGTCGGCCCGGGACCTGATGTTGCGCGTCACCGGCATCGATATCGAGCGCTGCCCAATTTGTCACGAGGGCCTGCTGCGACGGCTCGACATCCTGCCATCCGCGCCGCTGGCCTGGGACACCTCGTGAGCCGAGGGCCCAGCGCGCTGCCGAGCGTTGCGCCAGCGGCCCGCAGGCCGCGGCCAGGCCCGTGCTCTGTGTGTTCACCGATCTCCGCCGCGGGCAACCATCGCGCCCGTCCGCGTGGGCTCCATCTCTGGACGCGCTCGGCGCACCAACCGGCGCGGCGGGTCGACCGCCGGTTGGTGCGCCGAGCGCGTCCAGAGATGGAGCCCACGCGG
>Ga0209158_1000660_pt1 | contig 24637 bp, 19 predicted proteins | sample GraSoiAngelo_140_FD_185897 | JGI IMG/M metagenome (GOLD analysis project Ga0209158, IMG submission 185897) | Grasslands soil microbial communities from the Angelo Coastal Reserve, California, USA - 14_0929_12_30cm (SPAdes) (version 2) | ecosystem: Environmental > Terrestrial > Soil > Grasslands ...
TGGGAGTGGTGGTGGTCGACAGCCTCGATCCCCGGTTCCGAGATCCCGGGCATGTGACCCGCGACCTGGGTCTCCGGATTCTGGGCGCCCTCCCGCACCTGAGCCGGGCGAAGAACGGCGAAGCCACCACCCAGGCGATCGAGGCGATGCGCACGGTGCGCGTGAAGCTGCAGCACGCCTGCAATGGCGGCAGCCCGCTGCTCCTCACCGTGACGAGCCCGGGCGTGGGCGAAGGGAAGTCGTTAGTGTCGGCGAACCTGGCGCTCGCGTTCGCGTACGCCGGGCTGCGCACGATCGTCATCGACGGCGACATCCGGCGCGGCGCACTGCATCGCCTGCTACGCGCGAGCCGTCGACCGGGGCTGACCGATCACCTCACGGGGCGCGCCCCGCTCGAGCAGGTGCTGCAGGCGACTCCGTACAAGGATCTCTCGTTCATCGGGTGCGGATCGCGCATGCACAATTCGCCCGAGCTGTTGAGTGCGACGACGATGGTCGATCTGCTCGCCGCGCTGCGCAGCCGTTACGATGTCGTGCTGGTCGACACCGCCCCGCTCGCCGCCGGGGCGGACCCCTACACAATGGCGTCCCACACGAAAAACCTGCTCGTGGTCCTGCGGGCGGGCGTCACCGATCTGGAGCTGGCGCAGGCCAAGCTCGAGAGCTTCGACGACATGCCGGTGCGCGTCGTCGGATCGGTGCTGAACGACGTCCGGCCGAAAGGAGCGTACCGGTACTATGCCTACTATGTGCCCGGCTACGAAACAAAGGAAGAAGCGGACTTGGGACCGGAGAAGCCGGTGCTGGGTGTCCCCGGTGATTAGGCGCGCTGCGTTGTGCGCGGTGGTCGCACTCGCGCCACCTGCGGTCGCTCCGGCCCAGTCGGCCGCCGATTCTCTGGCGCACCACGCCCTCGCCACGCGCGCCGAGCTCGACAGCCTGGCGCGGGCGCTGGCGAGCGCGGATTCCTCGGGGCAAGGGGAAACGCTCGCCTACGTACGAAACCGGCTCGCGGCCGGAGACTTTCAAGCGGGCGATCGGATCCTGGTGCAAATCCCCGGACTGCAACCTCCTCCTCCGGTGCAGGTCACCGGGCAGCCCGCCGTCGTCTCGGCTGCGGCGCTGCAAGCGCGCGTCGATACCTTCACGGTGGGGCGGGACCGGGACGTCGTCCTGCCGGTCGGGGGCGGGAGCCCGATTTCGCTGCGCGGCGTGCTGCGCTCGGAGCTGCAAGATCACCTCGGCCAGGAGCTGAGCCAGTATCTCAAGTACCCGACGGTCCGCGCTCGCCCGCTGCTGCGCGTCTCGGTGCAGGGAGCGGTGGCGAAGCCGGGTTACTACTTCGTTCCTTCGGACGTCACGCTATCGGACGCCCTCATGGCGGCGGGGGGCACGGTACGGGACGCGAAGATGAAGAATCTGCGGGTTGAGCGCAGCGGCGCCACCGTTTTGAAGGGACGCCCGGTGGAGGAAGCGATCGCCGCCGGTCGCACGCTCGAGGACGCCAACCTGCAGAACGGGGATCAGCTGTTCGTGCCGGGCAGTAGCGACGTCACGGAGCATATGCGGTTCCTCTGGCTGGTCGTCAGCCTCGCGGGCGGCATCTACGGCCTGACGCGCGTCGTCCACTAGAGAGGCCGGAGCCCACGCGTCAGCGTGGGAATGCGTGGTTCCGCATGAAAATGGTTTGGCGTTCCAGGCGCACGGCGCTAGTTTATCGCGTGTGACGAACGGTGTGCGCTCAGACCCGACCGAGTGGACCGACGACCGCCACAAGCGCGGACTCGCCGGCGAGGAACAGGCGATCCAGTATCTGTTGTCCCGCGGCTGGCACATCCTGGCGCACCGGTTCCGCGTGGGCCATAAAGAGATCGATCTCATCGCGCGGCAGGGGAGTCTTGTCGCCTTCATCGAGGTGAAGGCGCGGCGCGGGACGGCGTTCGGGAGCCCGCTCGAGGCGGTGACGGGCGCCAAGCGGCGGGAGCTGGTGAAGGCCGCACGGGTGTGGGTGGATCGGCACGGGCGGCCCGCCGACGTGTACCGTTTCGATTGCATCGCACTCATCGACAACAAGTTGGAGCACCTGGCGGACGCGTTCCGACCTGGCTGGCGGTAGCCCGGTCTTCGGTATATATTCGGGCCTCATACAGGAGGCTCCTAACCCATGTCGAGGACACTCATGCCGGCCGACGAAAAGGAAGCCCCGAGGCTCACCGAGGAGCGCAAAAAGGCCCTGAACCTCGCCATCACGCAGATCGAGAAGACATGCGGTAAGGGCGCCATCATGCGGATGGGCGCCGACTCACCGCGGGTGCGGGTGGAGGCGATCCCGACGGGCGCCATCAACCTGGACGCCGCGATCGGCATCGGCGGCATCCCCCGGGGCCGGGTAACGGAGATCTTCGGGCCCGAGTCGAGCGGCAAGACGACGCTCGCGTTGCACATCGTGGGCAACTCGCAGCGGCAGGGGGGCGCAGCCGCGTACATCGACGCCGAGCACGCGCTCGACGTGGAGTACGCCAAGAAGCTGGGCGTGGACATCGACAACCTGCTCGTCTCCCAGCCCGACACCGGCGAGCAAGGGCTCGAGATCACGGAGATTCTGGTGCGCTCCGGGGCGGTGGACGTGGTGGTAATCGACTCGGTGGCGGCGCTCGTGCCCAAGGCCGAGATCGAGGGGGACATGGGGGATTCGCTCCCCGGCCTGCAGGCGCGCCTCATGAGCCAGGCGCTCCGCAAGCTCGCCGGGGCGATCAACCGCTCGCGCACCGCCGTGGTCTTCATCAATCAGCTGCGTGAGAAGATCGGGATCATGTTCGGCAACCCCGAGACCACCACCGGCGGCCGGGCGCTCAAGTTCTACGCCTCCGTGCGGCTCGACGTGCGGCGCATCGGACCGGTCAAGGAGCGCGAAGTGGTGATCGGCAACCACGTGCGCGTGAAGGTGGTGAAGAACAAGGTCGCCCCGCCATTCCGGCAGGCCGAGTTTGACATCATGTTCGACGAGGGCATCAGCCACGAGTCGCTGCTGGTGGACATCGCCGCGGAAGCGGGGATCATCGAGAAGTCCGGCGCCTGGTACGCTTACGGCAAGGAGCGTATCGGACAGGGGCGCGAGAACGCGAAGCTCTATCTCAAGGACCACCCCGATCTCGCGATCGAAGTCGAGGCCAAGGTCAAGGAGCACATCGGCGTGAAGCCCGTCCAGGTCGCCGCCGACGAGGAGGCCGCCTCCTCCGAGGAGTAACCCACGTGCCCATCCTCACGGGCCTCGCCCCCGATCTCCGCCAGTCAGGCTACCTGCTGGTCGAAGTGGATCGGGGGCGGTTTGCGTCCCTCCCTGGTGAGGCGCTCACGTCGCTGCGACTCGATATCGGGAGGGAGATCCCTGCGGCGGTGCTGGCACGGCTGCGGGAGCTCGCCGACATCGAAGGTGCCTTCCGAGCCGCGGTGCGCGCCCTGACCCGGCGACCGCACGCCCGCCGCGATCTGGGTCGGAAACTGGTCAGGAAGCAGCATCCGCCGGAGGCCGTGGAGGCCGCGCTCGAGCGCCTGGAAGCGCGCGGCCTGATCGACGACCGCCGCTTCGCGGAGCAGTACGCGGCGGTGCGCGCCACTCGGGGGCGCGGGCCGGCGCGCCTCGTGAAAGACCTGTTGGCGCAGGGCGTGGACGCGGGCGTCGCGGAACAGTCGGTCCGCCGGGCCCTCGAAGATGAGGGCCTCACGCCCGAGATCGAAGCACGGGCCGTCGCCGCGAAGCGGGTGCGGCAGCTGGCGGACCTTCCTCCGATGGTTCGCAAACGGCGCCTGCTCGCCTTCCTCGCCCGGCGGGGCTATGCGGGGGCGGCTGCGCTCGAGGTCGTGCGGGAGCTGTTGGAGCGGTAAAACGTCTGTGGCTTCGATCAATCGTCTGTGGCGTGCATGCAACATAACCAGCGCTCCGGTGTCCATTTCGGTTGGCTGGCCCCCGTCTTGCTCGATCGGATGACGAGCGGTTGCAACGCAGCCGCTGCGCCACAGAAGGGGGTCTCGAAGTCATGGCTGGAGCACGCCACACCGCCGCCTTCCTTAGAATGATCGGCGTTCCCGAGCTGGAGCCAGCGACCAGCCCGTTCGACCCTGGGTACGACCCGGTCACGCTGGAAGCTCACCTGGCGCAGAGTGGCCACCTGATGTCGACCCTCAAGATCTCGATGGCCTGCTGGCTCATCGCGGACGAGAGCGCGACGCGTCGGAAAATCGCCGCTGCGCGGCGGCACGGCGTCCCGACCGTCACCGGGGGAGGGCCCTTCGAGGTGGCGGTGGCGCAGAGACAGTTACCTGCCTACCTCGATCTGTGCGCCGACCTGGGCGTGACGCGGGTCGAGTGCGGCACGGGGTTCGCCGCCCGCGAGCTCAACCCCGATTGCGTGGTGGGGATGGCACTGGAGCGAGGGCTCGAGGTCCAGTTCGAGCTGGGCGAGAAGTTCGGCGGCGCCTTTACGCCGGAGGCGGTGAACCGCCTGATCAGCGCGGGACGCATGTGGCTCGACGCCGGGGCACGTCAGCTCGTGCTGGAGGCGCGGGAGAGCGCGCAAGGGGTCGGGCTGTTCGACGAGAGCGGCCGGCTGAGCTTGCGGCTGGCGGATCGGTTCGCCAATGCTTTCGGCCTGGCGGTCGTGACGTTCGAAGCCCCCACCAAGCCCAGCCAATTCGCCCTGCTCGACCATTTTGGGCCGGAGGTGCGCCTCGGCAACGTCCGCTTGGAGGAGCTGCTGCGGGTCGAGATCTATCGCCGGGGCCTGCACGCCGATGCGTTCGCGCAACCGCGTCTCAGGCTCCCGAGCCCCGACGCTGGCGTCACGACCCGAGCGATGGGAGGCTGACGGCATGGTTCCGGCCTATCGCACGGTGGCGATCGATTGTTTCCGCGATACCCTGGGCCGTTTTACGAACGGCTACGCGTTCGTGGCGGTCGATGTGGTGCGTGCGATGACCACCGCCGTCACTGCGGTCGCGCTGGGGCGGCGCTGCTTTGCCGCGCCGACCGTGGCCGCCGCGCTCGGGCGCGCCGCCCGCCTCGAGCGGCCGCTCCTCGTCGGAGAACTGGGCGGCGAAATGCCCGCCGGGTTCGAGCTGGGCAACAGCCCGGCCGAGCTGGCACGCCGCACGGACGTCGACCGGCCCGTCGTGCTGGTCTCGTCCTCCGGCACGCCGTTGCTCGAGCGGGCCGGCGCGTGCGGGCCGACGTACCTGGGGTGCTTTCGGAACAGCCGGTTTCTCGGCCGCTGGCTGGTCGGTCGGCACCGCCGTATTGCGGTGCTCGGCGCCGCGAGCCGTGGGGAGTTTCGAGAAGAGGATCAGATGTGCTGTGCCCAGATCGCCGCGGCGCTCATCGCGGCCGGGTACGCGCCGCAGGATCGGACCACTGCCGAGCTGGTCGAGCGCTGGGGCGACGCGCCGGCCGATGCGTGGCTCGGCAGTCACAGTGCGACCTACTTGCGGCGGACGGGACAGGCCGACGACCTCGACTTCATCCTGCGGCACATGCACGACCTCTCCACGGTGTTCCAGGTTCAGGATGGCGAGGTCGTCGCCGTCCGGGAAACCGCCGGGGCTGCCGCGTGACCCGTATCAATGCGTCGGTACCGGCGGTCGTCCTGGGGTTCCACTACGGCGGCCTGGGCGTGGCCCGGAGCCTCGGGCGCCTGGGTGTACGAGTACACGGCGTGGATCGGGATCGGCGAGCGCCCGGCCTCACCTCGCGCTACTGCCGCACGGCGCACGTGTGGGATTGCGAGCAGGCACCTGTGGCCGACACGTTGAGCTTCCTCGACGATCTCGGGAAGCGCGTCGGGCCGGCGGTGCTGATTGCCACCAGCGACGCGGCGGCGGTGCTCGTGGCCGAGCACGCCGACGAGCTGGCGCCGCGCTTCTTGTTTCCGCGACCGTCGCCACGCCTGGTCCGGGCGCTCACGGACAAGCGCGAGGTGTTCCGGCTGGCCCAGCAACACGGCGTGCCGACGCCCGCCGTGGTCTTCCCCCAGTCGCGCGACGACGTACTGGCCTTCCTGTCGCGGGCCGCGTTCCCGGTGATGCTGAAGGCGATCAACCCGACGCGCCTGGAGCGGCGCACCGGTCACCGCCTCCTCGTGGCGCGCACGCCGGAGGACCTGCTGCGGCAGTACGCCGCGTGGGAGGAGACCGACGCGCCGAACCTCATGTTGCAGGAGTACGTCCCCGGGGACGACACGACCGTTTGGATGTTCAATGGGGTGTTCAACGAGTGGTCCGAGTGCGTCGCCGCGTTTACGGGCCAGAAGCTGCGGCAGCACCCGGCGTACGGCGGCGCCACCAGTCTGGGCGTGTGCGCGGAGAATGCGGCCGTCGCGCGGCTCACGATGGATTTCATGCGGGCGTTGCGCTACCAGGGCGTGCTCGACATCGGCTTCCGGTATGACGGCCGCGATGGCCTCTACAAGCTGCTCGATCCCAATCCGCGCATCGGGGCGACGTTCCGGCTGTTCGTAGACCAACAGGGGATGGACGTAGCGCGCTTCCTCTATCTGGATCTCACGGGTCAGCCGGTATGGCTGGCGCCGATGCGCGCCGGACGGAAATGGATCGTCGAAGACGCGGACCTCGACTCGAGCCTGGCTCGGGTGCGGGCCGGGCGGCTGACGTTGCGCGGTTGGCGTGAGTCGCTGCGCGGTGTGGAGGAGGGGGCCTGGTTCGCGCGGGACGACCTGCGGCCGCTGTGGCGAATGAGTGGACGGCTCGCCGGGCGGGCGCTCCGCGCGGTGGCGCGCCGGCTCGGCCTCGCTCCGTTGGGCGCGGGTGTGGCGTGGCTGCGCGACGCGTGGGGCCGGGTGGTCCACCGCCGCGTTAAGAGCCTGCTCGGGGCCGTGGCGTTCGGGACAGGGTTGCACCGGGTGCTGCTGCGCGAGAAAGCAGTGATCGTGCTGTTTCACCGGGTGGGTGAGCGCTCGGGGAAGGACGGACTGTGGTCCACGGCGCAAGCGTTCAGCGGCTTCTGTGATTTCTTCGAGCAGTATTTCCGCGTCATCTCTCTCGGGGAGCTGCTCGATCGATTGGCCAGCGGGAAGGATGTGAGCCGTTGCCTCGTAATCACGTTCGACGACGGCTATCGCGACAATCACGACGTGGCCGCCGCCGAGCTGTCGCTGCGTCGCCTGCCGGCCTGTTTCTTCGTCACAACGGAGCTGCTCGGCTCCCGCGCCGCTCCATCGTGGGCCACGTCGGGGGGCGTCCAACCGGTATGGATGAGCTGGGACGAGGTGCGGGCACTGGCGGCCCGGGGCTTCGAGATCGGGTCCCACACCATGACGCACGTCGATCTGAGCCGGACGCCTGGGGACGTGGCGACACGGGAAATCCTGGGTTCCAAGCGTCGACTAGAGCGAGAGCTGGGCGCGACCGTGCGACATTTCAGCTATCCGTTCGGCGAACACGATCAGATCACCGAGGCCAATCGCGCCGTCGTGCGGATGGGGGGCTTCGAGTGCTGCCTCTCCGCGTACGGCGGGCTGGTCGCGGGGGGCGCCGATCCCTTCCATCTACAGCGGCAGCCGGTCTCGCCGTGGTACATCTCGCCCACGCATTTCGGATTCGAGCTGTTGGAGGCGGCAATGCAGCGACCGCTCGGGTTGAAGCACGCCGTTCCGGAACGCCAGGTGCAATCCGCCGCTTAGGTCGGTAACTCCCGATGAACCTTTGAGTTGGGCGCGGGGCCGCGCTATATTTGCGCGCATGCGTGCCGCGGAAATCCGCCAGCAGTTTCTCACCTACTTCACTGCCCGGAAGCACCACCCGGTGCCCAGTTCCTCGCTGGTCCCGGCGGGCGACCCGACGCTCCTCTTCACGAATGCGGGGATGGTGCAGTTCAAGCGAGTGTTCCAGGGGCTCGAGCGGCGGGATTACACGCGCGCCGTGACCTGTCAGAAGTGCGTCCGGGCCGGCGGCAAGCACAACGACCTGGAGCAGGTCGGCCACACGGCCCGTCACCACACGTTCTTCGAGATGCTGGGCAACTTCTCCTTCGGGGACTACTTCAAGAAGGAGGCGATCGAGTACGCCTGGGAGTGGGTGACGGGGAAGGACTGGCTCGGCATCGCCCCCGACCGGCTGTACGTCACGGTGCACCACAGCGACGACGAGGCCCGCCGGCTGTGGCGCCAGATCGCGGGGATCCCCGAGTCGCGCATCTACGGACTGGGCGACAAGGACAACTTCTGGCAGATGGGCGAAACCGGCCCGTGCGGGCCTTGCACGGAGATACTGGTTGACACGCGCGGGATGCGGGAGGGGGGAGGCGGGAAGCGAGAACTGAGCCTTGACGAATTCGTCGCGCTGAGCGAGGCCGGGAAGCTGCTGGAGATCTGGAACCTCGTGTTCATGCAGTTCGATCAGCAGGCCGATGGCTCTCGCTCCCCGCTCCCCGCTCCCTCGGTGGACACGGGCGCCGGTCTCGAGCGTATTGCCGCAGTCATGCAGGGCGTTCCGTCCAACTTCGACACGGACCTGTTCACGCCGCTCATCGAGCGGGCGGTCGAGGTGATCGGGAAGCGATACGACCGGGGCGAGCGCGGCGCGTCCTACCGGGTGCTCGCCGATCACGCCCGGGCGGTTGCGTTCCTGCTCGCCGACGGCGTGTACCCCTCGAACGAGGGTCGCGGCTACGTGCTGCGGCGCATCCTGCGGCGGGCGGTGCGGCACGCCTGGTTGCTGGGGCGCCGCGAGCCGACGCTGGTGCACCTGGTGCACACCGTCGAGGACCTGATGGGGGGCGTGTATCCCGAGCTCATCCGGAAGCGGGCGGACATCGCGAGCGTGACGCGCGCCGAGGAGGAGCGATTCTTCGATACGATCGAGGGCGGGCTCGCGCGCCTCGATGAGCTGAAAGGCACGCCGGTCATCTCGGGCGAGGACGCGTTCAAGCTGTACGACACCTACGGTTTCCCGATCGATCTGACCCAGCTGATCGCGGCGGAGCGGGGGCAGGCGGTGGACACGGCCGGGTTCGAGCGGGCGCTCGCGGAGCAGCGTCAGCGGTCGCGTGCGGTGCGCAGACCCGGGTCAGGCTCTGCGAAGATCGTGGGACACGCGCCGAGCGTGGTCGTGAAGCCCGCCGGCGAGTGGCGCACCGTGAAGCCTAAGAAGAAGCAGAAGTGGGTCGGCTACGAGACGACGCAGGCCGAGACCGAGGTGCTGAAGTTTCGCCAGTCGGGCGACCGGGTCGAAGTGGTGCTCGAGGAGAACCCGTTCTACGTCGAGTCGGGCGGGCAGGTCAGTGACACGGGAAGAGTGAAGGGGGAAGGGTGGGAGCTCGACGTTTCCGACGTGGAAAAGGCGGACGGCGTGAGCGCCGTCGTGGGGCACTTCGAGCACGAGTTCGAGCCGACCGCCGTCGTGGCGCAAGTGGACGAGCGGCGGCGCCGGAACATCGAGCGCAACCACACGGCGACGCACCTGGTGCACGCCGCCCTGCGAAAGGTCCTCGGGCCGCACGTGCGGCAGCAGGGGTCCGTGGTCGCCCCCGACCGCCTGCGGTTCGACTTTGCGCACCACGGGCCGATCGACGACCCGACGCTCGCGCGGATCGAGGAAGAGGTGAACGCGCACATCTGGGCCAACCTCCCGGTCGCGACGCGCGAGATGAAGTACAAGGAGGCGATCGCGGCGGGCGCGATGGCGTTCTTCACCGAGAAATACGGCGACGTCGTGCGGGTGGTGGACGTACCGGGGGTCTCGCTCGAGCTGTGCGGCGGGACGCACGTACCGGCTACGGGCCAGATCGCGCTGTTCCGGTTCACCCACGAAACGGGCGCAGCCGCCGGCGTGCGTCGCATCGAGGCGGTGACGGGGCCGGGCGCCTACGCGTTGGTACGGAAGCTCGAGGAGCAGCTCGCGGAAGCGGCGGGCGTGCTCAAGGCGCAGCCGGAGCATCTGATGAAGCGGGTGGAAGCGCTGCTCGAGGAGAACCGCAAGCTCGAGAAGCGCATTGAAGAACTCCTGAGATCGGGAGGCGGGAGGCGGGAGACGGGAGTGGTCGAGCGGATCGGCGACGTCGAGCTGTACATCGATCAGAGCGATCTCGACGACCGTAACCAGATCGGCGCGCTGATGGATGCGTTCCGGGCCAGTCACAAGCGGGCGATCTCGGTGCTGTTCACCAACGGCGATCGGCCCGGCGTGCACGTCGCGGTGACTGACGACCTGGTGGAGCGCGGGGTGAAGGCGGGGGAGATCGCGAGCGCGATCGCGGCAGTGGGCGGCGGGAAGGGTGGGGGCCGGGCGCACTTCGCTTCCGCGGGGGCGGGCGACGCTGCCAAGCTGGGTGAAGCGCGTGAGCGAGCGCCGGCCATCGTCCGGAGCATGCTGACGCGATGACGCGTCGCGAGGTGCTCGCGTGGCTCGACACCCGGCGCCCGGCGCCGCCACCGGCGCTGCGCGCCCACTTGGATGCGGCGGTGACCGACTCGGACGAGTGGCTCCCGGCGCACTTGGCCGAGCTCGGTCAGGCGGTGCTGGCCCGCGTGACCGGGCGGCCCGAGGGGGGACGGGAGCTGGCGCTCGATCTGCTCGCGGCCGACGCGTTCGTCACCTACGCGTTCGAGGCGCAGGCAGAAGCGGACGTCCGGGGCCTGGCGGCGCTCGCCGACCGGGTCGCCGCGACGGGGCAAGAGGGGGGGGGGAACACGTGAGCTTACTGGAGCGCCGGCCGGGTCTGCTCGTCCTGGTGGACCCGAGCCGGACGGCGCCCGCCGAGGCGGAGCGTGTGGCGCGAGAGGCACGCGCGGCGGGCGCCGCGGGCCTGTTGATCGGCTCGTCGTTCGACGGCACGCGGGACACCCAGCTCGTCGCCCGGGCGATCCGGCAGGCGGTTCCGGGCTTCCCGGTGGCGCTGTTCCCCGGCTCGGCCATGCAGCTCACCGACGACGTGGATCTGGTGCTGTTCCTGTCGCTCGTCTCCGGGCGCAACGCCCAGTACCTGATCGAGGAGCACGTCCGCGCCGTGCCGTTTCTCAAGCGCCACCCGGTGCCGACGCTCTCGACCGGGTACATCCTGATCGACGGGGGGCGCGTGACGAGCGTCGAGGCGGTGAGCCAGACCCGGCCGCTGCCGGCGGACAAGCCCGAGCTGGCAGCGGCCCACGCCACGGCGGCCCGGCTGATCGGGATGCGCGCGATCTACGTCGACGCGGGAAGCGGCGCACTGCGGCCGGTGCCGGCCGACGTGATCCGGGCCTGCCGCGAGGCGGTTCCCGGGCTGCCCCTGTTCGTGGGCGGTGGGATCCAGCATCCCGAGCAGGCGCGCGCCGCCCGGGCGGCGGGCGCGGACTTCGTAGTGATCGGGACGGCGGTCGAAACGGCGGAGTCCGGGAAGGCGGAGGGGGCGAGCGTGCGTGACGAGCTGACGGCGTTCGTTCGTGCGGTAGGCGGTCCGGGGATCGCGCCGTGACAGCGGCGGAGCGAGCGCGGGCGGGCTTGACGGGGCTCGCGGCGCTCGCGGCGCGCGTGTCCGAGCACCACGCCGACGACATCGCCCGCCTGGCCGGGCGGTACGTGGAGACGCTGCAGGGGGGCGGCACGCTCTTCTTTGCGGGGAACGGCGGCAGCGCTGCGGACGCTCAGCACATGGCCACGGAGTACGTCGTCCGCTACAGCCATAACCGGCGCGCGCTGCCGGCGATCGCGCTCACGACCGACACGTCGCTGCTCACGGCGTGCGGCAACGACCTCGGCTTCGACGAGATCTTCGCCCGCCAGATCGAAGCGCTGGCCCGCCCCGGTGATCTCGTGGTGCTGCATTCCACGAGTGGCGAGAGCCCAAGCGTCGTGCGGGCCGCGCAGGCGGCGCGAGCCAAGGGCGTGGGGGTGGTGGCGTTGCTCGGCAAGGGCGGCGGCGCCACGCGCGAGCTGGTCGACGAGTGTCTCGTGATTCCGGCCGACGAGACGTCGCGAATCCAGGAGTTGCATCTCGCCATCGAGCATGTGATTTGTGAAATCGTCGAGGCGACCCTCAAACTGTGATCTCTCTCGCGGGCAGGCGCGCATTCGTCACAGGTGGGGGGCGGGGCATCGGGCGGGCGACGGCGCTGCTGCTCGCGCAGGCGGGCGCGAGCGTGGCGGTCGGGTACCGCAGCCGGCGGGCCGAGGCGGAAGCGACGGTCAAGGCGGTCGAGAGCGGGCGAGGGCGGTCGAGGGCGGTAGCGGTCGCGGGGGATCTGGGGGATCCGGTCTCCACCCAACGGGTGGTGGACGAGGCGGCGCGGGCGCTGGGCGGGCTCGACCTGCTCATCGTGAACCACGGCGTCTGGCCCCCCGACGACGTCCCCGTGGCGCGCATGACCGACAGCCAGTGGGACGCGACGCAGCGCGCCAACCTGGACGCCGTGTTTTACGTGTGCCGCGCCACGATCCCGCTGTTGCCGCAGGGTGGCCGGATCGTCCTCGTCTCATCGACCGCGGGGCAGCGCGGCGAGGCGTTCCATGCCGACTACGCGGCCACCAAGGGCGCCGTGATCGCGTTCACCAAGTCGCTCGCGGTCGAGCTGGCGCCGCGGATCACCGTGAACTGCGTCGCGCCGGGGTGGGTCGATACCGAGATGTGCGAACTGCCGTTCTCACGGCAGTCCCGAAAGGACTCCCTGTCGGTCGCCGGAGGGGGGAGACGGGAGATCGAAGCCGGCATTCCGCTTGGGCGCGTCGCGAGCCCCGAGGACATCGCCGGGCCGATCGTGTTTCTCTGCTCCGATCTTGCGCGACACGTCACCGGTGAGGTGCTGAACGTCAATGGGGGAAGCGTGCTGTGTGGGTGAGCCGAATGCGGAATACCTATTGCGGATTGCGGATTTCGGATTGCGGATTCTGCCGGCCAGTCGCCGGCGGCCGGGGCGCGCTTCGGAGCGCGTTCCGCCAATCCGCAATCCGCAATCCACACTCCGCAATTCGTACCGCATGAATTTCCCCGACCGTCTCCCCATCCCCGACGAGGTGCTCAAGATCGCGCAGAAGCTCGAGTCCGCCGGCTACGAAACCTGGTGCGTCGGCGGCGCGATCCGCGACAATCTGCTCGGGCTCGACAACCACGACTTCGACCTGACGACCGCGGCGCCGCCCGAGGAGGTGCGCAAGCTGTTCCAGCGCACGGTGCCCGTGGGGATCGAGCACGGCACGGTCGCCGTGCTGGACCGGCACAACCGGGCGCACGAAGTGACCACGTTTCGCCGAGACTTGAAGACCGACGGGCGGCACGCCGTGGTGGAGTTCGGGGTGTCCTTGATGGACGACCTGGCGCGCCGGGACTTCACGATCAACGCGATCGCCTACCACCCCGGGCGGCACGAATGGCGGGACCCGTTCAAAGGGGTCGAGGACCTCGAGCGCCGGCTGATCCGCTCGGTGGGCGATGCGAACTGGCGCTTCCAGGAGGACTACCTGCGGATCCTGCGTGCGCTGCGCTTCAGCGCGCGCTTCGAGTTCCGGATCCACGCCCGTACGCTCGAGGCCGCGAAGGCGAACGTGCAGGGTCTGGCGCAGCTGTCGGCGGAGCGCGTGCGGGACGAGTGGTTCAAGGGGATCGCCACGGCGCAGCGCGTCTCGAAATTGGTCGCGCTCTGGGTGGATGTGGGGGCGGCGAGGATATGGCTGCCCGAAATACGGGAGGCGGGAGACCCTAAAGGACTCCCGGTCGGTCGCGGGAGGCGGGAGAAGGGGCAGCTCGACAAGCTGCCGCGCGATCCCGTGCTCATCACCGCGTTCCTCGCGGGAGATCCGGCGTCACTGTTGATACGGCTCAAGTCCTCGAACAAGGACATCGAGCGGGGCAGAGCGATCGGTCAGTGGCGAGACAAGTACCCCGACCCGAAGCACGTTCCGGAGGTGCGGCGCTGGCTGTCGGCCGTGGGGGAGCATGCGGATGATCTCATCGCGCTCCTGCCCGCGCTCGACACCTCCCGTCTCCCGACTCCCGCGACCGACAGGGAGTCCTTTAGGGTCTCCCGTCTCCCGGCCGTCGTCGCTGCGATCCGCGCCGCCCAAGATCCCTTGACGCTGCAGGACCTCGCGGTCAACGGGAACGACTTGATCGCCGCCGGGGTGCGGCCCGGGCCCGACGTGGGCGAGGTGCTGCAGCGGCTGCTCGCCGAGGTGCTCGAGGACCCGCAGCGCAACACCAAGGAGTACCTCCTGTCCCGTGTCTAGGGCCCTGGTGTACGCACTCGTCGCCGCCCTCGGCAACGTGATCGGCGCGCTGGCGGTGACGCGGCGTGCCGCGCGTGGCCTCGCCGTCATCGAGCACTTCGTGGCGTTCGGCGCGGGCTTCATGCTCGCGGTCGCGCTGATCGAGGTGCTCCCCGAGGCGTTCGCCCGCTCGGGGGCCGCCGCCCCGGGCCTCGTGCTCGCCGGCTATCTCGCCGTGCACCTCACCCAGCATACGCTGACGCCCCACTTCCACTTCGGGGAAGAGACGCACGCCGTGAACCAGCTGGCCGGGACGTCCGCCCTGGTGGGATTGCTGCTGCACACCTTCTTCGACGGCGTGGCGATCGCCAGCGCCTTCCTCGTGCGGCCGGCCCTCGGCACGATGGTGTTCATCGCCATCTTCCTCCATAAGCTGCCGGAGGGAGTGACCATCGCGAGCCTGTACCTGGCGGTGGGGCGCTCGGGCGCCCAGGCCGTCGGCGCAGCGATGTCCCTTGGGGTGGCGACCTTGCTGGGGGTCGTGGTCACCGATCAGCTGAGATTCCTGGTGCAGCACGGGCTGGCGCTGGCCGCTGGCGTGACGATTTACGTAGCGGCGTCGAACCTCGTCCCCGAATTCCAGGGCAAACGAGGCTGGAAACTGCCGGCGGCGTTCTTTTCAGGGGCGATCGCGTTCTTCCTCACCAAGACTCTTCTAGAGTTGGCTCATTGATCGGGAGGCGGGAGACGGGAGACGGGAGGGATCCTTCCCGTTGAGCCTTCTGATCAGGCCGAGGAGAATTGTCAACATCCTGTCGCACAGTTTCATTGCCTCTGCGGCGTCAACTGTCGCCGCAAGGTTCAGTGCAAGGCCCAGCTCCAGGTGGGCGCGGAGCTCGGCGGTGGAACCAAGCGAGATCCGGAGACAGCGGATGAACTGTGGTGTTGTACCAAGCGCATATCCCTCTGCAATATTGGCGGGGATGGACAGCGCAGCACGCCGAATCTGATCGCTCAGCGCGAAGTGCCTATTAAGCGGTCGCTGCAGCGTAAGTCGGTAGGCTCGTTGTGCCAGGTCGCGACCACACTTCCAGGCGTCAAACGACTCTAGATTTCTCACGGGACCAAGATGAGCGGCTGGCGGTTCGAAACCTTCACCAAACTCTTGCTGCGAGGGGCGCTTTTCATGCCGTTCTCCCGCCTCCCGTCTCCCGTCTCCCGTGTCTGAGGCGACGCTCTTCCAAAGCTCCGGCGGCCGTCCGGGCTCCGAGCCCCTCGCGGCCCGCATGCGCCCGCGCACGCTCGAGGAGTTCCTGGGCCAGGAGCAGCTGCTCGGCTCGGGCAAGGCCCTGGGCGAGCTGATCCGTCGCGGGGACGTGGCGTCGTGCATCTTCTGGGGTCCCCCCGGCTCCGGGAAGACCACGCTCGCCCGCATCGTCGCGCATTACACCGCCCGCCACTTCGAGCCGTTCTCGGCCGTCACGGAAGGCGTCGCCCGCGTGCGCGAGATCATCAAGGGCGCCGAGGACCGGCTCAAGTACGAAGGGCGGGGCACAATCCTCTTCTGTGACGAGATCCACCGCTTCAACCGGGCCCAACAGGACGCGTTCCTGCCGTGGGTCGAGAACGGGATCGTCACGCTGATCGGTGCCACCACCGAGAACCCGAGCTTCGAGCTCACCGGCGCCCTGCTGTCACGCTGCCGCGTGTTCGTGCTGGAGCCGCTCACCGAGGAGCACATCAAGACAGTGGTGCGCCGGGCCCTGGAGGACCGAGACCGCGGGCTCGGGGCGCTGGGACTCGCGATCGACGACGACGCGCTGGCGCTGCTGGCGCGGGAAGCGGACGGGGACGCGCGGCGGGCGCTCCAGGCCCTGGAGGCGGCTGCGGAGTATCTGATCGGGAGAGGGGAGGCGGGAGGCGGGACGCGAGTGGAGGTCTCCCGTCTCCCGTCTCCCGCCTCCCGTGTGACCGCTGCGGTCATCAGTGATGCCCTGCAAAAACGCTTCGCGAAATACGACAAGGGTGGTGAGGAGCATTACAACCTGATCTCGGCACTGCACAAGGCGGTGCGGGGATCGGACGTGGAGGGCTCGCTCTACTGGTTGGCGCGCATGCTCGCCGGCGGCGAGGACCCGCTCTACATCGCCCGGCGCCTGGTGCGGATCGCGGTGGAAGACATCGGGCTCGCCGACCCCCGGGCGCTCTCGCTGGCGCTTGCCGCCAAGGACGCCTATCACTTCCTCGGCAGCCCGGAGGGAGAACTCGCGCTCGCCCAGGCGACGGTGTACCTCGCGACCGCCCCGAAATCGAACCGCGTGTACACGGCGTACGGGCGCGCGACGCAGGCCGCCGAGCAGCACCCCGCGGAAGCCGTGCCGCTGCACATCCGGAATGCGCCCACCAGGCTGATGGAAGAGCTGGGGTACGGGGCGGGGTACAAGTACGCCCACTCGTACGACGAAGCGTACGCTCCTCAGGAGTATCTGCCGGACGTCTTGCGGGGGCAGAAATGGTACGAGCCGAGCGAGTTCGGATTCGAGCAAGACATCAAGAAGCGGATGGAGTGGTGGGAGCAACTCAAGAAGGGGGCGGACGGGTGAGACTCGCGCTGACCGCCCTGCTGGCGCTCACCGCCTGCGCCACCCTCAGCACGCTCTCGTTCCACGAGCCCGAGCTCCAGCTGCAAGAGATCGGCGTCACCGGCGTGGGTCTCACGGGAGGCACATTCGAGCTGGTGTTCGACGTCTACAACCCCAACGCCTACCGCATCCGCTCCACGCGGCTCGAGGTAGGCGTGGACCTCGAGGGGACGCACTTCGGCGATGCGCTGCTGGAGCGGCCACTCGATCTCTCCCCGACGAATCACAGCCGGGTGGTGGTACCGGTGCGGTTCGAGTGGTCCGGCGTGGGCGCCGGCGCGAAAGCATTGCTCACGCGGCGTGCGGTGGCGTACGCCCTGACGGGCACCGTGCTGTTGGACACGCCGCTCGGGGACCAGCGGGTAACATTGCACGACAGCGGGAACGTGCCGCTCAAACCCTTCATCAGGTAATCGCGGTCAAGATCCGCTGGGGTGAGCGGCGGAGCCGGCGGGAGAGGACGATCCGAAGTGCTGCGCCGGCCAGCACACCCAGGGCGGCGGCCGCCCACTGCAAGGCGGGGGTCGCGACCAGTGGCGTGAAGGCGGGCGCGCCAGCCAATCCCGTCGCTGCAGCCGCAGCGGTGAACAGGGCATCGCCCCGGGTGCGCATCCAGAAGCCCGCGAGCGCAAACAGCCCGCCCACCCAGGCGGCGCCCAGCAGCATCCGCATCCAGGCGGGGAAGCTCTCCGGGTACATGAGCACAGCCCAGCCGCATCCCACCGTGCAGCCGAGACCCGACGTGATTCGGCCATTCACCTCGAACGAGTAGCGTCCCTGCTCCCGCTGGCCCCCGCGTGTGACGGTGATGGCGAGCGTATCGCCCGCGGCAACGTGCTGCAGGGCGCTCACGAGTCGGACATCGGGCTGGTCGAACCGGAGGTCGGTGGCGCGCGCGCGAAAGCGAAACACCAGGTCATCGCGGTCGGGACCGAGCAGCACGATCTCGCGCTCGTGATCGTCGTAGATGGCGAACAACGGTGCCAGCGCCGGTGTACGGGGCCCGGCGACGGCTCGGACGTGCAACGAGAACCCCTGTTTCGAGGCGAGCCGCTCGCGCACCAGGTGGGAGTCCGGGATCGGTCCGGGCGTGATCCGCAGCCCGGACAGCGTCGCGGCGAGCACCCGGCCGCGGTACCGCGCCAGATGTGCGAGGCTCGGCGTCCACTGGCCATAGTAGAGCGCATCGGGGAAGGCGGGAGTGAGCAGCGCGCCCGTAACCCAACACACGACCGCCGCGGCGAGAGCAGCCGTGCGGGATAGTCGCGCGGCACGCTCCGGAGACGGCAGCAGCCAGAGCGCGGCGGTGCGCGTCAGGACGGCGCCGAGCGCACCACCGAGCGTGTTGGACAACAGGTCGCCGAGGCTCGAGTCCCGGCCGGGGATGTAGAGCTGCGCCAGCTCGATGCTGGCGGACAGGAGCGCCGCGATGAGTGCGCAGCGCGGGATGCTCCGCACGCGGAGAGCGAGGGCCGCGCCCAGCGGAGCGAACAGGAGGATGTTGAGCAGCACGTCACTCGTGGCGTCGTCGCTGCACGCGATGCAGCTGAGGAATCCCTCCGGCTCCTGCCCCGGAAACGGCCACAGGGTAGCCACCAGGATGGGGAGCAGGGCGGCGACGAGGAATCGAGTGCGGGCGGGAGGTAACCGCATAGGGCATAAGGTAGCAGCCCCGTCGCGGGCGGACTCGCTGCACAAGCGCCGAGCGCATGTGTACATTGAAGCTCGAATACGAGACGAGGAGCGTCGCCACATCCGTCAGCTGATCGAAGTCCAACTTCCCGCTGAGCGCGCGTTTCTCGTCGGGGCACCCCGTAAGGGGTCGGCCGAGGCCACGCAGGTGGACGAGCATCTCGAGGAGCTCGGCCAGCTCGCCGACACCGCTGGCGCGGCCGTCGTCGGACGGACCTTCCAGCGGATCGAGGCCCCCACTCCCACCTTCTACCTCGGCCAGGGTAAGGTCGAGGAGCTGAAGGGCATGCTCACCCGGATGGGCTCCACGCTCGTCTTGTTCGACGAGCCGCTGTCACCCGCGCAGGGGACGAACCTCGAGCAAGCGCTCGCGGTGCGGGTGATGGACCGCACCGAAGTCATCCTCGACATCTTCGCGACCCGCGCGCGCTCGGCCGAGGCGAAGATGCAGGTCGAGCTGGCGCAGCTCGAGTATCTGCTGCCGCGCCTCACCCGCATGTGGACCCACCTGTCACGCATCCGGGGCGGTATTGGGCTGCGGGGTCCGGGCGAGACGCAGCTCGAGACAGACCGCCGCGCCATCCGCCGCAAGATCTCTGTTCTCAAGAAGCGGCTCGACGACGTGGCCGACCATCGCGCGAACCAGCGTCAGGGCCGGCGGCCGTGCCCCAGCGCCGCGCTGGTGGGCTACACCAACGCCGGCAAGTCGAGCGTTCTGCGGGCCCTGTCGGGCGATGACATCTTCGTGGAAGACCGGCTGTTCGCGACGCTCGACACGCTGACCCGCGAGGTGGACGTGGGCGGTGGGTACCGGTTTCGTCTCTCGGATACCGTGGGCTTCATTCGCAAGCTGCCGCATCACCTGGTCGCCTCGTTCCGCGCGACCCTCGAGGAGGCGCGTGCGGCGGACCTGTTGCTGCACGTCATCGACGCAGCGCATCCGGCGTGGGAGGAGCAGGTGGAGGTCGTCGAGCGAGAATTGCGGATTGCGGATTTCGGATTGCGGATTGACAAGGAAAGGCCCGAGCGCAAGCGGGTGATCTACGTGTTCAATAAGGCCGACCTGCTGCCTGATCCGGATGGGTTTCTCGCCCAGGTCCGAGAGCAGTATCCTCACGCGGTACTCACCTCGTCCATTCCGCAATCCGCAATCCGCAATCCGCAATCGGGCGGGGTCGACGGGTTGCGGTCGATTCTCCGCACCTCCGCCCAAGCGCTCCGCCCCGTCGCGACGATCCGCGTTCCTATGGGGGAGGGGAAATTGCTCGCTGCGCTGCACCGGGACGCCGAAGTGCTGCAGGAAGCGCAGGTGGACGGTGGCGTAGAGGTCACCGCCCGAGTCGAGGCGTGGCTGCTCGGGAAGCTGCGGCGCCAGGGGATTGACGTAACAATCCCCCCTTGAGTCGCGACAGGGCGTCTTGCAGGCTGCACGATAGCGTGCGAATTGCCAACGAGTTACGAAACAGTCGTCGCCACACCCCCACCGCCGTAACATATTGCACTCCTTCAGTATGACGGCCGTCACCGAGCATGGGGAATGTGTCTTGCTAGGTTGCCGCCTCGGGGGCGGGCCACGAAGGGTGGTCCGGAGCCTCCACTAGCAGGGCACGCTGCTCAGAGCAAAACCGCCGAAAGGCGGTGACGCAGAGTCACGGGGCTACCGCGGCACACTCGCCGCCACGCCAGCCGGGCCGCCAGCGCGTCGACGCGGGTCGACGTTGGCGGCCCGGTCGCGTTTTGGAGCCGTCGAGGCGCCCGCCATGTGTGATTGGCGTGGGCTCGTGACGACTGAGGAGCGGTCATGACGTTCAAGCACAAGCTGGCGTGCCGCTTGGCACTCCTCAAAGACCGCCGCCTCCTGACCCTGGTGGCGGCGCTCGCCGCTGCAGCCGTCGTCAACTGCGAGCGCACGATTTCGACCACGGATCCGATCACTGCCGTCGCACGCGTCTCGCTCTCCCCGAAAACTGTCTCGCTCCAGCCGAACCAACTCGCCGACTTCACGGCCGTGAGCTTCACGGCGGCCGGGGACACCTCCGGCGTCGGCATCCTGTGGCGGGCGACCGCCGGTGTCGTCAGCGATACGGGCACGACGGGTCGCCGTCACTACGGCAGGTACCACAACGGGGCCTGCGGTAGCTACCGGCTGATCGCCAGCAACAGCCCCGGCTGGTTGGCGGATACGGCCAGCATCGCGGTCGTCTGTCAGGCGGTGGCGTCGGTGGACGTGACGCCGCCGACGGCCGTGCTGCAAGTAGGGCAGACCGCGCAGCTCGCGGCGACCCCGAAGGACGGGAATGGCAACCCGCTGTCCGGGCGCGTCGTGACGTGGGGCAGTAGCAATACCGGCGTCGCAACCGCGAGCGTGAGCGGGCTGGTAACCGCTGTCGCGGCCGGCTCGGCGACCATCACGGCGACGAGTGAAGGCCAGAGCGGCACGGCGGCGGTCACGGTCGGGAACGTGGCGGTCGCGTCGGTGGACGTCAGCCCACCGTCGGCGGCGGTGGTCGTGGGTCAGACGCTGCAGCTCGCGGCGACCCCGAAGGATGCGAGCGGCAACCCGTTGAGCGGTCGGGCCGTGACGTGGACGAGCGGCAATACGGCGGTCGCTACGGTGAGTGCCAGCGGCCTGGTGACGGCCGTGGCCGCGGGCTCGGCGACGATCACGGCCTCGAGCGAGGGGAGGAGCGGCACGGCGGCGATCACGGTGAACCCGCCGCCGGTCGCCTCGGTCGCGGTGAATCCCGCCACGGCGAGCGTCCAGGTGGGCCAGACCGCGCAGCTCACGGCGACCCCGCAAGACGCGAGCGGCAACCCGCTCTCCGGGCGCGTGGTAACCTGGGCGAGCAGCAATACCGCCATCGCCACGGTCAACGCGAGCGGGCTGGTGAGCGCCGTCGCGGCCGGCTCGGCGACCATCACCGCCACGAGCGAGGGCAAGAGCGGCAGTGCGGCGGTCACGGTGACGACCGTGCCGGTGGCCGCGGTGGCGGTGACGCCCGCCTCGCCCAGCGTGCAGGTCGGTCAGACGGCACAGCTCACGGCCACGCCGCAGGACGCCAACGGCAATCCGCTGAGCGGTCGCACGGTGACGTGGACCAGCAGCAACCAAGCGGTGGCAACGGTGAACGCGACCGGGCTCGTGACCGGAGCGGCGGCAGGCGCGGCCACGATTACCGCGACGAGCGAGGGGAAGAGCGGCACGGCGGCGGTCACAGTGACCCCGGTGCCGGTCGCGTCGGTCGCGGTGACGCCGGCGTCGGCGAGCATTCAAACCGGGGGCACGATCCAGCTCACGGCGACCCCGAAGGACGCGAACGGCAAACCGCTGACGGGCCGGACAGTGGCGTGGACGAGCGCGAACGGCGCGGTCGCCACGGTCAGCACGAGCGGGCTCGTGACGGGCGTTGCGACCGGCACGACGACGATCACGGCAACGAGCGAGGGCCAGAGCGGCACGTCGAGCGTCGCGGTGAGCAACGCGCCCGTGGCATCGGTCGATGTGAGCCCGGCTGCTGCAAGCCTGCAGGTGAGTCAGACGCTGCAGCTCACGGCGACACCGAAGGATGCCAACGGCGGGCCGCTGTCCGGCCGGGTAGTGACCTGGGCAAGCAGCAACACCGCGGCCGCGACGGTGGGTGGCAGCGGGCTGGTCACGGCCGTGGGGGCTGGCGCAGCGACGATCACCGCCACGTCCGAAGGACAGAGCGGCGCGTCGAGTATCACGGTGACCAATGTGCCGGTGGCGTCGGTCGCCGTGAGCCCGGCGACGGCGAGCGTCGCGGCGGGCCTGACCGTGCAGCTCACGGCGACGCCCAAGGACGCCAACGGCAATCCGTTGAGCGGTCGCGCGGTGGCGTGGACGAGCTCGAACGCGGCCGTCGCGACCGTGGACGCCAGCGGGCTGGTGACGGCGGTGGCGGCGGGTTCGGCGACGATCACGGCCACGTCCGAAGGGCAGAGCGGCACCGCGGCGATTTCGGTGACCCCGGCGCCGGTGGCGTCGGTCGCAGTGACGCCCCCGTCCGCCAGCGTAAACGAAGGCACCACGGTGCAGCTGACGGCCACGCCCAAGGACGCGAACGGCAATCCGCTGTCCGGCCGGGTGGTGACGTGGGCGTCGAGCAACACGACGGTCGCGACGGTGAGCGCGAGCGGGCTCGTGACGGGCAAGGTGGCGGGCTCGGCGACGATCACGGCGACCTCCGAAGGGCAAAGCGGCACGTCGGCCATCACGGTCGTGCGCGTGCCGGTGGCCGCGGTGACCGTGACGCCCGCCTCCGCCAGCGTGAACGAGGGCAACGCGGTGCAGCTGACGGCGACCCCGAAGGATGCGAACGGCACGCCGCTCACGGGGCGGACGGTGACGTGGGCGTCGGACAACACGACGGTCGCGACGGTGAGCGCGACCGGGCTCGTGACGGGCAAGGTGGCGGGCTCGGCGACGATCACGGCGACGAGTGAAGGGCAGGGCGGTACGGCGGCCATCACGGTCGTGCACGTGCCGGTGGCGTCGGTGACGGTGAGTCCGGCTCCTGCGAGCGTCCAGGCGGGGCAGACGGGCCAGCTGACCGCGACCCCGAAGGACGCGAGCGGCACTCCGCTCGCGGGGCGGACGGTGACGTGGGCCAGCGACAACACGGCGGTCGCCACGGTGAGCGGCAGCGGGCTGGTGAGCGGCGTGGCCGCCGGGTCGGCGACGATCATGGCGACGAGCGAGGGGCAGAGCGGCACCTCGGCGCTCACGGTGAGCGCGCTGGGCGCGAGCGTGGTGCTGGTCGGCGCGGGGGACATCGCCGACTGCTCGCGCACCAGCGACGACTCCGCGGCGGCCCTGGTCGAGCGGCTCGCGCCGGACGCCGTGTTCACCGCGGGCGACAACGTGTACACGAACGGCACGGCCACCGAGTACGCGAACTGCTACGACCCGACGTGGGGCCGTTTCAAGGCCAAGACCCACCCCGCCCCGGGTAACCACGACTACAACACGAGCGGTGCCACGGGTTACTACGGCTACTTCGGGGCCTTGGCCGGCGATCCGACCAAGGGCTACTACAGCTACGATCTGGGCGCCTGGCACCTCATCGCGCTGAACGGCGAGATCAGCACCAGCGCCGGCTCGGCGCAGGAAGTGTGGCTCAAGGCCGATCTCGCCGCCAGCACGAAGACGTGCACGATGGCCTACATCCACCGGCCGCGCTTCAGCGCCGGGTACCACGGCAGCAACTCGTCGATGCAGCCGCTGTGGCAGGATCTGTACGATGCCGGCGCGGAGCTCTACATCGCCGGACACAACCACGACTACGAGCGGTTTGCCCCGCAAGACGCGAACGGCGTCGCCGACCCGGTGAAGGGCATCCGGGAGTTCGTGGTCGGCACCGGTGGCGCGGGCTCGGAGGCCTGGAGCACCACGCCCCCGATCGCGAACGAAGAGGTCTGGGCGGACCCGACCTGGGGCGTGCTGAAGCTGACGCTGCGCGCCGGCGGGTACGACTGGCAGTTCGTCCCGATCACGGGCCAGACGTTCACCGACTCGGGGAGCGGGACATGCCACTGACCAACGAGTGTGGAAAGGGAGACCGGAACGCCATGAGGTACACCGGCACGCAGCGCTATCGCAGGGTCTCCGCAGGGCTCGCCCTGCTCAGTGTACTCGGCCTCGCCACGTGCGAGAAGCCGCTTCCCACTTCCGGATCGACCACCGTACCGGTCGCGTCCGTGGCCGTGAGCCCCCCCTCCTTGAGCGTCGGGGCCGGGACCACGGGGCAGCTGACCGCGACCCCGAAGGATGCGAACGGCGCGGCGCTGTCCGGGCGCGTGGTGACGTGGGCGTCGAGCAACTCGGCGGCCGCGACCGTGAACGGCAGCGGCATGGTGACGGGCGTGGCGGTGGGCGCGGCGACGATCGCGGCCACCAGCGAAGGACAGAACGGCACGGCGTCCGTGGCCGTGACACCGCCTCCGGTGGCCCTGGTGTCGGTGAGCCCGGCGTCCGCGACGATCGCGGCCGGCAACACGGTACAGCTCGCGGTGACGCTGCAGGACGCGAACGGCAACCCGCTGTCGGGCCGGGTGGTGACGTGGAGGTCGAGCAATACGGCGGCCGCGACGGTGAGCGG
>Ga0209158_1000667_pt1 | contig 24510 bp, 26 predicted proteins | sample GraSoiAngelo_140_FD_185897 | JGI IMG/M metagenome (GOLD analysis project Ga0209158, IMG submission 185897) | Grasslands soil microbial communities from the Angelo Coastal Reserve, California, USA - 14_0929_12_30cm (SPAdes) (version 2) | ecosystem: Environmental > Terrestrial > Soil > Grasslands ...
TGATCACAAGCTTGAACTCGCCGCGCGCCGGTTCGCCGAGAGCGGCCAGTACCTGGGACGCGGTTCCGCGCAGCACCTCTTCGTGCAGTTTGGTCAGCTCGCGGGTGAGCGTGAGGCTGCGGTCCGGCAGCATGTCGGCAAGGACTCCGAGCGACTTGTGGATTCGATAGGGCGACTCGAAGGCGACTGCGGGCCGCGGGTCCTCGCGAAGCGAGTCGAACAATCGCCGCATCTCTCCAGGCTTTCGCGGCAGGTAGCCAAGGAAGGAGAAGCCCGGGCCGCCGTAGCCAGCGATCGAAAGCGCCGCCGTGATCGAGCTCGGCCCCGGGATCGGCACGACCGTGTGGCCGCCCGCCCAGGCGGCCGTCACGAGTGCCTGGCCCGGATCCGACAGCGTCGGCGTGCCGGCGTCGCTGACCAGCGCCACGTCGCCTTCGTCCAGTGCTGCCATCACACGCGGCAGGCCGCGGCGCTCGACCGGCGCGCGATAGCTGATCAGGGGCTTGCGAATGTTGTGCCGCGCCAGCAGTCGCGAGGTCACGCGCGTGTCCTCTGCCGCAATCGCCGACACCTCTTCGAGCACACGGAGCGCGCGGGCGCTCACGTCCTCGAGGTTGCCGATCGGCGTGGCAACAACAAAGAGCTTGCTCAGACTCCCTCCAGCCAGGTGCCGACGCGGTCCGCGACTTGCACGCCTGGGCCTACGTAGCGTGAGGCTGGGGGCAGGATGTCCAGGAACGCTTTGCCGTAGTCGCGGCCCAGGATGCGGTTGTCCAGGATCACCACCGCGCCCCGGTCGGTCGAGCGCCGGATCAGCCTTCCGAAACCCTGCTTGAGGCGCAGCGCCGCCTGCGGGAGCGCGAGCTGCCCGAACGGGTCACGGACCTGCTCGGCGCGCGCGGCGTACACGGGATCTGTGGGCACCGGAAACGGCAGCCGGACCATGACCACGCAGCTGAGCCGCTCGCCTGGGATGTCGATGCCCTCCCAGAAGCTCGAGGTCCCAAGCAGCAGCGGGCGATTGGCTTCCTCGAACGTCTTGAGCAGCTGCCGGCGCTGGCCGTCGATGCCCTGGCCGAGGATGAGCACCTCGTCGAGGTCGACGCGCTGCTTGAGCGCGGTGTGCACGTCGCGCAGCTGGCGGTGGGAGGTGAACAGGACAAGGGTGCGGCCCCCGACCCGTCGCGCGACCGCGGCGACGAGGTCCTCCACCGCGACGTCAAACAACTCATGCTCTGGCGGCGGAAGGTCGGTGGGCAGGCACACCAACGCCTGGTGATAGAAATCGAAATGCGACGGCAGGATCATCTCCTCGATCTCGGGCCCCAGTCCAACCCGGGAGCTGAAGTAATCGAAGGTGCCACCGACCGCGAGGGTCGCCGACGTGAAGACCGTAGAGCGCCGCTCCGCGTAAACCCGTTCTCGCAGCAGCAAGCCGACGTTGACCGGCGCGGCGCGCAGGAGCAGGTTCTCGGCGCGAGAGACCTGGCTGAACCAGTAGACGCGATTCGAGTCGGGCCGGAGCAAAGCCTCTTCGAGCAGCCTGGTCGCGGCCTCGAGGCGTCCGCGAATCATCTCCAGCTCACGAATGCCCTGGTCTGGCTCATCCCCGCCGAGCCACTCGCGGACGCCGCCCACCGCCTTCCTCAGGTTGACGTCGAGCGCGGCCAGCGCCGTCACGGCGTTCTCCCCGGCGATGCGGATGTCGGACCACCCGTCGTCGTCGCGAAGCACGGGGGTGATGCGCAGGGATTCCTCTCGGCGCTCCGCTTCGCCAAGGCGGGCGGCGACCCACGAGTCGGCCAGCCGGAAGAGCTCCCGCACCCGCTCTGCGGCCGACACCGCCTGAGGAGCGGCGCCGGCGAACGCGCTGCCGGACGCGCCGAGGTTCGGTTGCCGCTCGAGGTCCGGCAGCAGACCACCGGCCAACCGGTCGAGCAGCGCCAGCAGACCCGGGCCGTCGGCTTCCTGGCGCAGTCCGCGGGTTGCCGCCTCTTCCAGGTGGTGCGCCTCGTCGATCACGAGGTGGTCATGCTCAGGCAGCAAACCCCCTCCCACCTCTGCGTCGGCCAGCAGCAGCGAGTGGTTGACCACCACGAGGTCGGCCGTCTCCGCCTCGGCCCGGGCGCGGTGCACGTAGCAGTCCTCCTTCGTGCAGTGAATGCCGACGCAATCGAGAGGGTCGCTCGCGATCCGGTTCCACAGCACCTCTTCCCTGCCGTACAGGCGCAGCTCGGAGCGATCGCCGCTCTCGGTCGTGTGCAGCCACATCAGGACTTTGAGCTTGAACATGAGCTCGTCCGCGTCGTTGCACGGCTCGACGAGGTAGCGGCGCCACCGGCGAAGCGAGACGTAGTTCGAGCGCCCCTTGAGCAGGACCGCCTTGAAGTCCCACGGCAGCCACTCGCGCAGGCTGGGCAGGTCCTTGCTCATCAACTGCTCCTGCAGCGTGTGCGTGTTGGTCGACACCACCACGCGTTCGTGATGGCGGACCGAGCGCGCGATCGAGGGCACCAGGTAGGCGAGGCTCTTGCCTGTCCCGGTTCCGGCCTCGACGACCAGGGTTCCGCCGCGCGACTGGATCTGAGCGACCGCCAGGAGCATCTGCACCTGCGACTCGCGGTGCTCGTAGCCGGGCAGGAGGCCGGCGAGCGGACCTTCGGGTCCGAGGAGCGCCGCCACGGCAGCCGGATCCTCGGGCGGCGCGTCTGCGGAGCGGCCCCGTCGAACAGCTTCGACATGGACGGCGGGCACCGGCCCGGCGTTCGGGCTGGGCCCGGTCAGCGCGTCGGCGAAGAAGTGGGCGACCGGCCACCGGTAGGGCGCCACGAGCGCCAGCATCGACTCCTTCACCCCCTCGTCGAGGGTTGCCGCCTCCTCGCGAAGGCGGAGCAGGAGCTGCCGTGTCGCGTCGGCGTCGTCCAGGGCGCGGTGCGGCCTCGGTTGGATGAACCCCATCTCCGTGGAGAGGAGGGGCAGGCTGTGGCTGGCCGCCGTGGGCAGCAGGATCCGGGCGATGTCCAGCGTGTCCAGGATCTGCTGCGAGGGATCCCACAGCCCGGCGGCCTCGAGAAAGTCGACGTCAAGCCTGGCGCCATGCCCCACCGGCTGCCGGCCCCGAACGAACTCGGCCAGCCGGCCCAGCGCCACCTCAGGGCTGGCCGCGCCCCTCAGCTCCTCCTGCCTGATCCCGGTCAGGCGCAGGACGGTGTCGGGGACGGCCCGGCCGGGATCGACCAGCTGCTCGAGGGTCGAGGTGACCTGGCTAGGCGTGAAGGCGACGGCGCCGATTTCGATGACTCGGTCTCGGGCCGGGTCGAGACCGGTGGTCTCGAGGTCAAGGGCAACGTATTCCGGCAACTTTTCCGCGATTCTACGAACCCGGCTGAATCCGGGTCTGGACGTGAGTCCCGAACTGTAATATGTGCGGCCGATGGTTACCGGGGCGATCGAGGCTCCCAAGCGGCTGGAAGACCTGCACGTCAGACGTGACCTGGTCGCCAGCCTCTTGCTTCGGACGCTTGCCTTCGCCGACCAGCTGACCGGCGCCGCCCTCGAGCAGCGCCTCGGGCTGCCTTTCGAGACCTTCTCCCCGCTCATCGACGAGTTCGAGAAGAACCAGCTGATGGACACGCGCGGCGTCTCCAACGACCCCGGGATGGAAGGTCGTCCCTACCCGGTCAAGATGAACTACGCGATCTCGGGCGCCGGCCGCCAGCGGGCGGCGGAGATGTCGACGGTCCAGACGCGGTACCTGGGCCCCTGCCCGGTCAACTTCGAGGACTACCTCGCCCTTATCCGCTCCCAGGTCAGCGCCAAATCCCCGGTGACCGACTCCCAGCTGAAGAAGGCCCTGGGCGAGCTCGAGCTGGAGCAGCACATCATCGATCAGATCGGCGGCGCCATGGTCTCGCGCGCGTCGCTGTTCATATTCGGCGCCCCTGGCAACGGCAAGAGCACGATCACCGAGCGCATGGCGCTGCTGATGGGCGAGCCGATCGAGATCCCACACGCGGTCGCCCTCGGCGACGAGATCATCCGCGTGATCGACCCCGTCTATCACAAGGTCGCGGAGGGCGAGCAGCCAGTCGACCGCCGGCTGGTCAGGGTGGAGCGCCCGGTCGTGACCGCCGGTGGCGAGCTCAAGCTCCAGCAGCTCGACCTGACCTACGACTCCCAGAACCGCTATTACGAGGCGCCGCTGCAGTGGAAGGCCAACGCCGGAGTCTTCGTGATCGACGACTTCGGCCGCCAGGAGGTTCCGCCGATGCGCCTCCTCAACCGTTTCATCGTCCCGATGGAGAAGAAGATCGACTACCTCGACCTTTCGGCCTCCGGACGCAAGATCGAGCTGCCCTTCCTCTGCCAGGTCGTGTTCTCGACCAACCTCTCGCCCACCGAGCTGGTCGACGAAGCCTTCCTCCGCCGCATGGCTTACAAGATCGGCATCGGCAACCCGACGCCGGAGGCCTTCGGCCGCATCCTTCGCTTCGAGTGCGAGCGGCAGGGCGTGCCGTTCGACGAGAAGGCGATCGGCTACCTGCTCAACAACCTCTACGGCAAGAAGCCGCTGCGCGGCTCACACCCGCGGGCGCTGGTCGCCCGCCTGCTCGACCTGGCCAACTATCGCCAGCAGCCGCCGCGCCTCACCCCGCAGTCGCTGAAGGAGGCGTTCGACGCCTGCTTCAACCCCGCGCTCGGCAGCCTGGTCGAGGACGACTGGGCGCGACCCGCCATCGGCTAGTACCCAGTACTTTTTCACGCCCCTCACCCTCACCCTCTCCCCTGGAGGGGAGAGGGGATACTTACATCACCCAATCGTTTCCTTAATGAATCAATGTCGGTGAACGCTCCGCGTTTTTCGGGCGGCAGCAGCTCGGCGATCGCGAGCATGATCCGGTCCGAGGCCTCCTGGTGTGACACGCGCTCACCGCTCGCGCGCTTCTGCATGAGCAGCAACGGCTTGCCGTAGCGAATCGTGACTGGAACACGACGTGGCCATAGCGCTCCTTTGGGCAGGCATTCCGGTGTTCCGGTGAGCGCGACCGGGAGCACCGGGCATCCGCAGAGCTGGGCGATGAAGCCCGCGCCCGGCTCCGGCGTGGCCAGCACGCCCGAGTCGACCCTGGTCCCCTCCGGATAGATCACGAGCACCTGACCGGCCCTGAGCAGGTCGAAAGACCTGCGGAGCGCCGCGCGATCAGCGGTGTGACGGATCACGGGGAACGCGTGGTACTGGACAAACAGCCAGCGCATCACCGGACCGCGAAAGTATTCGGACTTCGCCATGTTCCACGAGTCCGAGCGCGGCAGAAATGCAGGGACCAGCGGCGGGTCGATCGTGCCGGCGTGGTTGGCGCAGACGATGAGCGGGCCATCCCGAGGCACGTTTTCGAGGCCCTCGACGCGGAAGAGGCCGACCAGGTACGTGTTCGCAATGAAGCGCACCAGCGCCCGCATCAAGGCGTACATCATCGCTTCGCGCGCACGTCGTCCAAGATGCGATCCACGACCTGCTCGAGGTCGAGGTTGTCGGTGTCGATGATGATCGCGTCCTCCGCCGGCCGGAGCGGCGCGACCGGGCGCTCCGAGTCCACGCGGTCTCGCAGCTCCACCTCCTTGCGCATCGCCTCCGCATCGACACGCTCGCCGCGGCGCTCGTACTGCGCCGCGCGCCGGCGAACTTTCTCCTCGAGGCTCGCGACAAGGAAGAACTTGTGATCCGCTTCGGGGAAGACGACGGTGCCGATGTCGCGACCCGCCATGACGACCCCCGAGTGCGCCATCCGGCGCTGCTGGTCGACCAGCGCCTTGCGCACGCCTGGATTGGCGGAGATGATCGGAAGCGCGTCGGCGTAGTCGGTGTCGTAAATGCCTTCGGTGAGCTCCATCCCATCGGCCCAGACGCGCTCGCCTTCGATCCGAGTGTTGGTCGACTCCGCGAGCCGGGACACTACATCGCTGTCACGAGGGTCGATGCCACGTTGCATCACCAGCCGAGTAAGGGCGCGATACATGAGGCCGCTGTCGATGAACGGAAGACCAAGACTCTCGGCCACACGTTTACCGACGGCCGACTTTCCGGAAGCCACGCCGCCGTCGATGGCGACGATCACTCGACTTCAAGACCAGCGGCGCGCCGCACCGCAGCCACCTCGCCGCTCGACAGCACGCGCCAGCCTCCAGTCTTGAGACGGCCAAGGCGCAGCGGCCCGAAGGCTGTTCGGCGGAGCGCGATGACCTTGCGTCCGACCGCTTCCATCATGCGCCGGACCTGGCGATGGCGGCCTTCGTGGATCACGATGCGCAGCTCGGCGCGCCCTGAATCGCGGTCACCGGTGGTGGCGCGAATCACCTCGACCTCCGCGGGCGCTGTCATGCCATCGCCCAGCTTCACACCGCCGCGCAGGGCTTGAATGTCCCTGGTGGTCGGAATGCCGGCGGTCACGACCTCATATTCCTTCGCGACCTTGTATCGCGGGTGGGTCAGCCGGTAGGCGAGCTCTCCGTCGTCGGTGAGGAGAAGCAGCCCGGTGCTGTCGGCGTCGAGCCGCCCGACCGGAAAGATCCTGTGGCCCGAGCCGCCTTCTTGGCCCACCACGTCGAGGACCGTCGTCCGCGAAGACTCGTCCTTCGCCGTCGTGATCACGCCAAGCGGCTTGTTCAGCATCAGGTACCGATGCGACGCCGGCGGCTTGATGGGCTTGCCGTCAACGGTGACCCGGTCGTGGTCGGGGTCGATCACCATCCCGGACGCCGGCGGCCGCTCCCCGTTGACCCGCACGGAACCCGAGGCGATCAACGCGTCGGACGCGCGGCGGCTGGCCACGCCGGCCCGCGCGAGATAGCGGTTCAGCCGTTCGCTCGTCCGGAAATCTCCGCGTGTTCGTTGCTTGGCGTAGGTAGGTGCTCGAGGGACTCGAGGCCCATCACCTGGAGGAACCGCATCGTCGTCCCGTACAGCTTCGGCTGCCCGGGGCCCGATCCACGTCCGACCTCGGTGATGAGATCTCGCAGCTCGAGGTTTCCCAGGACGCTCTCGCAGTTCACGCCGCGCACCTCCTCGATCCGCGCTCGAGAAACCGGCTGCTGGTAGGCGATGATCGCGAGGGTCTCGTAGGCCGCCTGTGACAGGCGGCCTGATACGTCTGGGCGAAGCGCGCGGCGGATGGCCGGCGCGTACTCGGGCCTGGTCGCGAGATGGATCTCATCGTGGTGCCGCATCAGCATCACGCCCCGGCCTTCCAGCGCCTCGCGAAGCTTCTCGAGCGCGCCCTCGACGCTGTTGCGATCGCTGTCCGTCGCCTGCTGCAGCTCGCGGACCTTCAGCGGCCGGTTCGAGCTGAACAGGATCGCCTCCAGCGCAGCCGAAACATCGGTCACGCCGCGGGCTCCCGCAGCTCTACGTGGATGGGGCCGAAGCGTTCTTTCTGCCGCACCCGCACGGCGGACCGCCGGATCAGCTCGAGGAGGGCCACGAACGTGATCACAGCTTCGAGGCGATCCTCCGATTCGAGGATCAGCTCGACGAGCTCCAGCGGTCCTTGGCGCAGGCGATCGTTGATGAGGTCGAGCTTCTCCTGCAGCGTCCAGGTCCGGCCCATGACGACGATCGGGCGTGGCGGAATCCGCGCCAGCACGCTGTTGAACGCCGCGACCAGGAAGTCGATGTCGAGCGGCTGCTCCTGGCCCCCGGCCTCGACCGGGCGCGCGGGCGGCGGAAAGGCGAACGTTTCCTGCACCGCGCGCTCCAGCAGCTCGCCGGCGATCTCTTTGTAAGCGCGGTACTCCTCCAGGCGCTGGCGCACCTCGTCCTCCCAGCCGAGCAGCTCGGTCTCCTCATCGGTGGGCGCCTCGCCCGGGAGCAGCCGGATCGACTTGAGAAGAAGGAGGCGCGAAGCCATCCAGAGAAACTCGACCATCTCCTGCGGGTCGGGGATCTCACGCGAAGCCAGCTCCGCGAGGTAGCCGTCGGTGACCTTCGCGAGGGAGACCTTGAAGATGTCGACCTCCTCGCGCTCGACCAGCGCGAGAAGCAGCTCCAGTGGACCTTCGAAAACGGCTGTGTTGACGGTAAGCCCGCTGGTCCGTTCGAGGGGTGCGCCCTGCGCGCGCCCGGCGCCAGCTTCCACGAGGGGCAAGCCTATCTCAGATCGCGCAGCGGATTCCGCAAGTCTGGCGGGCGGTGCGGAGTTTCGCGCTAACGGCGCGCTTCTTCGAGCAGCTCGCGGGCACGTGCGACGGCCTTGACGGTGACGCCTCCACTCATCATGCGCGCGAGCTCTCGCGCCTTCTCCTCTTCACTCGCCAGCTCACGGACCACCACCACGTTCCGGCCCGCGCTGTCGGGCGCCTTCTCGACCACAAGATGATGGTCGGCAAAGGATGCGATCTGAGCGAGGTGCGTCACCACCAGCACCTGGTGGCGGGCGCCCAGCGCCTTCAGCCGGAGTCCGACCTGGATCGCTGCCTCGCCGCCGATGCCCGCGTCAACCTCGTCGAAGACCAGCGTCGGCAGTTGGTCAGCATCGGCGCTCACCGTCTTGATCGCGAGCATGACGCGCGCCAGCTCTCCCCCGGACGCGACCCTCGCCAGCGGCGCGATGGGCTCGCCCGGGTTGGCCGAAAACATCATTTCGGCGATCTCCGCGCCCGCCGGTCCGATCTCGGCCTGAGGCCGCAGCGGGACTTCGAACCGGGAGCCTTCCAGCCGCAACCCCAGCAGCTCCGCCGCCACCGCCTTTTCCATGCGTCGAGCCGCGGCCGTCCGAGCTTTCGACAGCCTGGCGCTCGCCGTCTCGAGCTCCGCCCGGCGCTTCAGCCTCTCGGCCTCGGCGGCGGTGACTGCCGCGTCGAGGTCTTCGGTCGCGCCGACCTGCCGCTCGAGGCGGTCCCGCTCCTGGATCGCAGTCTCGATCGAACCGCCGTGCTTGCGCTTGATGCCCTCGATCGCGGCCAGGCGCGACTCGATCGCCTCCAGCCTCCGCGGGTCGGCGTCCAGCAGCTCGACGTAGCGACGGACGTCGGCCGCGACGTCGGTCAGCTCTTCGGCGAGCGCCTCCAGCCGCGTTGCCTGCTCGCTCAGCCTGTTATCGATCGCGGCGGCCGAAGAGATGGCAGCGGCGGCGCGGGCCAGACCGTCCTCGTGCAATGCGTCTGTCGCCTGCCGTCCCAGCTCGGCGAGGCGCGCCGCGTGCCGCACAGCGGTGCGCTCCGCGCTCAGCGCCTCATCCTCGCCGGGCTTCAGGTCGGCCCCGCGCAGCTCGTCGAGCTGCCAGCGCAGGTACTCCTGCTCGCGCTGCCCACGCGATCGCAGCTGCTCGAGGTCGCGCACCGCCGCGGCGGCGGCGACCCAGGCGCCATGTGCGGTCGCCACCGCGGCTCGGATGTCGAGCGCCCCCGCGTACGCATCGAGCAGGTCGGTCTGCGTCTCGGTGTCGAGGAGAGCGTGGTGCTGCGGGCCAAGCCCGTTAAGGACGCGCTGCCCGCGCCCACTGAATGCGTGCTGGCCGTGAATCGCCACGAGGTTGCCGCCGAGCTCGCGCAGCTGGCCTGGAGAAGCGGGACGGCCATCGACGCGCGCCACGCTGCGTTTGCCGACCTCGCGCTGCAGGGCGACGGAATCGAACACCGCCTCCACAGTCGCGCGATCCGCGCCGTGCCGGACCTGGCCCGGATCGGCGCGCGAACCGAGGGCCAGGCTGAGCGCATCGATGATCAGCGACTTGCCGCTGCCTGTCTCGCCTGTGAGCAGGTTCAGTCCCGGACCGAAGCGCACCGTCGACTCCGCGACCAGGGCGAGGTCGCGGACCTTGAGCTCCTTCAACAACTATTTTTTCGGGACCAGTGGGCGGCCCCAGCCCAGCTTGTCGGCGAGACGGAGGTAGAAGCTTTCTGGCGGGCTGAACCGCACCACTTTCAGGCTGCGCTCGTGAGACCCGCAGCGGACCGCATCGCCCGTCGCCACCGCGCGGCCCCGGCGCCCCCCGTCGACTCGCATCTCGGCCGGCCCGCGCACGACCTTGAGCGTGATGTCCTGGCCGGGCGCGAACACGATGGGGCGCACCGTGAGAGCAAAGGGATTCATCGGTACGAGGACGAGGTCGCGCAGCGTCGGCTCGAGGATCGGGCCGCCGCTGGCCAGGGCGTAGGCTGTCGATCCGCTGGCCGTCGCGACGATTGCCCCGTCGGCATCGATGACGCCTACCGCCTGCCCGCCGACGTCGATCTCGAGACGCAGGATTCGCGCCTCGCCCGAATGTTCGACGACGACCTCGTTGACGCCGATGGTGTGGCCGCGCGCGCGGTCGCCGCTCAAGAGGGTGACCTGAAGCATGTTCCGCTCTTCGATGCGATACGAGCCTTCGAGGAAATGCTCGAGGCCGCGTTCCAGCTCCGGTTCTTCGACTTCGGTGAGGAAGCCGAGGCGTCCGAGGTTCACCCCGAGGACCGGGATGTCGTGCGGCACGGCGAGTCGCGCGCCGGCGAGGAAGGTGCCGTCTCCACCGAGCGTGACGATGAGGTCGGTGTGGTCGACCGCCGACGCACCGTCGTCGCGGTGGACCTCGATCGCCTCCGCCTTGCGGGCTCGTGCCACGGCCAGGGCCCGGTCGACCACCGACTGCTCCGCTCCCGGTCCCCGCAGGAAGCAGATCTTCACGTCTGCTCCGGCAAGAGATGGAAAAAGATCTCCCGATTGCCCTGCGCGCCGGTGACCTCTGATGCGGCTTCGGCTTTGACCGTGTAGCCGTTGGTCGCGCACCATCGGCGGAAGCTCATCGCCGCTTCCTCGATCACAGTGGCGCTGCGCACGATGCCTCCCTTCCCCACCTCGGATCGCCCGACCTCGAACTGCGGCTTGAACAGTGCGACGACTTCAGCTTGCGGCGCGGCGTTGCGAACGGCGGGCAGGACCTTGCGCAGGCTGATGAACGACACGTCGATGACGGCGAGGTCCACTGGTTCGGGGAACTCGGCGAGGTCACGCGCGTTGACCCGCTCGATGACCACGACCCTCGGATCCTGGCGCAGGCGCCAGTGGAGAAGGCCGCGCCCGACGTCGAGCGCATACACCTTCGCTGCTCCGCGGCGAAGCAGCACGTCCGTGAAGCCGCCGGTCGAGGCCCCGATGTCCGCGCAAATGCGGCCCGCCGGATCGACGTGAAAAGTATCGAGCGCCGGCCGGAGCTTGAGCGCTCCGCGGCTTGCGTACCCTGGCTCGCTGTCGACCACGATCGCCGCAGCCTCGTCGACCGTCCGGTCCGGGCGGCGGACGGTCTCCCCCGCGACGCGCACCTTCCCGGCCAGGATCAGCGCCTGCGCCCGCTCCCTCGACTCGGCGAGCCCGCTCCGCGTCACCAGCACGTCAAGCCGAGGCACCGGTTAAAGGATGAGCCCGACCACGAGACCGATCAACGCGCCGACGAGCACCTCGAAAGGCGTGTGCCCCAGCAGCTCGCGCAGCCTGGCTTCCTGGACGCCTCGCATATGCACCAGGTCCTCGACCAGCCGGTTCAACACCTCCGCCTGGCGGCCCGCGGCACGCCGCAATCCCGCCGCGTCGTACATCACCACGAAGGTGAAGATAAGGGCGATCGCGAATGGAGCGGAAGCTATTCCGGAATGTTTACCGATCGCCGTGGTCAGGCCCATCACGATCGCGCTGTGGCTGCTTGGCATGCCCCCCGTCACAGCCAGCACCCTGAGGTTCAGCCGCCGCTCGCGGACCGACGTAAGCGTCAGCTTTGCCGCCTGTGCGATCGCCCACGCGACCAGGGGAGCCAGGAGGAACGTCATTGCGACAGCAACTGTGCGGCAGCGTCGGCGCGGGCCTTGAGCTCCACCAGCCGCGACTGGGTTTCGGCGAGCAGCCGCACCGCCACCTCGTGGGCCCTCACAAGATCCTCCAGCGGGGCCGTCCCGTCCGCGAGCTTCGCGATCGCCTTCTCGAGGTCGGCGAGCATGTCGTCGAATTCACGCTCGCTCAAGTCGCCGTCGCGGCCACCTTGCCGAGGATGCCGTTGACGAACCGTCCGGCTTCGTCACCCGAGAAAGTCTTGGCAAGCTCGATGGATTCGTTGATCGCCGCCTTGGTCGGGACGCGGCGGTCGATCGCGATCTCGTAGACCGCGATGCGCAGGATGATGCGGTCGACCTTGGCCATCTGGTCGAGCTTCCAGTGCTCGGAGGCTTCGCTGAGGATGGCGTCAAGCCTGTCCTGGTTCGCCATCACGCCCCGGACGAGCTGACCGGCGAAGCCAGCCACGTCATCCGTCGCGGCGTTCTCGGACGCGTGGTAGGCGAGCACCTCCGCAGGATCATCGCTCGTGCCTTCCAGCTGGAAGAGGACTTTGAGCGCGAGCTCCCGCGCCTGGTGGCGCTTGCCCACCGCCGCCCGCTTAGGTGGCGAAGGCGACGCTCGATACGAAGACGTTCACCTCACCGACCTCGAGGCCGAGCATGCGCTCGGTCGCCTCGACAACGTTGGCCTGTACGGCCGCCGCCACATCGGCGAGCTTCGCTTCCGAGTCGACGGTGATGAACACCTCGAGATGGATCGAACGATCGCCCTCGATGTGCACGCGGACTCCACGATGCGCAGCCTGTCGCCGTACGAAGTCACCGAAGTGACGGGCCGCAGCCTCGTCCATGCCCTCCACACCTTCGACCTCACATGCGGCCAGCGCAGCGATGCTTGCGATCACTTCGTTGGCCACACGGACCGCCCCCAGGGAACCGTTCTCACTCATAACCGGTAGATCCTACGCCTCGCAGCAAGCCTCCAGTTCCTGCTGAACCGCTTTAGGCGCGCTCGACGTACGAATGATCGCGGGTGTCGACGCGGATCACGTCCCCGGACTGAATGAACAGCGGCACCTGGACCATGGCCCCGGTTTCGAGCCTGGCCGGCTTGGTCGCTCCCGACACGGTGTCGCCTTTGAAACCGGGATCGGTTGAAACGACTTTCAGGTCAACGTTGATCGGCAGCTCCACGCCGATCAGCCGGTCCTCATAGCGCTGCAGGAAAACGGTGCTGCCCTCTTTCAGGAGCGGGAGCACCGACTCCAGCATGTCGTCATCGACCGGGACCTGGTCGTACGTCTTGGCGTCCATGAAGTAGTGATGGTTGCCGTCCGAGTACGAGTAGGTCGCCTCGGTGTTGTCGATGCGCACGACGCGATACTTGTCACCGCTGCGGAAGCTCTGCTCAAAGATCGAGCCTGTCAGCACGTTGCGCAGCTTGGCCTTGATCACCGCACCGGCGCGCGCCAGCTTGATGTGCTCCACGCTCACGATGGACAGCAGCTGGCCATCCATCTCGAACATGGTCCCGTTTCGGAAGTCGTTGCTTGAAATCATTCTTGTGCGGCCAGATACTCCAGTGCCAGCTCATATCCCACAAATCCAAGGCCTGTAATCACGCCCCGCGCGGCGCGCGCGGTCACGCTCTTGGCCCTGAATTCCTCGCGCGCGTGAATGTTGGAGATGTGGACTTCCACGACCGGCAGCGCGAGGGCCTGCAGGCAATCGTAGAGCGCGACCGAGTAGTGGGTGAGCGCGGCCGGGTTGATGACGATGCCGGCGGAGCCGGGCCCGTGCTGGTGGAGGTAGTCGATGATCGCGCCCTCGTCGTTGCTCTGGAAGAGGCTCACCTCCAGCCCAAGCTTGGCCGCCCTTGCCCGCACCACCTGGTAAAGGTCGTCCAGGGTCCTCGTGCCGTAGATCTCCGGCTCTCGCTTGCCCAGCAGGTTGAGGTTGGGCCCGTTGACGACGACCACCCGCCTCGTCATGCCAGCGACCTCTTGACGACGCGCCGCACGAGCGCGCCGGGAACGGTGTGCCCGATCTCGGCATGGCCGATCCGGCGCGGCATCACCCACGCAACCTTGCCGCGGCGCGCCTTCTTGTCCACCGCCATCGCCGCGAGGACGCGGTCAAGGTTGGCGTGCGGCGGCCGGTGCGGCAGCTCAAAAGCATCCAGGAGCGCGTCCTGCGACTCGACCACACGCTTGCTGCACAGGTCCATGGCCAGCGCGATCTGCGCGGCGACCCTCATGCCAAACGCCACGGCCCGCCCATGGGCGATGCGGAACCCGGTGGCCGCTTCGAGGGCGTGGCCGGCGGTGTGCCCGTAGTTGAGGATGGCCCGGGGCCCACGATCTCTTTCATCTTTGGCGACCACGAGCGCCTTGGCCGCGACGCAGCGGAAAACGACGCGCTGGAGCATGGAGGTATCGCGCTCGAGCAGGCGTGGGCTGTTGCGCTGCAGCAGGTCGAACAGGCCGCGATCCATGGCGACGGCGTACTTTACAACCTCCGCGAAGGCGTCTCGGTAGTTCGCCGCGGGAAGCGTTTCGATGCTCGCCAGGTCGGCCACCACCGCCGACGGCTGCCAGAAGGCGCCCACCGCATTCTTGGAGCGGAGCCCGTTGACCCCGGTCTTGCCCCCGATGCTCGAGTCGACCATCGCAAGTAAAGTCGTCGGCACCGCGACCAACCGCACGCCTCGCTGCCAAACGGCTGCCGCGAAGCCGGCAAGGTCGCCGACTGTGCCGCCGCCGACCGCGATAACGCAGCCTCCGCGGTCGATCCGATTCCTCTCGAGGAATGCAAGCGCTGACTGCAGCTGAGTCATCGACTTCGAGCGCTCGGTCGCCGGGATCACGTGGATCGAAGTCTTCAGCCCAGCCCGCTTGATGGCCTTGGCGACCTTGGTGGCGTACGGCCGAACGTTGGTGTCGGTGATGATCGCGGCGCCCGTCGGATCCAGTCGCGTGATCACGTTGCGGAGCTCGCGGTTCAGGTTGGTCCCGATGAGGACCGGATAACCGCCGGAAGCCGAGTCGAGGATCAGGCGGACCAAATCTTCATGACCTCGTCCGCGACCGAGCTTGCCGGTCGCGTTCCGTCAACCCGGTGCGCCGCCTCCTCGTAACGAGCCCGGCGGCGCTCGAACAGCGTCTCGACCTCCGCCGAGGTTCGGTTGAAGGCCAGCGGGCGGCCGGGGAGATGGTGGATGCGCTCCCAGATCGTGGTGAAGGGAACCTCGAGGTAGACCGTCGTCGCCTCCGTGGCAACCAGGCGCCAGTTGCCGTCGTCGATTGTGACCCCGCCGCCCAGCGCCACCACGGCGCCCGGCCGCAGCACCGTGGGCAGGATCGCCTTCTCAAACGCGCGGAAGGCCTCCTCGCTGTGGGTGGCAAACAGCTCCTGGACCGACATGCCCGCCTTGTCCTCGACCAGGTGATCGAGGTCAAAGAACGGCGCATGCGAACGTTCCGCGACCAGGGCTCCGACCAGCGTCTTGCCCGCGCCCATGAATCCGAGCAGCGCGAGCGGTTTGCGTTCGGTTATCGCCTACACGCCACTGGAGTTGGCCGGCACGTGGGCGCCCGTCGGTGCGGCGGACGTGCCGCCGCCGCGGCGCTTCTCAGACTGGATGAAGACCTGGTCGCGGAACTCACCGGGCTTGGGGAGATAGTCGAGCACCTCGGCGCCCTGCGCGCCCGCGGCGTCGATCTCCACTCGGCCGTAGCCGAAGATCCGGCCGATGATGGACTGCCTGGTCGTGCAGTCCTGCACCCTGTCGACCGGGATGATCTTCTCCTGCCGGCTGAACACGCCGGTCTGGATCGTGATCCGCTGATCGGTCAACGTGTAGGTGATAGATCTCCAGCCGATCCAGACGACCATGAGCCAGAGCAGCGCCAGGGCTGCTATGCCGAGGCTCAAGAAGGTCCGCAGGTGCGGGACGTAGATGCTGTTCACGTTGTTCGGGCTGAAGATGGTGAAGTCGGCGATCACGACTGCAATCACCAGTACGGCGGGCAGGATCAAGCTGCCGACGACCGTGATCCAGTGCGGGTGGTCTTTCAGGACGAGGTTCTCACCGGGAAGGAGCTTGCTCATGGCGCGACATTGTCCACCAATTAGGGCAGCTGGAGGAGCACCAGGAGCGCGCCCAGGGCCAGGTAGGGCCCGTACGCGATCGTGCCCTTCATCGAGCGGTGCGTGACCATGAACACGATGGCGCCGATCGCGGCGAGCAAAACGCCGTAGAAAAGCGCGCTGAACGTGTAGGGCCAGCCGAGGAGGAGGCCCATGAAGACGGCGAGCTTGACGTCGCCAAAACCAAGAGCCTCGGCCTTGAAGATCGCCGAGCCCGCGATCGAGAGCAAGAGGAAGAGGAGACCGGCCCCGAGCCCCATGACGATGCCGACCCACCAGTCCTGGTGCCACAGCCCCAGGCCGCCGCCGAGCAGCGGGGAAAGGCTCACCAGGAGGGCGAAGGCCATCGCGGGGAACATCACCCGGTCGAGGATCAGGTGGTGCTCGAAGTCGAAAAAGATCACCTGGACCAGGACGAGGACAAAGACGCTCCGGACCACCAGCAGCAGCCAGGAGCTGATCTCGAAGCCGTAGATCCCAAAGATCACCGCGCACAGCACGGGTGGGCCGTACCGCTGCCACCACCTGTTTCCAGGTTCGAGCTCTTCGAGTCGAGCGAGCTTCACCGAGCCCCAGCGCACTCCAAGCCCAGCGGCAGCGCCGACCACGGCCCACAGCGCGGCGACGATGTATTGGCTCACGGCTGGAGAGTGTCGCGCATCACGTCGACCGGCGCGGCGCGTCCGGTCCACAACAAGAACGATTCAGCCCCCTGCGCCAGCAAGATCTGCCAGCCATCGACCGTCGGCAGGCCGAGCGACCGCGCCTTGCGGACCAGCGGCGTCCCGCCGGTGACGTAGACCAGGTCGATCACGGCCCCTGACCTGGGCAGCGCCGCGGGGCGCAGCGGCATCTCCTCATTGCGCCCCAGCGGTGTGGCGTTGAAGAGAAGGTCCGCCGCGCGGGTCAGGGTGGGGACGGAGGGATCGCTCCACCCGATCACCTTGCCTGGCACGTCCGCTCCCCGTAGGTGACGCACGACGAACGTGAGGTGCGAACCTTCGAGCGCAGCCGCGGTCGCTCGCGCAGCCCCGCCGCCGCCGAGGATCACGGCGTTTGCGCTCCTGGGTTCGACCCCTACCTGTTCGACCGCGCCACGTATTGCCGGGATGTCGGTGTTGAAACCCCCGAGTCGACCGCCGTCGTTGACGATGGTGTTGACCGCACGAGCGCGCATGGCGTCAGGCGCGATCGCATCCAGGTGCTCCATCACTGCTTGTTTGTAAGGAATGGTGACGTTGGCGCCGGCCACATCGGGTTCGCGCAATGCCGCAACGGCCGCTTTCAGCCCCTCGGGCGGCACGTCGAGCAGGTCATAGCTCCAGTCCATCTCCAGCGCCCGGAAAGCAGCGTCGTGCATGGCCGGGCTGCGTGAGTAGGAGATTCCCTTGCCGAGTAAGAAGACCCTCAGCGAGTCCCCCTCACCCCGGCCCTGCGGGACAAGCCCGTCAAGGACGCGTCACGCGCGCCATCTGATTGCTCCCCTGGGGGGAGAGGGTGCCTTTGCGACTCAACTTCCGCTTGTTCCGTATTTCGCTATGTCGGCGTCGAAGTCGTGCTGGTTGGTCTCGAAGTGGGTCGTCCCCGCGCGATCGGTGAAGTAGAAGAGGTAGTTGGTCTTCGGCGGGTTGATGCATGCCAGCAGCGCCGCCCGGCCCGGGTTGCTGATCGCGCTGGGCGGCAGCCCGGCGTGCTTGCGTGTGTTGTATGGGTTGTCCATCGCCAGCTCTGTCCCGCTCGGCTCCGGGGAAAGGCGACCCAGGCCGTACAGCAGCGTGGCGTCGACGCCCAGAGGAGTGTTGCTGGCAAGCCGGTTGTAGTAGACGCTGCATACGTTCCCGCGGTCGGTCGAGGTCTTGTTGTTGGCTTCGCGGTCGACCATCGACGCGAGGATCACGATGGATCGGATGTCCTCTGCCGGCCTCGAGTCGGTGGCCCTGGAGATCTGGTTGCGCCAGTCGGTCGTGAACACGGCCCCGAACTGGTCCAGCTGTTCCTTGACGAGACCTCTCGACCCCGCGGCCGGGTCGACGAGGTAGGTGTCCGGGAAGAGGTAGCCCTCGTAGGGGTAGTCCGCGTTGGTGCCCGGTGGAGGCAGGAAGTTGTAGAGCGAGGCCCAACCCGTGTCCTTCGCCGCCGCCAGATACGCGGCGCCGGTAACGCCGGTCACCTGTTTCTGATCGATGAGCTGCGCCTGGTAGCGCAGCGGAAATCCCTCGGGGAACGTGATCGTCTTCTCGTCCGGGCGTCCGTGTTGAAGCGAGTTGACGATCTGGCTCATCGACATGTTGGTGTTCAGCAAAAACGAGCCGGCCTGGAATTTCGGACCGGCGTTGGTGACCCGCGTGTAGAGGTCCCACGCGATGGTGCTCCGGATCAGCCTCTGGTTGAACAGCTCGGCTCCGATTTCTGAAGACGTCTCCCCGATGTCGACGTGGAAGGGCACGGAGTGACTGGTCGAGGACACAGGCGTGTTGACGTTGAAGTTCCACCAGTCGATCGCCCGCGACGTGCCAAAGCCGAGCAACGCGAGGACCACGACGAGGGCGATCAGGCGCCTCACTCGACGCGGTCCTGCTCGAGGGCCAACATCACGCGTTTGAACTCGTCGCCGTCGACGGTCTCGAGGCCCGACCCCGATTCCCGGAGCAGGAGCACGCTCTCCGGGTCCGACGCGTCCTCCACCAGGTAGTAAGCCACGCTGTCGAGGTCGAAAGCGTCATGCAGCTTGAAGCGGCGTTCGACGCCGGCTTCGTCGATCAGCGTGACCTCGTCGTCCGTCATCTCTTTCGGTCGAGATGTGACTGGAGCAGCAGCGCGGCCGCCACGCGGTCGACGGTCGCGCGCCTCTTGGCGCGCCGCGCCCCGCCTTCCAGCATCGAACGTTCGGCGGCAACCGTGGTCAGCCGCTCGTCCGCGAGCTCAACCGGCAACCCGGATTCCTTTCGTACGGCGTCCGCAAGCTCTCGCGCCGCCTTCGCCTCCGGACCGTAGGAACCGTCCATCCGGCGGGGCAGGCCGACCACGATGCGACCAGCCTCATTGGCCCGCGCAATCTCGACCAGACGCACGGCAAGGGTCGCGTACGGCTCCGCGTCGACGGTGGTCAGCGGCTGCGCGATCGTCCCGGTCGGATCGCTGACGGCGATGCCCACCCGTTTGGTTCCGGGATCGACCGCCAGCACCCGCACGGCTAAGGGGAGTGTTGTGGCGAGGGCGACGGTGATGCCTTGGGAGTGCCCTGGGAAGCGGCAGCGGCCGACGGGGCGTTCGACTCCACCACGTAGTGGAGGGTGATACGCCGGTCGAGCAGCGGCATGAGCGGAAGCGCGAGCGGCTCTTCTTTGATCGCGACCGATCGGATCGGGAGCTTCTCGAGGTAGAAGCGGGCCTGCGCCACCGGCCGACCGACGATCGCCGCGCGGATCTGCGCCTCGTCGAGCGTCGGAGCGACGTATGCGGAGGCGCTCCCGACGAAGACGAGGAATCCGCCCTTGGCCGAGCTGAGCAGGCGGTAGGTGACCTGGATCGGGCTCTCGGTCAGCAGCTGCTGGTTGTTCGGCACGTGCTGGGCCAGGTAGGTCTTGAAGGCGGTGATGACGTCCGAGTCGCTGTAGAAATCGCCCTCACCGACGACCGTCATCGTGCCGGTGAAGGTGGGCACCTTGTCTTGTGGCTGGTGGTCGGTCGTGAACTGGGGCGCGCCGAAGATGATGGTCTCGCTCAGCTTCTCGCCCTGCTGGCCGGCCGCGGCCAGCTGCTGCGCGATCGACTGGTGGAGCGACTGCTCGAGCTGGGCGCGGGCGGCGTCGAAGTCCGCCACGGTCATCTGAGGGGTCGACGAGGGATCGGTCCCGCCGCCCGTCGCCAGCGGATTGGTGACGTGGATCTTCGACCCGTCGAAGGGGTCGCAGCAGTTCTCGATCTGAGTGATCGTGTGATCGCCGACATTGCCCGTGGTCCCCGGTTTCACCGCGACCACGTTGACGGTCTTCTGACCGCCGTTCCACGGCACGACAGTGTCGCCAGAGGTCTGCGCAAACTCAAGTCCGTTGGTGTTCATCAGCCGCTGGCCGTACTTGAACAGCAGGCCGGGCGAGTTGGTGCCGAAATTGGCCGAAAGGTTGTTGGTGTAGACGACCTGTCCGGTCGAGGGCGCGAGCGGCACGTCGATCGAGCCGGTGACCTTGAAGCCCTGCGAGTTGGAGTTCGAGATGGTCACGGCGCGCACGTGGATGGACCCCTTGCCGGGCTGGGCCGGAATCTCGACATCCTTCTCGGTGAACGGCGCCGCCTGCGCCACCAGCGTGACCGACGCCGACGGCACGAACACCCCGACCGCAAAGATGCCGACCAGGATCAGAGTGATGGCGGTGACGTACAGAAGGAAGCGGCCGGGCTTCAGCTCCGTCGCCGTCTTGGTGAGAAGCCGGGTCGGCGCGGCCACGCCGACATGCGTGGTCGGAGCAACGCGCTTGCGCTGCCACCATTTGTTGATCGCCGTGGGAGCCTCGGCCTCGGAGGGGATGCCCTCTCCTTCCGGACCGACCGCCCCAAACACGGCGAATCCCGTCTCGGCGGCCATCTTCTGGACCGCGGGGTCGTCGCAGACGACCGTGACGCGCTTGCCCAGCCGGGCCGAGTAGTTGCGCAGCAACTGAAAGTTGAAACGGCTCTGCCCGATGCGCGATCGCATCGGCAGGACGAGCATCGTGTCCTCGCCGTGGTAGCGGCGAAGCCGCTCTACGAGCTCGGGGATCTCCTCTTCTGTTTCGACGTAAATCGGGTTCGTTGCCATGTCGTTTATAGGTCTCCTGAGGTTCTGGTCAGACTTTTATAGCGCTTAGGACCCGTCTCATGACGGTGTTGACCGTATCGCGCTCCTCGGCTTCGGTTCGCAAAGCATGGTTGGCGAGGCCCATCGGGGCAATGTCCTGGGGGCTCGAAAGCTGCCCTGTCGAGTCGGTCAGGTTGCGGACGTCGGACGGCACCAGGTGCCGCACGCGCGGCTCGCGGGGGAACGGAAGACCCGCAGCCCAGTTGTTCTTGACCATCTCCAGCGTCAGCTCGGGAAGCAGGCTGCCCCCGCCGCACAGGTAGATGCTGGAGGGGAGGCGCTCGCCTCGTGAAAGCTCCTTGATGCTCAGGGCCAGGCCCTGCAGCAGAACCTCCGCGTCCGCGCTCAGCAGCTCGGACACCTGCCGGTGCTGATCCGCTGAGAGGAGACCCTCTGAGTGGCGAAGCTTGCGTGCCTCGGCTTCCTCGTAGCTGAGGCCGAAGGCGAGGGCAAGCCGGCGCGTGAACGCACGACCTCCGAGGTTGAACATCCGGGTGCCTTCGACCCCACCGTCGCGGATCAGCGCCACGTCGGTCGTCCCGCCGCCCACGTCGACGAAGATTCCGCCTTCGGCCCAGATCTCCTCGTTGGCGCAAGCCCGCGCCAGCGCGTAGGGCTGGGCCACCGCCGCCGCAAGCTCCAGGTCGAGCTCGCGCACCACCGTCTCCACAGCGTCGATGTGCGTCATGGGCGCGAACGTGTTGAAGACGGTGACCTCGAGGTTCTTCCCCGTGAAGCCGACCGGGTTGGTGACCGGGTAGCCGTCGACGCGGACGTTGGTGATCGCGGAATGCACGAGGCGAGCCTCGAGCTGGCCGTAGCTGCGCTCCATCTCCAGCAGGTGTTGGGCTTCGCGCAGCGCCCGGCGCTGGACCATCTGGAGCATGGTCGACATCTCGCCCGACCGCACCCGCGACTTCGAGTTGTCGCGGGGATAGGCGATGGTCGATGAAAAGCCTTTGATCAGCTCGCCCGCGATGCCGACCACGACCTGGCCCGGCACAGTCCTCGCCATGTCCTCGGCCGCTTCGAGCGCGCGGTTGCACGAGCGGATGACCGACTCGAGGTCGGCGATCGCGCCGCCTGACATCGCGGCCGGCGCCTGTGGCTCCCTCCCCACTCCCAGCACCTCGCCGTCTGGGCCCTCGCGCCGCACGACCAGCACCTTGATCAGATCGGTGCCGATGTCGAGCACGGTGAAATGGCGGTAGTAGTCGCTGCGTTTGCGCAGGAACTTGAACTTCGTCATTTCAATGCCTCTTCGAGGCGCTTGAACGCCTCGTCGGCGGGGACGGTGAGCTTGCCGCTCACCAGGTTCGGGCGGCCGCCGCCACGGCCGAAAAGCTCTTTCAGGCGCGTGGCATCGATCTGCGGCACGAGGTCATTGGACACCTTGATGACAAACTTGTCTCCGGCGACAAGGGTTACGACCCCCGATCTGACCCGTTCAAGGTAGCGGTCCGCGTACGCCTTGAGCTCGTCGTCGCTCGACGCGTCGACGGTCTGAGCCACGTAGTCGACCCGGCCGTGCTTGACGGCGAACCCATCCGTGCCGCCGACCCGGGCCGCGCGGAGCTGGTCCCGCAGGCGCTCACGCTCCTTTTCGACCTCTTTGAGCTGGTTGCGGAGGGCGTGGATCCGCTCCGGAAGCTGCTCCGGGGTCGCATTGAAGGACTTCGCGAGGTCGGATAGGAGGTCGCGGTCCCTTTGCACCAGATCGTCCGCGGCCTCACCGACGACCATGTCGATCCGGCGCAACCCGGAGCCGATGCTCGATTCGGAGACGATGACCGCCGTCCCGATGTCGGCCGTGTTCGTCACGTGCGTGCCCCCGCAGAGCTCGCACGTCCAGTCGCCGAAGCACACGACGCGGACGACGTCGCCGTACTTCTCCTCGAAGAGGTGCATAGCGCCCTGTGCCACGGCTTCCTTGTAAGGCTTCTGGCTTTCGTGAAACGGCAGCGCGGCGCGGACCTTCTCCATCACGCGGCGGTTGATGCGGCCGAGCTCTTCTTTGGTAATCGCGCGGTTTAGAGGGATGTCGAAGGTCGTGTGGTCGGGCCCCACCCATGAACCCTTCTGCACCACACGCTCACCGAGCGTCTCGCGCAGCGCCTTGTGCAGCAGGTGCGTGGCCGAGTGGTGGCGCATGATCTGGCGCCTGCGTTTGTCATCGACAGAGGCGGTCGCCTTCTCCCCCACACGCACAGCACCTGTGATGACAGTTCCGAGGTGCGCGATCGCTCCCTCCATCGGCTTTTGCGTGTCTTCGACGCGCACTCGCCCGCCGGACGTTTCGATGATTCCCACATCACCGACCTGTCCACCGGACTCGGCGTAGAACGGCGTGCGCTCGAGGAAGACTTCTACTGCTTCACCCTCTGTCGCGACGTCCACCGGGGATCCGCCCCTCCTTAGACCGGTGATCTTGCTCGCGGTCGTCAGCTCGCGATAGCCGGTGAACTCGGACTTCGGAAGGTCCTTCGCCAGCGTCCACTGGTGCGGTATCGCGCGGCGCGAGCGTTCGCGCTGCGCCGTCATTTCGGAGCGAAATCCCTCCTCATCGACCGCGATGCCACGCTCGTTGGCCAGCTCGCGTGTCAGCTCGAGGGGAAAGCCGAATGTGTCGTGCAGGCGAAAGGCATCCTCACCCGACACCGTCTTCGCGCCCCGCGAAGCGACCTTCTCGAACTGTTCCATGCCCTGCTCGAGCGTTTTCGCGAAACGGTCGGCTTCCGCGTCGATTGTTTCTGCGATGAACTTCTCGCGATCTGCCAGCTCGGGATAGTGCCCCTTGAACATCGCCACGGTGCGCTGCGCACCCGCAGAGAGCTTCGTCGACAAGCCGACGTTCCGCGCATGGAGCGCGGCGCGCCGAACCAGGCGACGGAGGACGTACCCGCGTCCCTCGTTTGACGGCACCACGCCGTCGGATATGCAGAAGGTGATCGCACGGATGTGGTCGGCGATGATGCGTTCCGAAAGCTGCGTCGGCTTGTGGCTGTGCTCGTGAAAGAACTCAACGAGCGGCGCCAGCACGTCCGACTCGAAGATGTTGCTCTTGCCCTGGAGGATGAAGCTGATGCGCTCCAGGCCCATGCCTGTGTCGACCGCAGGCTTGGCGAGGCGGACCAACGCTCCATCTTGCACACCGCGCTGGATCGCTTCGGCCGTCGTTGGAGGACTGGAGAGATCGGCGCGCTGGTCGTACTCCGGCAGCACAAGATTCCAAAACTCGGTGAAGCGGGCGCAGTGGTCTGGGTAGCAGTCGGGCTGGCCGCATCCCGCGTCACGTCCGCGGTCCCACCAGATCTCGGTGTCTGGACCACACGGCCCGCGACCCAGGCCCCACCAGTTGTCGCCGAGCCGTGTCACGTGCCCGTCGGGGATGGCGGTTCTGCTGGTCCAGATCTCGAACGACTGGTCGTCGGACGGATGGACCGTGACCCGAAGCCGATCCACCGGCATGTGAAATCCATTTGTCACGAGCTCCCACGCCAGTGGGATCGCGGTCTCCTTGAAGTAGTCGCCGGTCGGCGTGAAGTTGCCGAGCATCTCGAAGAAGGTGTTGTGGCGGTCCGTCTTGCCGACCTCTTCGATGTCGCCTGTGCGCAGGCATTTCTGGGCGCTCGCGAGTCGAGGCGCGGGCGGCTTGCTCAAGCCCAGGTAGTAGGGCTGGAGCGGCTGCATTCCGGCCGAGATGAAGAGCGTGCTCGGGTCGCCGT
>Ga0209158_1000675_pt1 | contig 24340 bp, 24 predicted proteins | sample GraSoiAngelo_140_FD_185897 | JGI IMG/M metagenome (GOLD analysis project Ga0209158, IMG submission 185897) | Grasslands soil microbial communities from the Angelo Coastal Reserve, California, USA - 14_0929_12_30cm (SPAdes) (version 2) | ecosystem: Environmental > Terrestrial > Soil > Grasslands ...
CGAGCGATCAGGACCGCATTCTTCACGACCTTCTCGACCAATGACGGCTTGCTCACCGTGCAGTTGACTACATAGACACAGCCGGACTCCTTGGCGATTTCGGGCAGGCGTACTTTGTCGAACTTCTTCCCGACCGGCGCCATCTTCGCCACGAAACCCTTCTGCATCAATCCGCTCTCCTGCCCGCCGGTATTGGCGTACAGCTCATTGTCGAAGCAGATCGTCGTGAACTTCTCCTGGCGGAACCAGGACTGCAGAGTGTAGTCCAGTCCGATGTCCACCGTCGCCCCGTCGCCGGCCAGCACCACGACATCCTTGACGCGGTCCGGGAAACGCACGGACAGCGCGCGCTTCAGCCCGGACGCGATCGCGTTCTGATTCCCAAACAGCGAATGGATGTTATGGACCGCGACATGCGGGAAGACAAGGCTGGTGCACCCCGTCGAGCCGACCATGACCGTGTCTTCGGGATTCGGTAGGGACGCCAGGATGTAGCGAAACGCCATGGACTCGGGGCAGCCGGCGCACAGAGAGTGTTGCTCGATCAACTCCTTGTTGATCCCGACATCCTTCCAGCCCCGGCCCTCTTTCCCCCAGGTGGCGTTGGTCACCAGGTCGCGGTATTCCGGCGGCATGATGTCGAAGAACTCTTCACAGATCTGGATTTTTTCTTTGCTCATGGGCTTCTCCTCTTCCTGCAGGCCCTAACGTTTAGGCCCCGGCTGCGTCCTTTCGCTGTCGATAATCAATCAGCTCCCGCGCCCGGCCAAGGTTGCCACGGATTTCCCCAGTGTCCGCTGGATGTGCTCGACGATGACCTCCGGCGGCATCGTCATCCCACCGGCCACATGCGGACCGGCGATCACGCGATCGCTGTCGGGAACAGTGGCCTTGATTTCCCGAGCCATCCAGCCCGCCACGTTGAACTCCGGCACGAAGATGTACTTCGCGCTCTTCGTCGCTTCACGGATCTCATTATAGGGCCACGGCCTCAAGGATTTGATCTTGACCAGCCCGACCCGCAGCCCTTCCTCGGCCAGCAAGCGAATCGCCTCACGCCCCTGTGACACGGCCGTCCCCGAGGACACAATCAGAATCTCCGCGTCAGTGTTTTCGGTCTCGATCAGGCCGCCCAGCAACGGAATCGTGTGCTTGCGGGACCGCTCGACGGCCGCCCGGATCTCCTGCTGCCAGGACGCGTGGGTCGCGTAGCTGATGTAGTTGCTCTTCATGACGAACGGGTCACGCATCATGCGGACCGGCGGGCATTCCATGTCCATGCAGGGCACAGGCGACCGGTATGGATCATACGGCGGCAGGCACATGTCTGCGGGCGTCAGGTTCACGACGTCCTTCGTGTGCGTGACGAAGAACCCGTCGCAACAGATCGCAATCGGCAGGTGGACGTCGGGCTGCTCCGCCACCATGAAGCCCATGAGAATCCAGTCGTAGAAGTCCTGCGCCGTCTCCGCATGCCAAACCAGCATGCCGGTCTCCAGAAGGAAGTAAATTTCCAGCGTGTCCGGCTGGATGCTCAACGGCGAATTGATGCCGCGACAGGTCACGATCATTTCGATCGGCAAGCGCGCTCCCGACCACATCGGGAAATTTTCCATGGCCCGCATGGTGCCGGGCCCGGCCGTCGTCGTAAACACGCGGGCCCCGCCGAACGACCCCCCCGCGCACTCGGACATCACACCGAATTCGTTCTCGCCGCGCATGTAATCGGTGACATAGCCTTCGGCGTACAGCTCGCCGATCAGCGCCGCTGCTTCGCTCTGGGGCGTGATAGGGTAGGCCACCATCAGATCCACGCTGGCCCGCCTGATCGCTTCCTTGATGACCTCGCTCCCGGTAAAAAACGACGGGATGCGCGGCGCCTCAAAAAACAGGTGAAAGGGATCAGTATACGTCTGCCCCTTTTTATTCTTGGTGCCGATGATTGAGTGGCTGTCCATCGGTTTGGCCTCCTTCAAAAATTAATTTCTGGTTCCACCGGCACGATCCTTACTCTCCAGCACGGCGACATGTTTCTTGATCGCGCCGAACGGCACCGCGCCTTTCAGTTTCTTCACCCACTCCGCCAGATGCATGATCTTTTCGACCGACGCATCCCTGAACGACAGGCACGCATCCTCATGACCGGCCTGCGCGCACATCGCGATCGTGTAGCAGTTCGTCCCGCCCCGGATGATCTTGAGGGACAGGTTGGCTTGGTGGCAGTGGACTCCCACGAACATGCAGACGTCGATCTTGTTGTGCCAGATCGTGAGATTCGGATGGTTCGGATTAATCTCTACCTCCGGGTTGATCTTGGGATACTTGGGCCGGTAATCGGGCATCGGGATCAGCATCGGCTTGGCCCCTGCCGGGGCGCATTCCTTCAAGATGTCGTACAGGTGCTTGATGGCCTTGGCCTTCTTTTTAGCCTTCTCATTCCACGCCCAGAGCACGAGCGGCCCAGGAAAAATCGTGGGCACCGTCCCTCCTAAAAACATGCGGGCGGCTTCTTCAAAGGCCTCCTCCTCGGGAACAATGCGCCCGTTGATGTGCGCCTGTCCCGGGTCCGGCAAGACCACACCCATGGAGGCTGCGGCCGGCGGCAAGAACGCTTCCGGGCCGGGCCGGACAGAGTATTGACCATACTGCTGATTCATTGAGTTCCCTTAATAACAAGAGACTCGAAATCTTACGGATGAGGGCAGACCGTTCAGCGTCGTGTGTTGAGAGTATAGTCTTACCCCCTTAAATGCAATCACAAATAAGACCTACCTCCCGATTCAAATGGGCCAACCAGCCTGCCCTGGTTAGGCCTTTTGGCCCCACCCCATCCCCGCCTGCGATTCACGAGTTTTGTCGTTGAAAATCCTTGTGATTCTAACCACTCTGTCGACCTCTTGTCAAACCGATTTTGCCCGTCCGGGCAGGTTTCTCGCCGCCCCTCTTTCGCCTCTAAATCCTTGACAAGGTTTTCGAAAAAAACCATAAATCATGGGGGTTACTACCCTATGGCAACGAAGGCCGTCAAAGGCTTCACTCTAGCCAACCTTATGGCTGTCATCCTGATCGTGGGGTCCGAGGCGATCGTCGTCTTCCCCCGGATCAATGATTTCATCACAAACCACAGGCTTAACAATGCAGCACGGGAAGTCTGGCAGGATATGCATCGGGCGCGGTTGCTCGCCATCAAGGAGAAACGAACAATCCGGGTCGAGTTCGACCACAATTCATACAAGGTTGTTAGGGTTGCCACCGGGGAGATCGCCTTCAGGCGGAATTTGAGCGCGAATTATCCGGACGTCAATATCAGCACCACTGACGTTCGGGGAAGAATCACCTTCGACAGAACGGGCACAGCGGAGGGGAGTACGACAGAAATCGAAATCCAAGGTCCAACCGGCACACGTCGTTTCACCATCCTGGCAACCGGTAAGATTGGAGGTCTCTCATGAGTTGCTTTTTCCCTCCGCAAAACTCTATACTTCGGGCCTTGCACACTCGTGACGGGCGCATGCCGTAGAGCGCCTCTGCTGGGTAGAGGACTACCACCGATGCGTACATCAGAAGTTGAATCCAGAGCCACGTTTTCGGCTTCCAGTCCATCAAGCGCACGGCTGGCCTGGCTCATCGAAATCAGCCGCCTCCTCACCTCCGCGGTGGACCTCGATCACCTGCTCCGTGTGATTCTCAGAACTTCAAGCCAATTGGTGGGATCGGAAGACAGCAGCCTGCTGCTCCTCGACCCGGCCACCCATGAACTCGTGTTTGTGATGGTCCACGGCACGGTCAGCGAGAAGCTCAAGATGATCCGGCTAAAACCGGGAGAAGGCATCGCCGGCTGGGTCGTGCAACATGGCAAGCCGTTGTTGGTGAACGACGTCGAGCAGGACCCCCGGTTCACCAGCAAAGTCGACAAGGTGACCGGGTTCCGGACCAAGGCGATTCTCGCTGTCCCGCTGCAAGATCACGGCCGGACGATCGGCGTCCTTGAGGTTCTGAACCCCCGCAAGGATAGAAGGTTTGACCAAGAGGACCTCGAGCTCCTCGCTGCGTTCGCGGCCCACGCCTCAGTGGCGATTCGAAACGCCCGCCTCGTCTCTTCCATCAAGGAAGCGAACCGCTACCTGCAGGCTGAGATCGACGAGCGGTACGGCACGCTCATCGGAAAGAGCGCCGGCATCCGCGCGGCAGTCAAGTCCGCGCGGAAAGTGGCAGAAACTTCCGCGACGATTCTCTTGCTGGGTGAAACTGGCGTCGGCAAGGAAATGTTCGCCCGTTCCATCCATTCCTGGAGCCACCGCGCGTCCAAGCCGTTTGTGGCTGTGAACTGCGTGGCGCTGGCCGAAGGCCTACTTGAGACCGAGCTGTTCGGCCATGAGAAAGGAGCGTTTACCGGAGCACACCAGCAGAAAAAGGGCCTGCTGGAACTGGCGCAGGGCGGCACAGTCTTCCTCGACGAGATCGGCGATACCAAGCCAGAATTCCAGGCCAAACTCCTGCGAGTACTCCAAAATCACCAATTCGAGCGCGTGGGAGGAACGGTTCCCATCACCGTGGACATCCGCTTTATCGCCGCCACGAATAAGGACCTGGAAGCCGCCGTTCATGCGGGGAGTTTCCGCAAAGACCTCTTCTTCCGGGTCAACGTGGTCACCATCACTGTGCCGCCCCTGCGCGAACGCAAAGAGGACATTCCGGCATTGGCCAATTTTTTCCTGGGGCGGTACTGTCGGGACATGAAACGACCTCCGATGACCTTCAGCCCCAGTGCCATGAAGCTCCTCACCGAGCACAACTGGCCCGGCAACGTGCGGGAACTCGAGAATGTCATCGAGCGCGCCGTGGTCTTGACCACAGAGAACGAAATCGGCCCACACGATCTCGCTCTAGGCCCCAGAGAAAAGCCGATGGGAGACCTTTCCTCACTCCTAGACCTCCCGTTCCATGTCTCCGTCCAAGCGCACAAGAAAGTTCTGATCAGTCATGCCATCAATAAGGCCAAGGGGAACAAGACACACGCCGCGACGTTACTGCAACTTCAGTCCACGTACTTGTTTCGCTTATGCAAGCAGTTAGGAATAACCTAAGAACAATTCAGTACTAAATCTCGACGAGGCAAACTTGTCAATATTTATCAAGCCTATCCGATCCTATAACCTTCCTATCTCTTTGGATAGCTGATCTCCGTTTTCAGGGATGGTGCTGGAAAAGCCTGCCTTTTCAGCAAGCCGAAGAAATTGAAACTTTTTAAATAGTTATGGGTCTAGATTACGACCAGATAGCCAGACCCTCAGCGGCATCATAGTTGCTTATAAATTAATGAGTTATGGGCGAGAATGTTTACAAGTCCCGACGAACCCACAGTGAAGCTGGCTTCAGCTTCATCGACGTGATGCTGGCGTTGGTGATCCTGACCATCGGTGTGTTGGCTCTGGCCGATCTTCAAACTGTCACTTTGAAAAGAGGCATCTCGTCGCAAAGATTGATTAGTGCCATAACAATCGCTGAGCAGAAGATGGAAACTATCAAAAAAACGACTTACGCGAACATCGTGGCAGAACCTTCCACCCAGGTGACTGCTTCCGGTCTGACGTATACCAGACAGGTCACGGTCGCGAACGATAGTCCGCTCGTCAACACGAAGACCGTTACGGTCACAGTCACCTGGTCAGATGGCTCGCAGAACCACACGATTCCCACGGCCACCATCATCGCTCAATAGCAAGAGGACACAACACGGTGAGACGGTTCACATCAGACAGAGGATTCAGCATGATCGAGATGCTCGTCTCCACAGCGATCGGAGGGATCGTCTTGATGGGCATCCTCGATCTTTATGTTGCAACATCGAAAAGCACTCTTGACCAGACTGGAGTCGTCGAGATGCAGATGCAGGCGAAAGCGGCCATGGATTACATGGTCCGGGACATGCAGCTCATGTACGGGCTGCCGACCATCTCCACGACGCTCACAGCCAACGATACGATCACATTCCTGAGACTCGTGGACTCGGGCTACTCCTCCGGTGGCAATCTTAACTCCACGCTGAATGATACGAAGAAAAATTGGAAAGCTAACGCTTTTGCTCCTTCCGGTCCCACCTCGTATGCCATCAGGATTATCGATGGGACCGGTGCAGGCCAAACACTAACCCTGGCAGGTAATACGGCAACCCAACTCACGGTACAAGGTGCCGTCTGGGGCACGATCCCTGACGCGACCTCTCTCTACCTCATCACCCTCAATAAAGCGTTTACCCGGACCTCTGACAATATGTTGAGATTCAGTGCAGGGAACGGGCCGTACATGCTGCTCGCAGACAGCATCACCAGCCTTTCATTTTCGCAGCCGGACCCTAATTCGATCAGCATCTCCGAAACCGTGCGGTCACAGAATAAGGACCCATTTACACACAACTACGTCTACTACACCTTGACTGACACTGTTCAGAAGCGGAACTGAAAGATGATTATGAAGAGCCTTTGCAGGCAGATTCAGGGAGAGCCGGGAACGGCCCTGCTCGCCTCTGTCCTTCTGATATCTCTCATCACCGGCGCTGGACTGACCGCTCTGACGATGACCTCCGTGAGTCTGAATATTGCCAGTAATCTCCTGCCTTCAAAGCAGGCCTTTTACCTGGCAGAGGCCGGAATCCAGCATGGAAAGACGCTCCTAAGTCAAGATCGGAACAATTGGACCACCTATGCCTCCCCGCAGGCACAGACTCTTCTCGCCTATACTTCGCTGGGAAGCACTGGAGGATACAGTGTCACCGTCCAAGACGGAGGAGGAGGTAGCCTTCTAATTAATTCGACCGGTACCGGCGCTGGCAATGCTCAGGTAGTTATTGCGAGTCTGGTGACAGCCGCTTTCTACACTCCGCACTATGCTATTACGACAGGTAAAAACCTCACGATTAACGCGGATGCATCGATAGTCGGCGCGTCAGGCGGGGTGCACGCCAACGGCAACCTCGTTCTCGTCAACAGTCCGATCATAAATGGCGACGCAACGGCCAGCGGCTCATATACAGCCTCCGGTTCCCCAACGATTGGAGGGATTTCAGGCGGCGCAAAGGACCCTGATGGAATCCCTCCTATAACACCGACCGATTTTTACGCCGCTCGAGATTATCTCCTGGCCTCGGATGGAAACGTCTATGATACAAACGGCGTGGCCCAGGCCGTGTCGAAGGGTCAAGGCGACTGGAACAGTTGGAAATATGCATCCGGGGTCTGGACGTTAAGCGGTAACAAAGGGACGATCAACGGCAAGCTCTATGTTCAGGGGGACGTAAATATCACAGCAACCTTTGGCACTGGGCAAGGCGTGCCTCCTCTTTGGATCACCTCGATCATTGCCACGGGGTCGATCACGGTGAACTCCAAGAGCATTAACGTGCGCAACCCCACGCCAGCAGATGGGACCCTGTACCATCCCGTGACCAAAGACATCCTTTTCCTGGCCGGCGGCGATCTGAAAATAACTGCGCCAACCAATGGCAACTACCAGATGTTCCAAGGAATGCTCCTTGCCCACGAACAGTTCAATGTCACCGGTTACAGCACGACCACGATCACTGGCCCCATTGTTGCCGAGGATGGAGCCACCCAGAGTACTGTGGTGACCGGGGACAACTTCTTCACCTACAGCAACTCCTATCTCGACACCCCGACATTCATCTATGACGGATCAGTCAGCAATGGGAAGCTCCAAGCACCAAATGGATCCGTTAAGATCATGACCTGGCAGGTCACGAAGTAGGGAGAGCCGGTAGCGGTGACGCCCGCGAACCTCAAAACGCAGAGTCGAAAAACTCAAAGGAGGGCACAGATGTTAAAGACAGGGGATACCAAGAGGCGGCTGGGAATTATGATGATGGTTCTTGCAGTGCTCGTGGTTGTCATCGCAGACACCGGCTATGCTGATCCCACCGAGCAACTCTCCGGTCCAGCCGTTGTGGGTACGCTCCAAGCACTTTCAGACGGCACGTTCACCTTCAATGGGCACTGCAGGGGAAATCCTGCAACATTCATAGCAACGCCCATCACAACTCCGGTTGGCCTTCGCTTTAATAATATTGGGTCCGTGTGCCGAGACCAACCCAGCAGCGATGTCATCGTGAAAAACGTGGTGGATGGCGGATCCACAACCCCCAAGGTGGTGCTCTTGTGGGTGGTTTCGCAGTAATGATGGGGTTCTCGTAAGCCAGGTGACCTCCTGCTCGGTCTTCCTCACCACTTAAAGGGACGGCAGCTCCACCGGGGGGGTAAGCACGCTCCCCGAGGAAAATGGTGAAGCCGCCCCGCGTTTCGGGTATACTTCTCTCCCTAATTATAGTACCCCCTCACATGGTCAGGGTGAGGACAACCAGGTATGGGCACGGCCGATCTAAAACCTGAGGAGTCGGGATCCCCCAAGCGCCGCCGCAAGCTAGGCCAGGTCCTGATGGAAGCGGGTCTGCTTTCCCAGGACCAGCTGACCAAGGCGCTCGAAGAATGCGCCCGCTCCGGCAAACGGCTGGGCGAATACCTTGTTGACCAGGGCATCGTTTCAGAGCACGACCTCACCTCGTGTTTGTCTAACCAGCTCGGCTTCCTCTTCGTGGATCTCGCCAGGGAAGCTTTGAACCCCGAGCTGTCTTCCACCATTCCCGAACCCCTCGCCAAGCGCTACCAGGCCGTCCCGCTTCGCCAAGAAGGCAAATCCTTAACCGTGGCCATGGACAACCCTCTCGACTTCGAGGCCATTCAGGATATTTCGTTCTTCAGCGGGTGCGCCGTGAAACCGGTGCTGGCGGCCCGGTCCGTCATTAAAGAGGCGCTGGAGAAGATCTACGTCAAACAGGAGATCGAGGTTGCGATCGACCGCATCACCGGGGACAGCACCGAGGAGTTTAGCGAAGAGCTATTGGAGGTCCTCTCCGACACCGACCAGCCGACGGAAGCCGAGATCCAGACCCTGGAAGAAGAAACTCGTCGGGCCCCCATCGTCCGGCTTGGGAACATGATCATGACCGAGGCTGTCCGAGCCCGGTCCAGCGACATCCACATCGAGCCGACCCGCAAAGACTCGATGGTGCGGTTTCGTGTGGACGGCATCCTCCGCGAAGCCTTGCGCCTGCCAAAGCGCGTGCACTCCTCACTCATTTCGCGTTTCAAGATCCTGGCCAAATTGGACATCGCCGAGCGCCGCCTGCCTCAAGATGGGGCCATCCGTCTGAAGATTGAAAAGCGCGAGATTGATCTGAGAGTGTCTTCCATGCCGACGCTGCATGGCGAGAAAATAGTCTTCCGGGTCACGGACCAGTCGAAGTCCTTGATCCGCCTGGAGACCATCGGTCTTTCCCAGAAGGACTACGCCACGATCAACTCGTTCACCCAACGGCACAAGGGGCTCATTCTGGTGACAGGTCCGACTGGAAGCGGTAAAACGACGACCCTCTACGCCTTGATTAATGCCATCAAGTCCTCGACAATCAATCTGATCACCGTCGAAGACCCGGTCGAGAGCGACATCGAAGGGATCAACCAGACCCAGATCAATCCAGATACGGGGCTGACCTTTGCCAGCGCCCTCCGTGCCATCCTACGCCAGGATCCGGATGTGGTCCTTGTCGGCGAAATCCGTGACCAGGAAACCGCGGAAATCGCCATCCGGGCCGCTATGACTGGGCACCTGGTCCTTTCCACCCTACACACCAACGACGCGCCGTCGGCCATCACGCGGCTCATCAACATCGGCATCCCCCGCTATCTGGTGGCCTCGCTGGTCGAGGGGGTCATCGCCCAGCGTCTGGTCCGGACCATCTGCCCGCATTGCAAGGAGAAGGCGACGCCGGATCCCGCCACGCTGATGACCCTCAGGATTACGCCGGAAACCTTGTCGAACGTGCAGTTCTACGCGGGAAAGGGCTGTAAAGAGTGCGGGAAGACCGGATACTTGGGGCGGATCGCCATCATGGAAATCCTCGATCCGACTGCCCGGATGCGGGAGATGATCTCGGCCGAGGCCTCGGAGCAGGAACTGCGCCTCGCTGCCCTCTCGGCCAAGATGACGACCTTGGGCGAGGACGGCCTCAACAAGGCCAAGGCGGGCATCACCACGCTCGAGGAATTGCTGCGCGTGATCGAGGTGTCGAGCAAAACCGAGTCGATCTGTCCCGCCTGCTCCAAGATCGTCCAGTACGACTTCGTGGTCTGTCCGTTTTGTGAAACGCTCCTCAGCCGCAATTGCATGAGTTGCAAGCATCCCCTCCAGCTCGAGTGGAAGACATGCCCCTTCTGCGGAACCCGCGCCGGCGGGCGCTGAAATAAGGGGTCAGAGTCGCGGCGACTCTGACCCCTACAAGAAGGCGACAGCCAGCTCATCAGCCAGCATGAGCCCGGCAGCGCTGGCCCGAAGGACTTCGTCGTCCAGGATCACCCACCCATCACGGGTCAGCCGCTCGATCGGCTCCCGGAATCTCTCGATCGGATTGAGACAGTACCGCTCACGCAGGGGAGCGCAGGCTACCCCCGCCACAGTCCGGAGTCCGAAGGCCACCGCCTCTCGCAATCGCTGGTCTGGCGTCCCTGGCTCCTTCTCTGCAATCGGCGGCATGCCGGCCGACACCAGCCGATGGTACTCGTCCAGCGACGCCACCGTGCTGAACCGCGCTCCGTCCAGGTACGAATGGGCGCTGGGGCCCAATCCCAGCCACTCGCGATCGGTCCAGTAGCCTAGATTGTGCCGGCAGGCGTGGCCAGACCGCGCGAAGTTGGAGACCTCATACTGGAGATAGCCCGCGGCTCTCAGCCTGTCCCGCCCCTTCTGATACATATCGGCCAGCCCATCTTCGTCAGGCAGGTTCAGTCGCCCGCGCTCTATCTCCCGGTGAAGCTGCGTCCCCTCTTCGATCGTGAGCCCGTAGAAGGCAAGATGCTCGGGCGCCAGTGCGATCGCAGCGTCGAGATTGACCAGCCAGCGAGTCAAGGACTGGCCCGGGAGCCCGTAGATCAGGTCCAGGTTCAGGTTGGCAAAGCCGGCCCGGCGAGCGGCCCCGACAGCCTGCACGATCTCCCGGGTCGTATGCGGGGTGTTGGCTGCTTTCAGCTCCGCATCGTCGAACGACTGCGCGCCCACGCTGAGACGGTTGAACCCACCTTCCCGGAGCGCTTGCAGGAATGACTCCTCCACCGAGGCCGGATTGGCCTCGATCGAGACCTCGGCGGCTGGATCCACGGCAAAGCTTCGTCGGCAGGCCTCCAGGATGCTGAGCAGTTGCTCGGACGAGAGGGTGGTGGGCGTTCCGCCGCCGAAGTAGATCGTCTCAACAGTCCGTCCGCGGAGCGTATCATTTCTGCCGTGCAGTCGGATCTCCGCCATTAGATCAGACGCAAAGGCCGCGACGCGGTCGTCTCGACGGGCACGGGTGAAGAAGCCGCAGAAGTGGCACCGCCGGTCGCAGAACGGCACGTGGAGGTACAGGCTGACGTTGTCGTTCCGTGAAGTCATTGAAGGCTTCATCGCGCCGTCACGATCAGATTATCGATCAACCGGCTCTTACCGATCCAGACGGCAAGCAAGAGTACCACACGTCCCCGCACGCTGCGCACTTCATCCAGCGTGATGGGATCCGCCACGGCGAGATAATCCAGGCGCGCCAGGGGCTCTGCCCAGATGAGCCGGGTCATGGCCGCTTCGACCTTCTTCACCGACCGTTCACCGGCCCGGATCAACTCTCGGCCATCCGACAGAGCGCGGTAGAGCACGGTCGCCGCTTTCCGCTCTTCCGGCGAGAGGTGCCGGTTGCGCGAGCTGAGCGCCAGGCCGTCCGTCTCACGGACAGTGGGGCGCACGACGATCTCCGTATCCAGATTCAGGTCCTTGACCAGCTGCTCGACTACCACCGTCTGTTGATAGTCCTTCTGGCCAAAGAACGCCTTGTCAGGGCGGACGATGTTCAGGAGCTTCATCACCACCGTCGTCACGCCCCCGAAGTGTCCCGGCCGTGAAAGCCCTTCGTACCGGCGCGTGAGTCGCTGCACGGAGACGGCCGTCTCGAAATCCGGCGGGTACATCTCCTGGGCGCGTGGGATGAAGACAGCGTCAACGCCGGCTGACTGGCAGAGGCTGAGATCCTGCGCGAGCGAGCGAGGGTACCGGTCGAAGTCCTCCAGCGGGCCGAATTGTAGGGGATTCACGAAGATACTGACGGCCGACGCATCACAGGCCAGCCTGGCCGCGCGGATCAGCGAGCGGTGCCCCTCGTGCAGGGCGCCCATGGTCGGCACCAGCCCGATCGTCACTCCTTCCCGCTGGAGCCCTCGAGACCAGGAGCGCATCGCGTGGACGGTCTGAATCCGCCGCATCAGGGCCGACACGCGCCGCCCGTCGTCCACGGGACGACCGGCTTCTCCAGACGGCGGACTGTGTGCGGATCATTGAGAGCGGCCAGAAGCGACGCCACGGTCTCTCCCAGCACCGGATGCCGGAAGGCCGGTGCCAGTTCGGCCAACGGAGCCAAGACGAAGCGACGATCGTGCAGGCGCGGGTGTGGGACTACCAGTCCATCGTCGTGGATGACCTGGTCCCCGTAGAACAGAAGGTCGAGATCCATGGTGCGGGGTCCTGAGGAACGGTCGCGGCCCAGTCCCCGCTCCGTCTCCTTGAGGATCAGCAGCAGACGCCAGGCCGGCAGGTCGGAGTCCACCCGCACTGCGAGGTTCAGGAATGGCCCGCCGACGTCGCCTACCGGCTCCGTCTCGTACGCGGAGGAGTAGCCGACCAATCGGCTCTGCGGGAGCATGCCCAGCAACCCGAGCGCCCGGGCGCAGAAGTCGAGCCGATCGCCCAGGTTCGACCCGATCCCTATGTAGGTTTCAACCATCCGCCTCGCCTTACAGGCCTGCCTTTTCCATCCGCGAGACAGCCTCGAGCAGACGCTTCTTCGGCGTACACAGCGTCATCCGGATATAGCCCTCCCCGGCCTCCCCGAAGCCGTTGCCCGGCGTCGTGACGATTCCGGCCTTCTCCAACAGGTGCGCCGTGAAGGACGCGGAGGTGAAGCCCTTCGGTACGGTAACCCAGACGTAGAACGCCGCGTGGAGCGGCTCCACCTCTAGCCCGACCCGCTTGAGCCCCGGGAGCAGCGCGTCGCGCCGCTCCTGGTAGACCGCCCGGATCCCGTCGGCCAGCGTATCCCCGTGGCGCAAGGCGGTGATCCCAGCCTCCTGCACGGCTTGGAACGCGCCGGAGTCGAGGTTGCTCTTGACCTTGCCGAGCCCGGCCAGCACCTGCTTGTTGCCGACGGCGAACCCGATCCGCCAGCCAGTCATGTTGAAGGTCTTCGACAGCGAGTGAAACTCGACCCCGACATCCTTGGCACCATCCGCCTCCAGGAAGCTGGGCGGGCGCCGGTCGTCATAGTAAATCTCGGAATAGGCCGCGTCATGGCACACGATGATCCGGTGCTCGCTCGCGAACTCGACCACGCGCTTGAAGAAGTCCGGGCCGGCCGTCGCCGAAGTCGGGTTGTTGGGATAGTTCAGAAACATCAACTTGGCCTTCCGCGCCACGTCTTTCGGAATGGCCCGGAGGTCTGGCAGGTAGTGGTGGGCCTTCGTTAGCGGCATCATGTACGGCGTGCCGCCTGCAAAGCTGGTCCCCACAGGATAGACCGGATACCCCGGGCTTGGCACCAGGACCACGTCGCCGGCGTCCACGAAAGCCAGCGGCACATGGCCGATGCCTTCCTTCGAGCCGATCAGCGTGAGCACCTCGTACGCCGGATTGAGCGTGACGTTGAAGCGCCGCTTGTACCAGTCGGCGACCGCCTGCCGGAAGCTCAGCATCCCCTCGTAGGACGGATACTGGTGGTGCTTCGGATTGCCCACCGCCTGCCGCATCTGCTCGACGATCGGCGCGGGAGTCGGCAGGTCTGGATCGCCGATGCCCAGATTGATGATATCCACCCCGCGGGCGATGGCCTTCTGCTTCATCTCGTCGATCGCGGCGAACAGATACGGCGGCAAGGTCTTGATTCGCCCCGAGGGCTCTATCGGAAATCCGGCCATGCAACGGCGCTCCTTTCTGCAATTAGGTGACGTGGAGCTAACAGGGTACTGCATGGGATGAGAAAAAGAAAAGGGGTTTTGACACAGCCGGACCTGCGTGATAGCGTTGGACATGTCCGCCCGTGCAGCCTGCTTTTTGCTGCTCGTCTTGCCGCTCAGCGCGTGCGTAGGCCCGGCTGCGCAGGCCGATCAGACCGCTCGCTCGATCGATCCCGCCCTGAAAGCCTCCATTTACGAATACCTGGACACTCAGGACGCCGAGCGCGCCGACCAGCTCCTCGCCGAGATTCTGGGCCGTCAGGATGCGACGCCGGCGGCCGTCGCGGCCACCCTCGCCGCAGGCCGCTCCTACCGGGCCGAACCGGTGGGCGTCCTGCCCAGCCGCGAACTTCGCCTCGGAGCGCGCGCGTTCTACTACGGCCTGTACGTTCCGGACTCGTACCGTCCTGACAAGGCGTACGGGCTCGTCATCTGCTTGCACGGAGCCGGCTTCACAGGGGACACCTATCTGGAACGCTGGCAGACCCGCTTGGGCGAGGGCTACATCCTGGCCTGCCCGACCCTGCCCATGGGGAACTGGTGGACTCGCACCGCCGAGGACCTCGTTCTGGCCAGCATTCGCGCGGTTGAGGCCCGCTACCATGTTGATCCCAACCGCGTGTTTCTCACCGGCATGTCCAACGGAGGGATCGGCGCGTACCTGATTGGGGCGCATGACGCCCCGCGCTTCGCCGCCGTCATACCCATGGCTGCCGGGCTGGACGACATCCTGATGCCGTTCCTGGAAAACTTCCGACAGACGCCGCTGTACATCATCCACGGCCGGCAGGACCAGGTGATGCCGGTCTCCTTGAGCCGCGTCATTGACGAGACCCTGACCGAGTTGGGCTACCTACACGTGTACCGGGAGCATAATCGCATCCATCCGATGGCCGGCGGCCATTTCTTCCCGCGGGAGGAACTGCCGGACCTGATCGCCTGGCTGACGGACCGGCACCGGAACCCGTACCCGAAGAAACTGACCGTCGTGCGCGACGCGTCGCATCTCCTGCCGTTCAACTGGGTGCGGATTGACGCGACGGATCGCATCGCCGAGTTTTCGGAAGACCTCACTGACCGCCACGACGAGGCCATCGCCACCAAGCGCTACGCCAGACTGGAAGCCGAGCTCGTCGGCCCGAACAAGATCGAGGTCCGCACGCACCGCATCCGGCGTTACACGCTCTATCTCAACGACACGCTGGTGGACCTCTCGCGCCCGGTCACGATCGTGACCAACGGAAGCGTGACCTACGAAGAAACGGTGGCGCCCACCACGAAGACTCTTCTGCGCGAGGCGCGGGCGCGGCAGGACCCTGGCGCCTTTTTTTCCGCCTCCGTATCGGTGGTGGTCCCCAGTTCGAAATGAGCCGCCCAGGCCGACACCTTGGCCGAGCATTTCCAGCTCGCGAAGGTTCCTGTGGAGGCTGGGAAACTGCTGGTTAATCCGTGCAACCCAATTGGACAGCGCCGACCCCACCGGGGATGCAACCATGCTGCAGGGTATTATTCATGCTCATATCAACCGTGAGAACCCACGCATCCAGGTCTGGGTCATCGTCCAGGTTGGCTACGGCCGTGGCCTGGTAGAGAAATGGAGGAGGACCGGCTCCGTTCAGTTGAATCGTAATCGTATAGTACTTGAGCCTCGAAGGATCATACCCTATGGTCGGAAGACTGCCCGAAAATCTGAGGTTGTCAGCACTGTATTGCTCTTCAAGCCGTTTGATTTCGGATAAAGCCACCTCTCCCTCAACCGCTTTGGCCTTTTTAATAAAACCCTGAAACATGGGAATGGCCAACGCGGAAATGATGCCAAGGGTAGCAAGCACGACCAGCAGTTCGACCAGAGTAAATCCCTTCGAATCGCTAGTCCTCCGCTTCGGTCTCATGCCTTGTCTGACTTGGAGCCGTTAACTAGGCTTGGAGAGCTGAAACCTCTTGAGGATCTCATCGATCCGTTCCCCGCCCTTCAGGGCTATCTCCAAACGGTTCAACACCTCGCGATTAACCGATGGCTGCTTCCTCATCTCGTCCATAATCCAGGATAAGACCTCGCGCACGTGGGTCTGGCTTTCCCGGATCCCCCGGAATGCTTGTTCGAGCTTATCGAGAACCTCGTTCAGGAGTCCGGCAAGTTCATGCAGTTCATCCCCTTTTCTGAGCCGGATACGAAGAGCAAGGTTCCCCCGAATCAACTCTCTGGCGGTTTGTTCAAGGCGAAACAGCGGTCCCGCCAGACGGTGGGTCAGGTAAATGCTGAAAACGGCTGCAGCCGGAATCAAAACGGCAAGGGCCGGCCAGACGGTGACGGTCTGGGCGAGGATCAGAAATTGATTGGCGGCTCTTGCCCGCTCTTCGAGAGGGATTTGTGAGACGAGTTTAAGAGCCGGAGGGATGAAAGGGGCGAGAAATGCAAGGCCGAAAACCAGGAGCGAGGAGAAGAACATGAATAAACCGAACCAGATCGCATACGTCCTCTGGATCTTGTGGACGTAGAACCGCCTCTTCCACAGAGGTAGCCGCTTCCTTGATAAGGGTGCTTCCATCATCAGGGAGCGGAAGGAACGGTGTTGTCGGCCTGCTCGACTTGAGCGCCGCCCTGGACTGCGATCGTCCCTCCGTTCTTGACGAGCCGGTTCCTGAGGACGGTGCCTTTGGCCCCGGCCTGGACCACCACGGCGTAGTAGAGATTGTTGGCGATCACGTTGCCTTCCACCCGCACGTCGGACTTGCCCGCGATGGTGACGCCGTAATCGTTGTCGCGCACTTCACTGCCGATCAACTCGCCCTGCGCGTCCACAAATGACACGCCGGTGGTCTCGCTGCCGCCGAGCAGGCTCTTTTCGACGCGGACCGCCTTCGCCTGCTGGACGTAGAGGAGGCCACGGGTACGGATGTTCGAGAGGAGGATGTGCGTGCCGTTGAAGATGCCGACAGCCAGGCCGCCGTTCTCGGATACGGTCAAATCGCGGACTTCGATCTCGTTGGCGCCATACGGCCACTTGCCGATCCGGAACGCGCCCACCCGCTTCAAGCCGGAGATCGTCACTTGGTCGCGGGACTCGCCGATTAGCCGCAGCCGGTCCTTGCTGTGGACGACCACGTCCTCCCGATAGTGCCCCGCCTTGATGAAGATCGTATCCCCCGGCTTCGCATCGTCAATGGCCGCCTGGATTTCTCTATAAGCGCCCGAGCCGTCCAGCGCCACGACCAGGGTCCGGCCGGCAGGAGCACTGTCGGCCATGGCCGTTCCGCCAGAGAGCAGTGCTGCAAAAAGGGGACAGAGGATCATCGGAACGCCGCTGTGCCCATCTGTCGGGTCAACTCGAGCATCGCCTTGAACCCTTTGCGGCAGGCCAGCGAGTGCAGATCGCTCCAGAGAAAACCGCCTTCCGGCGGCGCGCCCGCCGCTTTCTTGAACTCAAAGATCACCCGATCAGCCCTGTTGCTGTCGCCATGAGACTGCATCCACCCGGTCAGCGTATAGGCCACAGCGTCTCCGAACACCGCCGCCTGGCTCTCATTCAACCCTAACCGTTTCCCGGCATGATACGCGAGGGCCGCGTACACTTCGCTGTGATCCACGTCCTGTATCCGAATCTCGTGCGCCTGGGCCTTGGCGGCCAGACGCATGGTAGGGTCCTTGGTCTCTTCCCCGCCACGGAACGCCTGCACGCGAAGGCCGGATTTCTCCAGCTTCAGGGCTCCTTGTACGGCTGCCACTGACACAGCCGGAGGAAGCCCTCTGCGATCCCGGTCCGCCACAACCCGCAACTCCTCCAGGTTCAAGTCGCCGATATCCCCGGCTTGGGACAGAGCTTTCCGTAGCCGGTCCCATTCCAGGGCCAACTGGGCCTTCATGGCTTCGTCGAGCAGTTCAACGCTCATCGCGCGCGGCATTGTAACGACCTTGGTATCGCCTATGCAATGTGCTATCGTTTCGCCATGGTGCTTGTTGGCCTGACAGGAGGGATCGCCACCGGCAAGAGCACGGTCTCGCGCCTCTTCGTGGAATGCGGAGCGCGTCTTATCGACGCCGATGTGCTGGCCCGCGAAGTCGTGACACCCAGACAGCCGGCTTTGAAAAAGATCGCTGAGACCTTCGGGCGTGAGATGCTCCGATCGGACGGCACTCTGGATCGGGACCGTCTCGCCAAGGTGGTCTTCGGGGATCCCAAGCAACTCGAAAAACTCAACGCCATCGTCCATCCCTACGTGGCGGTCGCGCAGGAGCAGCGGAGCCGTGAGATTGCGGGGAAGGACCCGCATGCCGTCATCGTCTATGACGCCGCCTTGCTGATCGAGGCAGGGGCACACAAGCGCATGGACAAAATTATCGTCGTGACCGCCGATGAGCAGACCCAGTTCGCGCGCCTGAAGGCCCGGGACCACCTCTCGACGGAAGAAGCCACGAGGCGCATCGCCGCCCAAATGCCGCTGGCCGAGAAGGCCAAGGCGGCGGACTACGTCATCGACGGGACGCTCCCGCTGGAGCAGCTTCGGAAGGAAGTTCAGCGCATCTACGACGAGTTCAAGCGCCAGGCCTGACGCGGGTCCTGTCGTCGCATCACCCTGACGTGCTCGCGCGGCTTCCCGGTCGCAGCCCCGCAGACTCCGGTGTGCCGCGCTCCGCTCCGCCAGGGGCCCATGCGGCGCCACCCGCTTGTGCCTTATCCTGTGCACGCTCGCTCCGTGCATTCCTCGACTCTCTGTGTTAAATTGCACCTATGTCTCTGCGTAATGTCGTCATCATCGGGTCCGGGCCGGCGGGGCTGACCGCCGCCATCTACACGGCACGGGCGAACCTGTCGCCCCTGCTGATCGAGGGCGTGCATGCCGGCGGGCAACTGGCCCTCACCACCGAGGTAGAAAACTATCCGGGCTTCCACCACGCCATCATGGGACCCGAGCTGATCAAGGAGATGCGGGCCCAGGCAGGGCGGTTCGGCACGGAATACCTGCAAGGCGATGTCTCTGCGGTGGATCTCAAGCGCACGCCGTTCATCCTGACCATCGGAGGCGAGCGAACCATCGAGACCCGCACGCTCATCATCGCCTCCGGCGCCTCCGCCAACATGCTGGGCCTCAAGTCCGAACGGCGCCTGCTGGGCCACGGCGTCTCGACCTGCGCCACCTGCGACGGGTTCTTCTTCCGGGGCAAGGAGCTGGTCGTGGTAGGCGGCGGGGACGCCGCCATGGAGGAGGCGACCTTCCTGACGAAGTTCGCCACGCGTGTCACGGTGGTGCACCGGCGCGACACGCTCCGGGCGTCCAAGATCATGCAGGACCGGGCCCGGAAGAACCCGAAGATCGAGTTCATCTGGAACACGGTGGTCGAGGACATCCTGGGGGGCCCGGTGGTCACAGCAGTTCGGCTGCGGGACCTCAAGTCCGGCGCGGTCACCGAGAAACGCTGCGACGGCGTCTTCGTCGCGATCGGCCACTCGCCCAACACGAAGCTGTTCAGGGATCAGCTGAAGCTGGACGAAAGGGGCTACATCCTGACGCACGACGGCACGAAGACCAGCATCCCCGGCGTGTTCGCCGGCGGCGACGTGCAGGACCACGTCTATCGCCAGGCCATCACCGCCGCCGGCTCCGGCTGCATGGCGGCCATGGACTGCGAGCGGTACCTGGAGTCGGCGGGGCATTGAGCCCCCATGCATTACGTCATCGCGCACTACCATGAGCTCGCCCTGAAGGGACGCAACCGTCCCTTCCTTGTGGACCGGCTCGTGCGGAATCTCCGCGAAGCCCTCCGCGGCGTCACCCACTGCCATGTCGAGAGCCTGGCCGGTCGCATCCGGATCTCGTTGGACGATCCGACCCAGTGGTCCACGATCAAGACCCGGCTGGACGCCGTTTTCGGTCTCGCCAACTTCGCCCCGGCGGTCCATGTCTCCAGTCACCTTGAGACCATGACCAAGGCGATCTGCGAATCCGTCCAGAGCCTCCCGTTTCACACGTTCCGCGTCACCACCAAGCGGGCCGATAAGTCCTACCCGCTGACCTCCATCGAGGTGAACCGGCACGTCGGCGCCGCGGTCGTGGAGCGCACCGGAGCGCACGTGAGCCTGGACAACCCGGAACTGACCATCTACATCGAAGTCATGGGCGTCGGTGCCTACTACTTTTACGAGCGGTTCCCCGGCGCCGGCGGGTTGCCGGTTGGCATGTCCGGCAAAGTCGCCTGCCTGCTGTCGGGCGGGATTGATTCCCCGGTGGCGGCGTACCGGATGATGAAGCGGGGCTGCCGGGCCGTCTTCGTCCATTTTCACGGCCACCCCTATGTGACGCGCGCCTCGGCCGACAAAGCCGAAGTACTGGCCCGCCACCTCACGCGCCACCAGTACTATTCGCGCCTGTACCTGGTCCCTTTCGGCGACATCCAGCGACAGATCGTCCTCACCGCGCCGGCCCCGCTCCGGGTCGTCCTCTACCGCAGGTTGATGGTCAGGATCGCGGAAGAGCTCGGCCACGCCAACAAGTGCTGGGCGTTGGTGTCCGGAGACAGCTTGGGCCAGGTTGCCTCCCAAACCGCCGGCAATCTCACCGTGGTGGACGAGGCGGCGACGCTGCCCTTCCTACGCCCGCTGATCGGCATGGACAAGGTGGAGATCACCGATCAGGCGCAGAAGATCGGCACCTACGAGACGTCGATCGAGCCGGACCAGGATTGCTGCCGGCTCTTCACGCCTCCGAACCCGACGACCCAGGCAAACCTGGAAGATGTCCGTCGGGCAGAGTCTCTGCTGGACGTGCACGGGCTGGTCAAGCAGGCGCTGGAGAAAGTCGAACTGCGCGAGTTCAAGTTCCCGGAGTAGTACGGTTCCGCGAGAGTCAGACGCGGGTCCTGCCCCCGCATAGCCCAGCGCAGCTGGGCGTTTCGCCGTCGAGGCCCCGCAGACCCGGCTGTACGCCCCGCGCTGCATCTGGGCACCCATGCGGTGTCACCCGCTCGCCTGTAATGGGTCGAAACGCCGTCGCAGCCCCGCGGACTCAGCTGTAGGCCTTCCGCTCCGCCAGGGCCCCGCTCGGCACCACCCGCTAGACTTTGATGGCCCTCGAGCGTATTGCCTGAAGACTTGCTGTTATTGCTTCGACCGGCTGGGTGTTCACCACATCCTGGGCCGTGACGCCGCCTTTGCGGGCGACATTCACGCCGAATGGCACGTCCGCCAGCCCCTCCGTGCTGTGGGCGTCGGGGTTGATGCTGAACTTCACCCCCTTCTCCTTGGCATAGCCGCACAGCCGCCAGTCCAGGTCGAGCCGGTGGGGATTCGCGTTGATCTCGACGATCTTCCCGTGCGTGGCCGCCGCGTCCAGCACCTGACGCATATCCACCCGGTAGCCGTCCCGCGACAGGAGCAACCGTCCCGTGGAATGGCCCAGCATCGTGACGTAGGGATTGGCCAGCGCCCGGCAGATCCGCCGCGTCTGGTCTTCTTCGGAGAGATTGAACCGGCTGTGCACGGAGGCTATCACGAAGTCGAAGGTGGCCAACACCTCATCGGGATAGTCCATCGCGCCGTCCACCAGGATGTCCGCCTCGATGCCCTTGAAGATCCGGACGTCCGGGAACTTCTTCTGCACCGCGGCGATCTCGGCTTGCTGAGCCCGGATGCGGTCTTCTTTCAAGCCGTTCGCGTAGAAGGCCGACTGGCTGTGGTCAGAGATGCCGATGTAGCGATACCCGAGCGATCGCGTCGCCTCCACCATCTGCTCCAGCGTTGCCGAGCCGTCGCTGTAGATGGTGTGCGTGTGGAAGACCCCCTGGATCTGTCCCGGCTCGAGCAGCACCGGCAGACGCCCGCTCTCAGCCAATTCGATCTCACCATGGCCCTCGCGCAGCTCCGGCGGGATATACGGGAGACCTGCAGCGGCATAGATAGCTTCTTCTGTTTCCCCTCCGACCGGAGCGCCGCGCGCCTGCAACCGCTGCGTAAGCGCCTCCACATGCTCCGCGTTGCCAGTGGCCTTGAGCAACTCCCACCCGTAGTTGGCTCTGTCAATTAGCATGACAACCACCGACAGGCCTTGGGGGGAGCGCGCGGTGATGCGGTTCATCTCCGACTCGACGTTGACCTGTGTGACGTCCGGTATGCCAGCCAGGGCCTCCACTAGATCCCACGGCTCGCCTCCGGCAACGACCACCGCGATGCCCTGCACCACTTCGCATCGCCGGCGAATCTCGCCCGCATGATCAGCGTGCGCGACGCCGGGCGTTCCACGGACGGCCGCGAGGATGCTCTCCGCCTCCTCGATGACGTTCGCGTAGAGGTGAAACCCCTGCCGCCGCTTGTACTGCCGGATCCCGGCCAGGATCTTCTCCTGGGTCTTCTGGCCGAACCCCTGGAGCCCCACCAGGCGGTTCTCGATGCAGGCATACTCCAACTCGCCGACCGTGCTGATGCCGAGCTGGTCGTAGATCGCCTTGAGCTTCTTCGGCCCCAGCCCGGGAATCGTCGCCATGTCCAGCAAGCTGGCCGGGAAAGCGGCCTTCAACTCCTCATATACGGTGGACCGCCCCGTCGTGACGAGCTCCGTGACCGTGCCCTCCAAGGTCTGGCCGATCCCCTTGACATTGCGCAGGATCCCCTTCTGCACCAGAACCGCCGGCTCTTCCGGGAGACTCTCGATCACTCGCGCTCCCGTTGCATACGCCTTGACCTTGAAAGGATTCTCCCCTTTCAGCTCCAGGAGAAAGGCGATCTCCTCAAGAACGGCTGCGATGTCACGCTTGGTCATATCCGGCAGTTTATCCTGACGTAACCATCCACGCAATGCGGTACCGTAGGGGCACGGCGCGCCGTGCCCCTACAAGTAGAAATTCGTGAAACATCCGGGCTAACATAGCCGTCATGATGATCGCGCGGCTCGTGCCCACCGGTCTTGTCCTGCTCGCCATCGGCGTGACCGTGTCCGCCGACGCCCAGCCGCTGGGACGCGACACCCAGACGTCCAGCTCGTGCCAGATCGGGAACATCAAGAAGGGTGCCAGCGGTAAGCAGTGCGACGTCCCCATCCCGCAGGACTGCAAGGTGGCGATAAACTCAACCACGAAAACCCACTGGGCGGATATCGAAAAATCCGGCGGCATCTCATGCCACTTCGACAACAAACTGACCGACTGGAAGACCCGCATCACTGGCACCTGCGGGGCCTGCCAGGCCCGCCAGTGCAGCGCCAAGTTCACCGTTTACTTCGACTGTTCGCAGCCAGATAGCAAGCCCAAGTCCCCATGACGCTGACAGAGCGAGCGAAGCGGAAGGCCCTCGATCTGGGTTTCCAGGCCGTGGGGGTCAGCCGCGTCACGTCCGACCGCCCGGAAGCAGCCCGCCTCACTGAATGGCTGGCACGGGAATACCACGGCGAGATGGGCTGGATGGCGCGGACCGCCAAGAAACGGCAGAATCCCGCCCTGCTTCTTCCCGGCATTCGAGCCATCGTCTCGGTCGGGATGAACTACGATACCGAGGACCAGCCGGACGACCGCCCGGGACACGGGCGCATCGCCAGATATGCCAGAGGCAAGGACTACCACGGGGTCCTCGGCGAGCGGCTGAAGGCGCTCGCTGCATTCCTGCAGGCGGAGGCGCCGGACTCGCGCAACCGCGCCTATGTGGACACAGGGGCCGTGATGGAGAAGGCCTGGGCCCAGCGGGCCGGGCTTGGCTGGATCGGCAAGCACTCGAACCTGGTCTCCGCTCGGCACGGCTCCTGGCTGCTGCTGGGGGAGGTGCTGACGACGGCAGACCTGGACCCCGACGAGCCCGGCGCCGACCTCTGCGGGACCTGCACGCTGTGCATCCGCGTCTGCCCGACCGGCGCCATCACCGAGCCCTATGTGGTGGACGCGCGCCGCTGCCTGTCCTACCTGACGATCGAGCAGAAGGGGCAGATCCCACAAGAATTCCAGCGCGCGCTGGGGAACCGCATCTTCGGCTGCGATGATTGCCTGGACGTCTGTCCCTACAACCATCAGGCGACCCCGACGGCCGAGCCCGCATTCCGCGCCACCCCGCTCACCTTGAATCCCGACCTGGACGCCTTGGCGCGGCAATCCGCCGCGGAGTTCCAGTCTGCGTTTCGCCACAGCGCCGTCCGCCGCACCACCCACGAGGGCCTCCAGCGCAGCATCGCCATCGCCAGAAAGAACGCCTCATGAACCCCTCGTTCTCCACTTATCTCGTCAACCCGCCGTTCGGCGACCCCGGTCTGTACGTCGAGATCCGCTGGGC
>Ga0209158_1000676_pt1 | contig 24331 bp, 22 predicted proteins | sample GraSoiAngelo_140_FD_185897 | JGI IMG/M metagenome (GOLD analysis project Ga0209158, IMG submission 185897) | Grasslands soil microbial communities from the Angelo Coastal Reserve, California, USA - 14_0929_12_30cm (SPAdes) (version 2) | ecosystem: Environmental > Terrestrial > Soil > Grasslands ...
AGACGGGGATCACGTAGGAGCTGACGGCGAGGACGAAGACGAGCAGGCAGCCGGCGAAGACTCCCGGCAGGGAAAGCGGAAACACCACGCGCCAGAACGCCCGCACCGCCGACGCGCCTAGGCTGCGGGCGGCGGGTACGAGATCGGGCGGGATTGTCTCCAGCGTCCCGGAGAGCGACAGCACCATGAACGGCAGGTAGATATGCACGGTGCCGACGAGCACGCCGAACTCGTTGTACATGAGCTTGAGACCCTGGGGGGCGAGCCCGCCGTACCTGACGAGCGAGTTGATTAGTCCATTATCGGCCAGCAGCGCCATCCAGCCGAAGCTGCGAATGACGACTCCCACCAGGAGCGGCGAGATCAGCAGAACGAGGAGAATGCCTTTCACGCTGCGGCTGACCCGAACCAGGTTGTAGGCCAGCGGGTAGCCGAGGAGCAGCGTGAAGAGCGTGGTGAGCAAGCCGAGCTTGAGGGTGCGCCAGAGGATCCACCACTGGAAGGAGTCGGTGAGCACGCTCGTGTAATTGCTCAGGGTCAGCAGAGGGTCGTACGGTCGCGTTCTGGCCGGCGTGAAGAAGCTCATCACGACTAGGTTCGCGTAGGGCAGCACGAAGAAAACGACTACCAGCGCGACGGCCGGCGCGACCAGCGGCCACGGGCGCCGGCGCCTCACGCCTCCGCTTCCTCTCGCGCCGGGACCATCCACATCGCCGCCGGATCGAAGCTCGCCTCGACGTGGTCGCCCACGGCGAACCGCGCCTGGGGATCGCCTTGCACCCGCAGCAGAACGCCTGGCGCCACCTCGACGCGGTAGTCGACGAAGTTGCCGAGGAACGCCTGTGCGCGCACGACGCCTGGGAGCCGGTTGAGCCGCGCCTCTCCGGCCAGGGCGCGTCCCTGAGTGAGCTGAATGGCCTCCGGCCGGACCGCGATCAGGCGCTCGGGCTTGGCATCGCCACTACCCCCCCGGGCGCTCCCTGCCTGCGCGCTCGCCCCGGTCGTTTCTGCGCTCCCGGCCGGGCCCCGACAGCGGAGCACGCCGAGTTCCGTGTCGAGCACGAGCAGGTCACCCTCCTGGCCCACGATCCGGCCGTCGATGAAGTTGGTCAGCCCGATGAACTCGGCGACCCTCCACGTCTGCGGATGGTGGTAAATCTCGTGGGGCGGCGCCAGCTGGTGGATGCGCCCGTTGAACATGACGGCGATGCGGTCGGCGATCACCATCGCCTCCGCCTGATCGTGGGTGACATAGATCGTGGTGATCCCGACCTCCTGCTGCAGCGAGCGCACATAGAAGCGCATCTCTTCCCTGAGCTTGGCGTCCAGGTTGGCGAGCGGCTCGTCGAGCAACAGCACGTCGGGAGCGATGACCAGGGCGCGCGCAAGAGCCGCCCGTTGCTGCTGCCCGCCTGAAAGCTGGCGCGGGTAGCGGCCCTCGAGCCCTCCGAGCTGGACCTTCTCCAGGGTGGCGGTCACCCGGGCTCGGACGGACGTGGTGGGCTGCTTGCGCATCTCGAGGCCGAAGGCCACGTTCCCGTACACCGTCATGTGGGGAAACAGCGCATAGTTCTGGAACACCATGCCGATGTTGCGCTGCTCGGGCGGCAGCGCAGTGACGCGGTGCTCGCCGAAGTGGATCTCGCCCGCGTCGGGGAGCTCGAAGCCGGCGATGGTCCGGAGGGTCGTGGTCTTCCCGCACCCGGAGGGGCCGAGCAGCGCCATCAGCTCGCCGTCGCGGACATCGAGGTGCAGGTCGTCGACGGCGACGACGCTGCCGAAGCGCTTCGTCAGACCTCTGACCGCGATGACCGACATCGACGCCGAGAATCTCCTACGTCGACATCTCGCGGTTCCACCGGTCGACGAGCTTCGGCTTCTGGTCGTTGATCCAGAGCCAGTCCCACAGGAGGATCTTCGGGATGTCGGCCTGCGTGACGGGCATGATGGGCCGGATGTCGTCGGGCATCTTGACCTGCGTGTTCGCGGGCAGCCAGTAGAACTGACGCAGCCACATCTCCTGCGTTTCTCGTTTCAGCATCCAGTTGACGAAGGCGAAGGCGGCGGGCTTGTTCTTCGAGCCGGCGGTGACGGCCACGTCCTGCTCGAACATGATCATCCCCTCCGACGGCGCCACCCAGCCGATCGGCGCGCCGGACTTCTTGAGCCTGACCGCCGCCGGCATGTCGAGGATGCCGATCAGCACCTCGCCCTGCACGAGGAGCTTCTCCATGTCGCCCGAGAAGTCCGTCTGCTTGAAGGGTTTGAGCTCGGCGATCTTCTTGTAGGCGGTGTCGATGTCCTTGTCGCCGCCTGTCCACAGCTTGGAGGTGAGGCAGATCGTCATCTGGCCGGCTGAGTTCACGATGTTGTAGATGCCGATCTTTCCCTTGTACTCGGGCACGGTCCACAGGTCCTTCCAGGACTTGGGGACTGTCTTGATCTTGTCGGTGCGGTAAGAAAGGCCGATGGGACCGACCAGGGCCAGGACGCCGGTGTCGTCCTTGATCCTGAGGTTCGGCGCCACGTCCTTGGCATTCGGCACCTTGTCGGCGGGCAGCTTCGCGTAATGGCCCTCGGCCCGTAGCGGCGCCGCCCACACCTCGTTGGTGACGACGACGTCGTAGGGCGGATTGTCCTTGCCGGCCACCTTCAGCTTGGCCACCCAGTCCTTGGAGAGACCGATGGCGAGCTCGACCTTGACGCCCGGATGCTCCTTCTCGAAAGCGGGCACGATCGTGCCACGCATGAACTGCTCCCAGGGTCCGCCATAGCTGGTGACCGTGAGGGTGCCACCCGTCTGAGCCCAGGCCCGACGTCCGCCGATGGCGACGGCCGCCGCCGTGGCACCGGCGGCGGCGGTCCGCAGGAAGCTTCGGCGATCGACATATGAGTGGCGCCCGCTACGAGCCGAATTGGCCATCGGCGTCGCGCCTCCGTTTGGTGGACAACTTTGACGGTTCGACCGGTGAAGTTGCCGTATCTTGTCCTGCCGGTGGGGCCGCGTCAAGCGACGGACCAGCCGGCCCACGCGAACGTGGTCGGCTGCTCGACGGGGAGATCGCCGGGCTTGGCACTCTTGAAGAGCGGGTCGAAATAGACCGCGGCCCGCCTCATCTGCTGTCCCGAGTTAAAGCCACACGATCTCCGGCACAGCGTGGCGATGGAGGTTCTCGAGCAGCATCACGACCTCGAGCAGGTGCGCGCGTTTGCTCGACCACGCACGGACTGAATAGATCTACACGAGCATTCGACCGCCGCAGCTCAAACGCGCCGTCTCGTTCTACGAGGAGCAGCCGACGCGAATGCTCGTCGAGCGCAACGAAAGTCGAACCACGATTCAGGCGCGCATTCGGGGGATCGCGAAACCGCGGGGGCGATTCCTGTTTTAGGAACTTTCGAAGTTCCTCAAACATGGAGCGAAAAACACCAACAAAGACAATTTGGTGGCCCCAACCGGGCGCGTTCGAACTTACAGAATTCAAGTCCACGATCGTATTGCTCGCTGATTGGGTGCCTGGGCCGGCCGGTGGCCCCCCAGCCGGGGCGAGGCGTCTTGAGTCTCGGTGTGGTACCACCCTCGCAACAGGAACCAAATGTGACGTTGACGTGACGTTGATTATCTTCGCTTCATTCAGACCGGGAAGTGACACGCGACGTAGTGGCGGCCGCCAATATCGTGCAGCTGTGGCTCGGTCGCCGCGTCGGTGCACACGGCTGGCCGGCCCCTTGCCTCGTACACCGGACAACGCGGCGCGAACCGGCAGCCACTCACGGGCCGCTCGAAATCAAATGGTTCCCAAGCGCCTGTCCGCGTGTTCAGCGGAGCGTGCGAGGCCTCCTTGCTTTGTCCTTCCACAAGCGCAGACCATAAGAGATGGGTGTACGGGTGGCGAGCCGCGCGGGCGATACGGTCCGCGAGCCCCATTTCCACAATCTTCCCGAGGTACATCACCGCCACCCGGCGGCTGATGAGCTGCACCACCTCGAGGTCGTGAGAGATGAAGAGATAGGAAAGGCCGAGTTGTCTCTGCAGATCGCGGAGCAGGTTCACCACCTGAGCCTGGATCGAAACATCCAGCGCGCTCGTCGGCTCATCGGCCACGATGAAGTGCGCCCCTACCGCCAGGGCACGCGCGATGCCCACGCGACGCTTTTCGCCACCGGCGAGTTCCCGCGGGAAGTTCGACAGTTTGCTCGCCTTCAGATTCACCTGCTCCAGCAGCTCGCCGATCCTTCGCGCCACCTCGCCATCACTCAGCCGATGGTGCGTGGTGATCGCCTCCGCGAGGATGGCCCGGACCCGCATCTTGGGATTGAGCGCCGCGTCCAGGTCCTGGAAGATCATCTGCATCTGGCTGCGCAGCGGCCGCAGCTCTCGCGCGGACATCGCGGTGATGTCGTGCCCGTCGAAGACGATCCGGCCTGACGTCGCCGGTGTCAGCCGGAGAATGGCCCGGCCGATGGTCGTCTTGCCGCAGCCCGATTCGCCGACGAGCCCCACGGTCTCGTGTTCCTCGAGACAGAAGCTCACTCCGTCCACGGCCGGGATGAACCGCTCTCGCGATCGAAGGGCAGGAAAGATGCCCGCGCGCTGGCGGTAGTGTTTTCGCAGATTGGTGACTTCGAGGATCATGCGCGACGCAGGGGTTCCGGGTCGGGGCTCAATCACCGTACAGCCAGCAGCGCACGTGATGGCCCGGTGTCAGCTCCTTCAACGCCGGCTCGTGGCGCGCGCAAGCGTCCCGGATGTCCTCCGTCACACGGTTGCATCGGGCGTAAAACCGGCACCCCCGGGGCACATCGATCGGATCCGGCACCTCGCCCTCGATGGCGGGAAGCCCGCCCTTCTCCTCCACGTTCTGCGCGCTCGGTCTGGACGCGAGCAGCGCCGCCGTATACGGATGTTTGAGGCCGAATCGCGCGCCAAGAATCTCGGGCGCCGGCCCGTACTCCACCACCGTCCCGCCGTACATCACGGCCACGTCGTCGGCAAGCCGCGAGACGACCCTGATATCGTGACTGATCAGCAGCGTCGCGATTCCGAGTTCCGACTTGAGCTCGGCCAGCAGACCTACGATCGTGGATTGGATCGTGGCGTCCAACCCGGTGGTCGGCTCGTCCGCAATGAGGAGGGCCGGCTCGGACGAGAGCGCCATCGCGATCATGGCCCGCTGACACATGCCGCCCGACAGGCCGTACGGATAATTGTCGAACCGCAGGCGCGGGGAATCCATTTTGACCCGTTCGAGCCAGTAGAGGGAGCGCTCCTTGGCCTCCCTCGGATGTTTCGTCGGCGTGTGCAGCCGGATGGCCTCGGTGATCTGGTGGCCGACGGTCACGAAAGGATTGAGCGCCGACTTTGGATTCTGGAAGATCATGGCGATTTCCTTCCCTCGTACCTCAGCCATGATGCGCTCGACCTGTTTGCGCCAGCCGGCCTCATCCTTGGAGACCTCCATGATCCTGCCGTCCTGCTCCCCCAGAGTGACGTAATGTTCGAGGTCATGGAGCAGGTTTCGCTCGCCCCCGTCGGTTCGGAACGTGATCTTGCCGCTGATCACGCCCGGGCCGGCGTCGAGCAGACCCATGATCGAGAGCGCTGTGACGCTCTTGCCGCTGCCGCTCTCGCCCACCACGCTGAGGGTCTCGCCCCGGGCGATCACCATCGTCACCCCATCCACCGCGCGAATGAAGGCCCGCTTGCTTCGAGAGTGGAAGTAGGTGCGCAGGTTCTCGATCTCGAGAAGCGGCGCGCCCACTACTTCCCTGCGCTGCCTTCGAGGATGCCGTTCAGCCCGTCGCCCAACAGGTGAAAGCCGAGGATGGTGAACAGGATCGACAGCGCCGGCGCGGTCGACGGCCAGAACTTGCCCTGGAAAAAGTAGTTGGCCCCGGCCTGGACCATGTTGCCCCACGAGGGCGTGGGCTCCTGCACGCCAAAGCCGAGATAACTGAGGCTAGTCTCGATCAAAATCGCCTCGCCCATGCCGATGGTCGCCTGGATGACCAGCAGCGGCATGCAGTGATGCCACAGGATGTGCTTGAGAAGAATCACGCGCGACGGCAGACCCAGGACATGGGCCGCCTCGATGAAATTTTTCTGGGCCAGAAACTCGATCTTGCCTGCGATCAGCGACGCCACCGCGGGGACGCCGGTCACGCCCACGACGACCATGATGTAGTAGATGCCCGGCTTGAAGGCCGCGATCACGAGCAGGATCAGCACCAGGCGCGGGAACGAATCGACCAGATTGTTGAAATAGGTGACGAGCGTCTCGACTTCGCCGCTCCGGTAGCCGGCCAGCGCGCCGAGCGTGGTGCCTAGCAGGAGCGAAATGACGATCGCGAGAAGTCCGGGAAGAAAATACGCCTGGATCCCCACGATCAGCCGGGACAGGATATCCCGGCCGAGGAAATCGGTCCCCAGCAGGTGGCCGGCGCTTCCCGGCGGGGCGTTCAAGAGGTCGACCCTGATCTGCTCGGGATCGTACGGCAGCCACGTGAATGCGCCCAGGACGTACGACACCAGCACCAGGACGACGATCAGCAGTCCGTAGCCAACGTAGACCAGATCCAGGGCGTCCGCGGTTTTCCACGGGGACAGGTCCGAGGATTCGCCGACTTCACCCGTGGTCTGGGAGTAGCGTTTCATTCGGCCCACGCCGCCCCCCGCCGTTCGTTCGACGCCCGCGGATTGACCGCGACGTACACCACGCGCTGGAGCAGGCTCCCGAGACGCACCAACGTCGCCGCGATCATGGCGATCCCCATGATCACCGGGAAGTCGCGGTCCTGGGCCGCCTGCCACGCCATTCGCCCCATGCCTGGCCAGTTGAACACCTGTTCGACGATCACCGCGCCGCCCAGAATGAATGGAATCTTGGAGGCAATGATCTCGGTCATCGGGATCAGAAGGCCTTCCTTGAAGGCGTGCCGCCACACCGAGGCGCCCTTGGCACGCGCCGTCCGAATGTAATCCTCACCCATGACGCGGCTCATTTCCTCGCGCAGGTGGCGAACGACCTCGCTGACGGTGCCGTTGCCGATGCCCAGCACGAAAATGGGCAGCAGCGAAAAGGGCCAGGTCCGTTCCGATGAGGCGGCGATCCGCGCGGTGAGCGGGAACACGCCGAACTGGTGGATGATGACATAGACGGCGACGTAGCCGAGCCAGAACACGGGCAACGCCGACACCACATAGGCCAGCATGGTGAGCAGCCAGTTGAGCGCGGTCGTCCCGCGCACGGAGGAATGCAGAGCGATGGGCACGGCGATGAGGAGCGTGACCAGCATCGAGCCGAGGGTGAGATAGAGCGTGCTCAATGCCACCCGCGCGATCTCGCCGAACACCGGCAGGCCCGTGCGAATGGACGTGCCGAAGTTTCCCTGGAGCAGGTTACCGAGCCAGGATAGGTATTGGACGTACCACGTCCTGGGGACGCCCAAAGCCTCGCGGAGGCCGGCGCGCGCTGCGTGGTTCGATATCTGCCCCTCGAGCAGCACGCTGAATGGATCGCCGGGCGAGAGGTAGAGGATCACGAACACGACGAAGCTCACGCCCACGAGCAGCAGGGCGGCGAGCGCCAGCTCCCTGGCCAGCACCAGGGTGATGGGTTTAGTCGCGGCGAGCTTCACGGTTCCGGCCGGGAAGGCCGGCGCCGCGCCCCGGAAGATCCCGGGCTCGCGCGCGCCGGTCGCGGGCGGCGCGCCTATTTCTGGTCCGCTACTGGAATGAACCACTCATCCGCGAACGAGAAGAACTTGTAAGGATGAATGGCCACGCGGCGCAGCTTCTTGTGGTGGCCGCTGTAATTCGTCAGTGTCCACAGGAAGGTGTACGGCGCCTCGTCTGAGAGGATGGCATGCAGCTTCCGATTGATGGTCCGGCGCTTTTCGTGATCGAGCGTCAGCTTGCTCTCCACGATGAGGCCGTCAACCTCCGGATTGGAGTAGGCGCCGAAGTTGTTCTTCCACGAGCCAATTTCGGCCGAGTGAAACAAGGATGAAATATCGGCAGAGTCATCGAACACCCACGAGGCGAAAACGATGTCGAAGTCGTGCTCCAGGAACACGCTCTCCTTCCACGCCTGCCACTCCTTGAACTCGACCTTGACCGCGGCCCCGATGTTCTTGAGGTAATTCTGGAAGGCGAGCACGACCCGCTTCACCGCTTCGCTTTCCTTCTCGATCGGCACCTTGAGCGACAGAGTGAGCTTCTTGCCGTCCTTTTGCATGACGCCATCGGGGCCGGGGTTGAACCCGGCCTCCCTCAGCAGCGCGATCGCTTTCTGCGGATCGAATGGCAGCGGCTGGACGTCCAGGTTATACGCCCAGCTCCCGGGCGCGAACGGACCGGAGATGATCGTCCCCTGGCCGTTGAAGAACGAATCCAGCATCTCCTGCCGGTTCACGGCATAGGTGAACGCCTTGCGCACGCGTTTGTCCGCCAGCAACGGGTTGCGCAGGTTGTAGCCGAAAAAACCGTAGGACAGGGCGTTGTACGGCTGCAGAATAAAACGCTTGTCGCCCTGGAGCTCCGGGATGTCCCGCGGGTTCACCAGCACGACCATGTCGATGGCGTTGAACATCAGCGCCTGGGTCATGATGTTCTGATCCGCGAATGGCTTGGAGATGAATTTGTTGATGTGCGGGCGGCCCTTGAAGTAGTTCTCGTTGGCCACCAGAACGATCTCCCGGTCGGTCGTAATCGTCTTCAAGATATAGGGCCCGGTGCCGATCGGATGCTGGACGAACGGATCCTCTCGCGTGAGGTACAGCGGGTTGGACGGGCCGTGCTTGGGGAGCACCTTGAAGCTGAACTTGGCCAGAGCGTTCAGGATTGGCCGCTTGAGAGTAAACTGCACCGTGTAGTCGTTCAGTTTTTCGACCTTGTCGATGAACTCATAGCGTACTTTCAGCGGCGTGATCGTCCTGGGGTGCATCATGATGTTGTACGTGAACACGACATCATCAGCCGTGAACGGCTTCGAGTCCTCTCCCTCTTTCGGGTGCCACGTCACATCTTTGCGCAAGAAGAAGGTGTAGGCGCGGCCGTCCTTGGACACCTCCCAGCGCTCCGCCAGTTCGGGCACGATCTGCTGCTTTTCGTCGATGCCGACCAGACCGTTGAACACCAACTCCGTGATCCGCAGCGAAATCATCTCGTTGCTGGTGATCGGATCGAGAGTCGACGGCCGGCCGTATTCGCCGTAGCCGAGCGTGCCGCCGTCCGGCCGGCCATCGTTCTTGGGCGCCGCCGGGGACATCAGCGACGTCCCGACCACGATGGCGAGGATCGACAGCCCGACGATGAGTATCCTTTTCATGGTCCTCTCTGCCTCGCTCTGACAGGTGAATTAAAAGATCCTCACGTCTCCCGCGCTCTTGTGCTCCATGGAGTAGATACTCTGCGTGGCCTCCTGGATCCGGCGGACCACCGGGAAGTGCTTGCTCATTTCGAAGTAGATTTCGAGCCCTTCGGAGAATTGCCGGCGGCGGTAGTACGCCTCCGCCAGGTTCACGAGCATCACCGGATCGTTCGCTTCGATCCGGTTTTTGTTGCTCTTGTCCCGTCCCGCCTCCAGATACGCGACGGCCCGGTCATAGTCTCGTCGCCAGAGATAGTGCTGGCCCAGGGCGATGTTCAGCGGACGTGTCTTCTTCCCTTCACCGGCCTCGATCGCGCGCATCGCCCATGGCTCGATCTGTGCGCAATCGGCCTTCGCCTTCGCGCATCCGAGGACGATCTCCGCCAGTAGCTCGGGATCGGCGGGCTGTCGCTGGGCCAATTCCTCCCATACCGCCATGGCCTCGCCACGCCTACCGAGAAGATACTGGCCCGTCGCGTACCGGACCCGTGCCCGATCCTGATACCGTGGCGGAGCGGGCGAGACGGACAGAAACGCGCCGGTCGCCTGGAGCGACCGCTCCACATTCCCGGCGTCGGCATGGGCCGCGCCGAGGTAGTAGTCGGCCGTCGGCTTGAGCTGAGCCTCGGCGGCCGCTTTCTCCAGATAGAGCACGCTCGCCTGCCGGTACAGCGTCGCCAAATCACCAAGCGCGGCCATATCGTAGAAATTGATCGTCTTGGTCTGGCCGAGCACCTCGGTGTAGGAGGCAGCCTTCAGGTCTACCTGCTTCACCAGCTCCAGGCTCTTGTCGGTCAAGCCCGCGCGGACGTAGACGGTAAGAAGGTTTTCCAGCATGCGCGACGACGGGCTGTAGCCGACCTTCTTCAGCGCTGCGTCACCCATGGCCACCGGATCCCTCTCCTGGAGCCCGGCCCTGCTGTAGACGGCGGCGAGCGCCAACTGGACCTCCGGATCGGCGGTGTCGATGCCCGCCCAGAGGGCTCGCGCCTTTTGCGCGTCCTTGCGCAGGAAATGACACAGACCGAGGCTGGCCTCCGCGATAGCCCGGTATCGAGGCTCCACCCCGGGCTGCGCGCTGAACCGCTCCAGGTATCTCGTCGCTTCTCCGGAGTTGCCGCTCTCGAGCAGCATGCTGCCGAGATACAGACTCGCGAACCGACTTCCGCCAGTGCCGCGAACGGCCGCCAGCCTTTTCAGATAGTCGAGCTGGACCGCGATTCCCGCTTCACGCAGCTCGCGATGAAGCCGGGCGTTGTCGAGATAGATCATGCCGAGCGTCAGATATGCGGTCGCGCGACTGGCTGGATTCAACACCGGCAGGCCCGCCTGGAGTGTGCGGGCCGCCTCCTCATAATGACGCCGCTGATACAGCGCCATCGCGCGCGCTACCGCGTCGTCCGCCGCCGACGCCGCCCCGGCCATCAGAGCGACCACTATGCCCACGAGCGCCGCGCTCAGACGCGCCACGTCCTAATCCTTCAACTTCGCGAGGAAGATCTGGTCCCACTGGTCGACTTGAGCGCGGAACGCGATCACCCCGTGGGCTGAGCTGGCGATATCGTGATTCATTCTCGTGTCGGTCTTGAGGGGAAGGTTGGTCTTCCGCACGAGATCTGCGATATAGATCGGGTTGTACTCTTGTCGATCGTTCCTGACGTACACGATGCTGTTGCTGTCCGGCGTCCACGCCGGGCCCCGCTCCACGTCGGGAACCACATCGGTCGCCACGACCTTGGCGGCGAGCCGCCCGCCCTGCGACGGGTCGGAGCCGTCGGCGGCGATGACGAGGATGGCCCATGCCTTGGGGTCGCCTGCCGGGTTGTAGTTGGAATAGAACGCGATCTTCTTACCGTCTGGCGACCACACCGGCCGGAGATCGTCATGGGCCCACGTGGTGAGGGCCTTGAGCGTCTCTCCGGGTCTCCGCACATCCTCGATCAGATAGACGTCATGGTTTTCGTTGCTGCCGCTGATCATCACGATCTTCCGACCGTCCGGCGACCACTGCGGGTATAAGTACGGCTGGGTGCCCCAGGTCAGCCGGGTCACGGTGCGCGTCGCCACCTCAAGAAGGTAAATATCCCCTTTGCCGCTCCGGCCCGACACGAAGACCAGCTGATCGGCCACCGGCGACCAGTGCGCCTGGCCGTCCTTTTCCCTGTGATCAGTCAGCCGCGTGGTCTTGCTGTCGACATTGCGCAGATAGAGATCGTAGTTGCCGCCTCCGCCGTTGCTCATGAAGACCAAGCGGTCACCGGTGGGTGACCACGTGATCCCGGCGTTGTAGCTGACGTCCTCGACGACCCCGGGGAAAAAGAACCTCGGCTCCACGCTGTTCTCGGACAGCTGATGGTAAATGGTCTGAATCACCGCGCCATCCGGGCGCGCGATCACGATCTCTTTCTTGTCCCCCCGGCTGCGCTCGAAGGCGATCAGCGATCCCGAAGGAGACCAGACGGGATTCGAATCGTTGCGACCGGACTCGACCGGCATCAGCGGGCGCACGTACAGAGGCTCGATCGCCGCCGGCTTCCTCACGGGCGGCGGATTCTCGGCCGGCTCGAGCTCGGCGACCGACTCGGCCGCCAGACCGAGGGCGGCGATGACAGCGGCGGCGAGCAGCACGCCTGAGGCACCGATCCGGACGCTGCTCCCGTTCACCCCGACGCCCTTTCTCCGTTACGACGGATCTTTGATCTGAGCCGAATACTTCCGCGCCGCCTCGCGATTCCGTTCGAAGACGGGGTCCCCTTCGAGCTTTTTCGGGAAGAAGTCGAAGTACTCGCGCCACGCGAGGTTCGCGTTGTTCATGAGGGCGTCTTTTCTGGTGACCAGATAGAGCTTGTGATACGACAGTGCCAGATAGAAATAGGTGTCGTGCAGCGCCTCGTCGTAGTGTGCGATCGGCAGGAAGCGCGTGTTCTGCTTCGCGATTTGAAGATTCTGTATCGCTCTGGCGAAGGACTGCGCGGCGGCTTCCCGGTCTTTTTCTACGAGGCTGTTCCCCTTCTCGTAGTACGCGTGTCCGAGATTGGTGAAGGCCACGGCGAACTGTTTGTAGATGAGCTGCTGGTTCTGGGGCAATGAAAGGACGCTCTCGAACTCGCGGATCGCCGCATCGTAATCGTTCTTCTCGTCCAGATAGATCCGCGCGAGCCGGTGGTGGGCTTCGGAGTAATCCGGGTGCCTCTTGTCGGCACTGGCGTAGGCCTGAATGGCGCCGTCGGTATCGCCCTTCTGCGTCGCCCTCTCCCCGAGCTTGAGATAGTCCCGGTGCAGCGCGATCCTCCGATCGCCAGTGCGATCCTCGATCTTCTTGTCGAACTCGACGACCTCTTCCCAATCTCGATAATCCTCACCCAGGGTGAGCTGCACTGTGTGGAACCCGAGGCCGACCGGCTTGCCCTCCAGAATCGGTGTCTTGCCGAGTTGATCCCCGTCGACGAACACGCCGGCGCTGGACGGCTCCGACTCCACCTTGAACAAGGCATTGTTGACGCTCAACACGAAGTCCCGGGTGTCCCCGCTCTTCTCCACCTTGATCTTCTCGTTCACCTGCTGGTAACCGTGCCGGTAGAGTAGGAGCTCGTAGCTCTTGCCCAGGCGTATCGACACTTCGGCCTTGCCGTCCGCGCCGGTGGAGCCGGCCCAATCGTTGTTGAGGTAGACATTCACCCGGGGCAGCGGCGCCACGTCGGGCGCGAGTCCACCCCTCGTGGCAAGAATGAAATAGGTCCTGTCACGTTCCTCGTCGCCCTCGCGGCGTACCCGGCGCACGACCCGGTCGCCGATCTTGATCCCTTCGCCCTTCTTGAGATCGTCGACCTCCGCCACGGATCCAGCGTCCTCCGCCCGCTTGACCTTGAGCCGGCCGGTCTCGCGATACCTCACGACCTTGCCGGCCTCGCCCAGGGTGGCGGCAGTCAGGGTGAGGTCCGTGCCCCGGCTGATCCGATGCAGCTTGCCGATATTGATGCGGTAGTACCCGTCCTCGACCGCGACGACCGTCCCTTCGAAGGGGAACCGTTCCATCATGTTCGCGGCGATCTCTCTCGCAGCGCTGGTGATGGCGCCGGTGTCCCTGGCCCGGCTCACCTGGCTCAGAATCAACTGCCCGCCGGAGGTGTAGAACTTCGCCTCGATGACGAAGCCTTTGTCGTCCTTGGCGACGCTGCCCAGCACGATCATGTCCACCGTTCTGCGCAGCGGTGTGTCCTGCCAGCCCTTGGTGGTGATCCTGTCGATGCCCAGTTTGGCGCGCTTGACCTCGGCCTCGAGCTCCGCGCTCGGCACCTCACGGAAGACGGAATACTTGAAGAGCTGGCTCGAGACCGCGCTCTCGGTCTGGGCGACGATTTCCTTGAGGTCCACGCCGAGGGTGTTGCCCCCGAATCGATACACGCCGACCCGGATCTGTTTCGGCGTGGTCGGGTAGAAGTATCGCTGGATGGTGATTGGCCCTGCCAGGGTGACGGCGGTCTTCCATTGCTCCGGGATATAGCCGGGAAACGAAAGCGCCAGCTCCACCCGCTTGCCCGGCGTGCCGTCATACGCGTACGCGTAGACGCCGCGGTCGTCGGTCTTGCCCACCGCCTTTCCATCGATGCTCACCGCCACGCCCGCGACCGCGCTCGTGTGGCCGTATTGCTCGGTCAGCGCGGTCACTGTGACGATTGAGCGCCGGGAAAGTGCCACGGCGAGCCGCTCCCCGGGTTGGAGCGCCCCGGTCTTTTGCCAAGCTGCGTACCCGGTCTTGCTGACGGTGAGCGTGACGCCCGTCTTCGGCAGGTTCTTGTACTCGTAAACAAGCTCGCCCCCGGCGTCCGTCTTGCCTATTTCCTTGTCGTTGACGCTAACCGTGGCGTCCACGACGGGCGCCCCCTTCTCTGTGGCGGCCAGAGTGACAAAGCGCGTGGCCTGCAGATCGGCGTCGAACGTGTACTTGTCGACGGCCCCGTCCTTGGGCAGCTTCACCAGAAAGGAGGTCTTCCACGGCTTGATGTGGTAGCCGGGCAGTTCCTTGACGACGAGCACCTCGACCTCGGCCCCAGGCTTCCTTTGGATGCTCTTGGCGAAGACGCCTGTGCCGTCGGTGATGCCCTGCTCTTGGCCGTCCACCATGACCTTGGCCTGGGACGCCGGCTGAGCGTCCATGCGCGCTCTCACTTCAAGGTCCAGCTTCTGGCTGCAGGCGGCGAGCAGGAAGGCCGCACACAGGAGGAAAGCCGACCGGACTCTATGCTTGACCATGAATATCCTCGTATCGATATCGCGCGACCGGCCTACATGGTGGGGGCTTGAATATTCACTTCGCCGGGGTTGATGATCTTGTCCTCGTCGGATTTGGATCCCTGGATGGTCTTGCGTTTGCCTTCCTGGATCCGCCGAAGCTTGAAGTCGATGGTTTTCTGTGTGTGCTCCTTTATTTCCACGGTCTGGGTCTCGGTCTCGTAGCCGATGCGGCTCGCCTCCACCTTGTACGTCCCGGGCCGGAGCCGGCCCTTCGTGGACTCGAACTTACCGTCGACATCCGTCGTCGCGGCATGAGAAGCCTGCTCCACGGCTGTGGTGGTATTGATCATATTCACCACGATGCCCTGGAGGCTCTCCTTTGCCGCGGGCTGCAGATTGGCGTCCACGAGTTGTACCCTGCCGTGTATTTTGGCGGCGCACCCGGGGAGCAACACCGCCAGCGCCATCGTCGCGATCGCAGAACGGAATTTTGCTGCTCGCCGCGCGAGATACATTTCGCAGGAGCCGCCGACAATGTCTTCGCGGCCGCCCAGCTCCGCTTCACGCCACGCTCCGCCGCGATCGGGTATCGCGGGTGACGCATGATCGTCAGCGGTGCGACCTCGTGCCTCGACATTGCGTTCCATGGCGCCCTCCTATCTCAGCCGCGGGCTTCCCGGGCGCCCGCCGAGGGAAATGCTCTCCCGAGAAGTATGACGATAGCGTCCCGCCTGGCCCAAAGATTTTCCTCGATGGCGCAGCAAGACTGGGACGGCCAAAGGTCTAGGAGCACACGACGGAATCATCGCGCTGTGTACCGGCCCATCTCACGATCGAGTGACGCCTCAAGCGTTCTGGGAAAAGGGGCAGCGCTGCGCGATCCGATCGCTGAGTAGCCGAAAAATATCTCGCTCAGAAAACACGACGGCCTCGTCGTACAGCGCACCGTTGGCGAACGGGAACACCAGGCGGCTTTCTCCACGGTCGCTCGTACGCAGGACAGGAAATCCTCCGTGGTGTCCTCGGCAAATCGGACGGCGCCTTCGCCGGCACTGGCCGCCGTTGAAGCGCAACTGAGGATCGCGATCCCAACGCCGAGCCAAACGAGCAGCCGGGTGCGCAGTCCCCGACCCTTGGCGGGTGTTTGTATGCTGCAAAAAACACACCGACGGTGGCCAGCGTCTGTTGACCGTCACTAATGCCCCACGGAATTCGCAGTTTAGTCGTGTCACGCAGGCCGGGCGTCGTTGCCCGGCGATGTTCATACGCTGACGTTTCCGTCACGCTTCGTTGCCAATTCGGATAGACGAGGACGTTGACACATCAGCCACGGCCGTTTCGCAACGACGATGGAAGCACTGGACCATCACGAACGCGGAAGGCCGAGGCACTGAAGCACGGTTGGGGCAAGTGCAGGAATCGGTTTTCTGCCCGAGCATGGGTGGACCGCTCGATCGCGACAACTTCCGGCGTCGCTGTTCTACAAGGCGCTGGACGCTAAAAGGCGTTCCGGGCTATGCGGGCTCGTGAAACATGTCCGGAACCGGCCGGAAGCCTCGGTTCGTCTACGAGTTCAGAGGTGATGCGTCGCTCTCGACTTTTCGCGGGTTAATTTCTGCAAGTTCGATGGTGGCCCCAACGGGACGCGATCGAACTTGCAGAATTCAAGTGCGCGATTTCATTGCGCGCTGACGGGTATCAGCGAGGGGGCGCGTGGGCGGTCGAACCCGTCTCGGCGCCGAGTTCCAGGGCTCAACCAACTTTGGAATGCTGTGTATTTGGTAGCGCAGTCGCAAGGTTTCTCATGAGCGCGGCCTACTCCGGCACGCACCCGCCCCAGGAGTCGCCCGGTACGGCGGTCGGCAAGAGGCCCATAACGTCGTGGAGGAACGGCGACATCTTGAGGTCTGCCCAGAACTTGCCTCCAGTCGTCACGGTCAATCCAATCTGCTTCGCAGGGCCGCGACCGACACGCAGCGCCCTCGAAATGACCAGCGTCCTCTTCGCGCGTGTGATCGAGACGTAGAAGAGCCGCCGCTGCTCGTCGCGGTAGTCCGCGTCCGTGCCGGGGTACTCATCCCGCCGCTGGCCTGGAAGTGCTTCCTGGCACACGCCGAGGATGTAGACGTGTTCGGCCGTCACGCCCTTCGCGCCCCAGAGCGTCGCGACCTGTAGGTTGCTCGGTTCATCGGTGGCCAGTGGTTCGTTAGTCGCGATTTGGTGTCGGAGCCGTTCTACGACCCGCCGGAGGTGCTGTACCGACTGATCCTCCGCCTTACGCTGTTGCTCATGCTTCAGCAGCGCGAGGGTCTTCTCGCGGAGAAGCTGCAAGTCCAGGATCCCGCCCTGGATCATGTCCTCGTCGTACGCTGCGCCGAGCCAGTGCTTCGGATCGAAGAGGTTGTTTGCAAAACCCGCCGCGTTCTCGCCATTCCAGTGGAACTTTGTCCGAAGATCGAGGAACCGACTCGCCCGATCCCAGATGGCGAGGCCGCCCGCCCCGCGGGATTTCGCGCGAGGCTCTGCAACGAGCGCGCCGATCGCGGTGTCGGTGATCGCATCGTTGGCTCCTTTCAGAAGTTGCAGGTAGGCGCCAGCGCTCCGCTTCGGCGCGCTGAAGTCTTTGCCGGTGACTGAGTTCTTGTACCCGAGCCACGCTCGCCATGTCGGCGGGTCAGGGTCGATGAGAAGGCAGAACAGCAGGAACGCCTCCCGCGCTGCCCACGACTCTAGCAGCCCCTCGGAGAAGCCGAGTTCAACTCCCAGCTTGGAGTCGAGTTCCGCGATCTTGTCGCGCAGCCAATACCCGAACTGCCGCCGGGTGACCATCGCGAGGTGCCGATCGCTCGGATGCGCGTGGATGTTGTTCACGATGGCCGCAGCCATGCCTGCGGCCTCGGCCTCGGGCGTCTTCCAGGTCACCACGTGAATGTTGGCCGCCGTTTTGCCGCTTCCCGGCCCGGCGACGCACCGGATGGTGTCCGCGTCTAAGTTGATGAGAAGCGGCACCTGCGTGCCGCGGACGCCTTCGTTCCATGACTCCGGCATAGAGAGAGTGTAGTGCGGCTCGTCCGCTTCAGTTATGGGAGCGTTGGTGAGCTCGAAGCGGGGCGGCAGGAGATCTACAGACTCGCGGCCGCGTCCCTCGCAGCGGCTCAAGCAGCGCAGGCGCGCGTGCAGGCCGCCGGCCAAGCGCAGAACCTGTGCGCCGAGGGCGCGCGCCTCGTCGCAACGCTCGTCCAGTTCACGCAACCCATGAACGCGGCCGGACAGCGCGTCGACTACGACCGGCGCGCCACCCAGACCTACGGCAGTACGATTTGCCAGATGACGCAGGCCGCTCAGCAGTGGTGGTCCGCGGGCGACCGGACGAAGGCACACAACCTCGCCTACAACGCGCGGCAATTCGCGCCGTACCTGGAAAACGCCGCCGTGGATGGCCGTCAGTACGCCGAGCAGGCCGCCCAGTGGGCGCAACAGGCGCAGGCTGCGAACGCGCGCCTGGGGCAGATCGTCAGCGCGCTGAACCAGCTCGCCGCTGGCGCGGGCTCAGGCGCAGGTGACGCCGACATGCAGCGCGCGCGTGTCCTCGCTGACGCCGGCGTCCGCCGCCAAGCTGATGCGTTGGGGCTCGTGAATCAAGCGAACGGACGTCGGACTGCGGGCGGTGATCCCGACGGACTGCTTGCCAACGCCCATCAGTGGCTGGCGCGGTTGGCGCCGGCGCAGGCCGCCATCGCCAACGCTGTCCAGCAAATCAACGCGAACGGAAACGAATCAACGCGAACGGAAACGTGGTGGTCGGCAACTGGACGCTCGTGCGCTCGAGCGATGCCGCCGTGCAGAACTCGGTGCGTGGCTGCAGCGGCCTCGCTGCATCTCCCATCAACGACCTGCTCGCCTCGGCCGCGACCATCGACGCCGAGTATAGGGCCCTGCTCTCCGCGTACTCGGGCGCGCAGCAATGCCGCACCGCCGCCGGGGCGATCGAGGCCGCTGCTACGGGTGGAACCGGTGGCGGCGCGGTCACTGGTGGGGCCGCAGGCGGTGAGACCAGCACCGGCGTCGGTCCTACGGGATCCCGCCAGGGCGGTGCTGCTGCTGGTGCCGGGGGTGGCGCGGCGGGCGGAGGCGGCGGAGCCGGTACTCGTTGCCCTGACGGCAGCATCGCCCTCCTCGGCATCTGCAGCGGCGGACGATAGTCTCCAAACTCGCTCTCTCCACGGCTCACACGCGCGCGGCGATCGTGTGAGCAGGCACTGTACCGGGACAAGATTCGCCCCTGTTTCGGCCCAGGAAGGCCGCGCGCCGGCACACCTACGCGGTTACCTGACAACGTCCAACGTTCCGTTGAGCGCTCGGCGCCTCGCAGAGATGCGGGGCGCCAGAGCGCAGATCACGGCAGATCGCGGCAAGAGATGCAACCCGGGCGCAACCAAATTCCCCGGATATAGGACATCAGGCCAGGCGCTGCACCACACCTCCATGAATCTGGCCGGATGCTGGATTCCTCTTCGACACGCGTGCGCGTCTCGCCAGCCGGAACCCACGCAGCGTAGCCGACCTCGGCGACGGGCTCACGCCGCGAAGCGCGGCCCGCCGGGAGACACGCGGCAGCCCTGATCTTGCGCAGGAGGCGGCGCGGCGCTACCTTTGCCGCCTCTCATGCCGTAGCGATCATCGACCGGATGCGTGCGCCGGCGAGGTGACTCGCCTGATACCCGCAGGATCGGCCGACGATCGATTGGTGAGCTCCGTGGGATAGCTTGCGGACCATCCGGGGAGGACAACGTCATGCACGAGCCGAGTCGGCGTCAGTTCCTCGCTGGCAGCGCCGCGGCTGCCGCCACCTTCACGTTCCCGGGTTCGTTCGTGCAAGCCCAAAAGGGCGGCGGCACGCTGCGCTTCGTACCGCATGCGGACCTGCGCGTCCTCGACGTGACACGTTACACGGGGTACATCACGAACCGGACGAACGCCTACCTCATCTACGACACACTCTTCTCGCAGGACGAAAAGGGCCAGATCCGGCCGCAGATGGTCGACACGTGGACCATGAGCCCCGACCGGCGGAAGTGGAGTTTCACTCTCCGCGACGGTCTCAAGTTCCACGACGGCCAGCCGGTAACCGCCGAGGACTGCGTCGCTTCTCTCCGTCGCTGGAGCCAGCGCGATCCGCTCGGCCAGTTCTTTATTGCGGCGACCGAGCGCTTGCAGGCGACCGACAAGAAGAGTTTCGTGCTGGAACTCGGCAAGCCCTTCGGTCTTGTCCTGGAGGCCCTGGCCAAGCCCTCCGCCGTGGTGCCGTTCATCCTTCCCGCGCGCATCGCGGCCACGCCCGAAGAGGACATGATCAAGGAGGCGATCGGGTCAGGTCCCTACAAGTTCGTCAAGGAGGAGTGGCAGCCGGGCAACCAGGTCGTCTACGTGCGCAATCCCGACTATGTCCCTCGAAACGAGGCGCCCAGCGGCGCCGCCGGCGGTAAGCGCGTGTACGTTGACCGCCTCGTCTGGCGTTACATCCCCGACCCCGCGACCGCCGCCGCGGCGCTTGAGACAGGCGAGGTTGACTTCTGGGAGCAGCCGCCCCTGGACTACGTCCCCAAGATCGAGCGCAACCCGGCCGTCGGCATCGTCACCTACGACGTCGTCGGCAACCAGGGGTGGGTCCGCCCTAACCATCTCCAGCCACCTTTCAACAATAAGAAGGCGCGGCAAGCGCTCACCTATATGGTCGACCAGGAGCGCTACCTGCAGGCCGCCGTCGGCCAGGCAAAGTACTATCGGCAGAGCGGCGCGTACTTCGTCAGCAAAAGCGAGTACGGATCGGGCGCCGGGGCTCCGAGCAAGCCGGACTTCGAGCGCGCGCGCCGGCTCATGAAAGAGGCTGGCTACGATGGCAAGCCGATTGTGGTGCTGGACCCCACCAACATCGCGATGCTCCATGCCGTGTCGCTTGTGACGGGCGAGCTGCTACAGAAGATCGGCTGCAAGGTCGACGTGCAGGCGATGGACTGGGGCACCCTGGTCGCTCGGCGGGCCATGAAGACGCCGGCGTCCGAGGGCGGCTGGAACATCCTGCACACGTGGTGGAGCGCGGCAGACATGGCCTCGCCGGCGCTCAACGCCGGTGTCGCCGGCGTGTGCGACAAGGCCTTCTTCGGCTGGTATTGCAGCGAGCCGATGGAGAAGATGCGCCGCGACTTCGTGGCGCAGGCCGACCCCGTTAAACGCAAGCAGCTCGCCGAGGAGATCCAGAAGTTCGCCTACGACGACGTGCCCTACGCGCTGTGGGGCGAATTCGTGACGCCGGCCGCGGTCCGCAAGAACGTGCGCGGCATGCTCACGTTCCCCGCGCCGCTGCTCTGGAACCTCTCGATCGAGAGCTAGTCGCAGAGGTTGTCGGGTTATCGCGGAGCGCCCGAACACAGCCCAGGGCGTCGCGAGCGGTGCGCACACGTGTGTGCGACAGGTGTGGCGCGAACTCATCAAGACGATGAAGTAGGCCGGGTACCTGTCGCCGTCAGAACCGGTTGACTTCTTCTTTCAGAACCTTCCAAGTCACCGGCGACGTGACCTTCCGCGTCCCACCGTCGACCGTGGGGCAGTCCCGCACGATGTGCCCCGAGTCATAGATGGCGTCGTAACGGATAGCGACGAGCCGACAGCGCCCGGCCTCAAAGCTCGCACGCTGCTCAACGCTCTCTCGGTACTTCTGCGCCCCGACCCATCCGGCGCAGGCCAGGAGGACGACCAGGACGACGAGGACGACGAAGATGACCAGTCCACCAAGCACCTGCCCCCACGTCGTCATCGTTGGCCCTCCACTGGGACGGCAGCGATGCCCAGCTCCCCCGGTCGCCATAACGCACAGTTTGATCGCCGCCGCTCCTTCACCGGGCCGGGGCCAGCGCTTCCTGGACGATCGTCAGGCGGCATCACGACGTCGAAATCCCGCGGGGAACCTCGCGCACGAGGAAGGCGATGCGCTCCTGGGGGACGCGGTTGTCCTCCTCGAGGCGCAGGACCTCGCCGCGCAGCCGGCGCAGCTCGGCGCGCAACGCCTCGATGCGGGCGAACTCGTTCAAGATCGGGTCTGGTCTGCTCACGCCTTCCTCCGCGCCGTGATCTCCTCGTGCGCCGCCCAAGCCATCTCCCGCTTCGTGCCAGGATCGCCCGGACGCTGCACGAAGGCATAGACGGTCTTCCCGGCCGCCATGCTCCAGGGTCCGCCGATGACCTCCCACTCCCCCGTTGGCATCGTCCAGACGATCGCCAACGCGCAGCTGCAACGACGTGCCCCTGCGCGCCGATCGGAGCGTGCTGAGCGGCCGCTTCATCGCGTCGGCCGCCGCTTCAACGTTTTCTTCATCGTGTAGCCACATTTCTCGCACGTGTACGTGAACACGGTATCTTTGCGCTGGTTCTCCTCGAAGCCCATCCGACGCATCGGCGACCCGCACTTCGTGCACTTCTCCATCTTCATCGTTGAATCTCATGCGCGCCCGCCCACGCGGTTCGGCGACATCACCAGATGAACCCACGGTCGAACGCCACAACTAGGATGCCGGCCACCACCAGCGCGAGCAGGACGCTGACGATGGTGAAGACGATGGCACGGCGCCGCCGCTGCTCCCATTTATCCGTCGAGCGCGGCTCGGTCATCAGATCCGCCAACCGGCGCGCCGGATCCTCTTCCGCTCCTCGAGTGCCTGCTTCAACGTCGTCTCGCAGTGGGTCACATGAGTCTCCGCCTCGAACAGACGGCGGATACGCGGCGGAAGCCGCGTTGGTCCTACGCTTGAAATCGGCCGGTTACGTTCTGGGCGGGATCAAGGCGAGCGGAGGCGCGCGACCGAGGACAGATGACAGAGAAAACAATGGGCGCGGCTCGGTGTCCGTCGGCGTTACGAGACCGAGGGCACGGGGCCCCGGGCGCGATGACCAAACGAGGGTGGGTTGGATCGCGCCAAGGTTGCTGGTGATGAGAAGGACGACATCGTCGAAATCGGCATCGTCGTAGAGGCCGGGGATCCACGACTGATCGGGCGGGCTTGCATGGGCGGCTGGCGCGAGCGCCAAGACTGCCGCAACCAGACTCACACCAACGAGCCGGTGCAGCATCAAGTCCCGAGCCATTGCTGTCGCTGCCACCCCGTTGAGAACGAAGGGCCAGGGCGAGACGGTGGCGCTTTTACTCGAACTATTGGTTAATGACGCACTCACTTCCACGCGAAGAGCCTGAACTATATTCACTTCTGCCGTGTAAGCTCGATTTGCCAGAACACGTCACGGTTGCCCGTCCCGGTCATCGTGTCTCCATTGACCGTCAATTCTCCTGTAAGCGGGTCAGCGGGAAGACGGAACCTGAATACCTTCCCGGTTACGCCACCCTCGAGCCGTCCGCTGGGGTCACCGACTGTGCTTCCCTTCACGCGCACTGTGCCAGCCACCTTTCCGTCATTCTGCTGCAGACGCATCTCTAGCGTGCCACTTTCCGCTCCCGGCGTACTCCAGGTACCGGTCCACGTTCCACTCACATCGACCTCGGGCGGCCCCTGGGGCACAGTCGTACAGGCCGGCAGCAGCAGGATGGCAAGCAGCGCGGCATACGAGCTGATCTTGCGACAGTTCATGCGGTACCTCCTCGGCCGTGTCGAAGCCGCGCGAGACGGCGTGCGAGCTTTGCGGGAGGCGTAAGTAACGCCTGTTGTCGTACACAGCGGCTCTTGGGGGCCGGCCTCCTTGAGCACCGGCAACAGCCGAGACGCTCGGCCAAGGAACTCCTTTCATTTGCCCTCGAGCCTCAGTTCTTCGATACGGTGCGCGCAGGGCCTGGCCGGCAGTGTAACTTGCGCACCTTGAAGTTTCCCATCGCAGCTATGATGTGAGCCCGCCCTATGACATCTGCGTCAGGGCCTCGACCTTCTCCTTTTCCCGCAACTCCTTGTCCTCGTCCTCGATCTCGGCGTCGATGAACCGGTCGCCGATGTGGAGCTGCTCGGGGAGGATCGACAAGGTTGGCGCCGGGTCTGGGCGGCGGCGCGCCGGCACTAGTTCATCCAACCTGCGCGCCGGATCTTCTCGCGCTCCCTGACCGCGTCCCGCAACGTCTCCTTCATCAGCGGTCGCGTGACCGGATGCCAGCGCTGCTGCGTGATCGAACTTATGAGCCGCTCGACGCGGAAGCCAGGGGTGCTCCCAGCGGGTGTCGGTCACCCGCGGCACCGTAGCTGACCAACTGTCAGGCGTCAATGTCGCTCGTGGGATACATCGTCGCCAGTGCTGCCGACGTCGGTCCTGCCTACTTCAACACGTGATCACGGTAATACTGGAACCAGTCGGTTGCGATGATGTGCTGGGCCTCCTGGAGTGTGAGCGTGCCAGCACAGACTTCCTTGTGGAGCGCGTTTTCAACCGCGTCCTTCGCTTTGGCCCCGACGACGTAGTGGGGAAACGGGCCCCGTGACGTCAGCGGCGTCCGCGGCGTGCCCCACATCTCGGGCCAGAGGTTCTTCGGGTCGCGGGGCTCGTCGGGACCAGGACGAAGGACTGTAGATCAATCGCTCCCCGGCTGAGGCCCAAGGCTGCGCCGGCGTGCTGCTCGCCGTGCCGCTCGGCATCCTGTCGGCCCTGCGTCGCAACTCGCTCCTCGACAGCTGCGCGATGACGTTCGCGCTGTCCGGCCAGTGCATGCCCACCTTCTGGCTTGGCATCCTCTTGAT
>Ga0209158_1000687_pt1 | contig 24127 bp, 28 predicted proteins | sample GraSoiAngelo_140_FD_185897 | JGI IMG/M metagenome (GOLD analysis project Ga0209158, IMG submission 185897) | Grasslands soil microbial communities from the Angelo Coastal Reserve, California, USA - 14_0929_12_30cm (SPAdes) (version 2) | ecosystem: Environmental > Terrestrial > Soil > Grasslands ...
CTTTCTAACGGGTCCGATGCGCCTCGGCCCGACCGATCCGGGTCCGATAGTCTGTTGACGCTCCCCGCCTGACGCCCTAGAGTCGCGGCGTCCCACCCGTTCGCTCGGTGGAGGTTCCATGCGCCGCCGATCCTTCCTGGCAGGGCTCGTCGGTGATGGTTACTCCGGAAGTTCTTTACGCTGTTGCTCCTGGGTTGTCTTGAGTGTCCGAGTACGTGGCTCGGGACTACTCTCAATCAGCGGGTCCGGACTCATCGCGACGAGCGGGTAAGGTGGGAGTCGCTGCTGATGCAAGCGGTGTCGACCGATCATCAGGAAGGCAAAAACGCTCGAACGGTCGTTTCCACAGCACAAGGCGGGCGCCGCCACCGTCGACAGACAGGCTGAGTGGCGTTCGACCGTGGGCTCATCCGGTGATGGTGCCGAACCGTGTGGGTGAGCGTGCGCCGGTGTTCACCTACGAGTGCGAGAAATGTGGACACACGATGAAGAAGACGCTGAAGCGAGCCTTGACTCGCCGCCAGCACAAACAAAGATGATTTCGAGCTGGGGGGCGGACGCGATCCGGGAGCGGGAGAAGATCCGGCGCGCCGGCTGGTTCTCCTGATGGTGTCTCGGCGCCGCCCAGACCCGGAGCCCACCCTGTCGATCTTTCCTGGAGCAGCTCCACATCGGCGACCGCTTCACCGATGCGGACACGGAGAACCAGGCCCACGGTGGGAGGTCGTGTCACGGCCCGTGACATTCAAGACCCGTGACATTCAAGAAGGCCACGAGGTCCGCGCTCGGGTTCAAAGGCTGGATAACACTGAGAATGCGTGCTGAGCCCACGTTGGGGTGGTTTAGAGCCCCCGTACGCAAGGCAACGGGTGTACGCTTCTGTCGACTCGCCCGCTCATAACGTGCTGATCGCGCGTGACAAGAGAAGTGGTGGCGGCCCCGCATGTCTCGCACTGATCTGCCTGACGCCCCGATCGTCCTCGCGCGCGCCGGCGGCAAGGTTCTCCTCAAAGCCGAAGATCGCATCATCGGTACACTCTCTGGCCTGGCGCCCGAGGATCCGCACGGCGCTGACCTGACCGACTTCCGGATGGTGGTGTGGCACCGCGCGTCTGCACGCCAGCGTCTGGTAACTGACGGTGAAGCCATGAAATCCCCAAAGTCCTACCCGAAATCGTATAAGCGCATCATCGAACTCCCGCAACCCGGCTCAGCCGCGAAGTGGACCCCCGAGGGTGGCGCTGGTTGGTACGTCGTGCAAGAGCGCGAGCAGGACGACAGCGCGGACCTGGTGCGGACGCCTCTCGCTGGTCCGTTCAGGACGCGGACAGAGGCTGAGGCACGATTGGTTGGGACGGTCTGAAGGCATGGACTGTGACCGATGCCACCAGACCGTAGATGACCCACTACTACCCGAGGTGCGTTGGCGCGACATCCGGAGTGTGATCGTCGCCCGATACTGTCTCAAGTGTTGGTCCGGCGTGCGCGACAATCTCGACAGCATTCACCCCACGCTCAAGCGAATCCGGCGCGGGCGTCGTGGCGGGCTCGGTGTGATGCGCGTGGGCGAGCGAACTCATTACCGCGTCGTGCTTGGGCGGCCTCCGGGCGATCCCGGCACGAAGAGAGGGGCGGTCTGGCATCGGACAAGTGAGGGTAGCGGCGATGCTCAGTAATGCGGAACGTCGCGTTCTCGTCATCTACTGCTTCGACCGCGCTGTGCGCGGCCTCGCTGAAAACAGGGAAACGCGCGGCCTCCGCCAGGGCGGTATTGCACCTTAGTCAGGTGCGAGCGTGGAGGAGGGCTGGGCACGACGTGGCGGCGCGGATTGCCGGAGTCGTCGCTGGAGTGGTCGATCCGCTTCTCACGATCAAGGGCTTCTCTCGGTAAGAGAACAACGGAGAGCGCTCCAGCGCGCGGGCGGGCAAGTGAGCGGCCGATGGGGCGGGTTCGCGCGGTTAGGCGCCCGGCGCCTCGGCCGCGGTCCCTTCCGCCGGCTGGAAATCGACGTGAGCCAGGAACGCCGGCGTGACGATCTCGGGTCCCAGGATCTGCGTCAGTTCGATCGCGTCTCCGATGGGGCCATGTTGGCCGCGATGACGAACTATCGCGTCACCAGCCGCTTCATGAAGTCCTGGGAGCTCGAGCAACTCCTGAGGATTGGCGAGATTGATCCGTGTTTTGTCCATGCGTCCTCTCTCCTCCTCGAACGGTCCGTTGTCAGGATGCTACCCGAGGGGGCACTCCTGAAGAACTACCGCAGTGAGGGTGACGTGCCTACTGGACCAACGTCCAATAGCGGCCGGCCGCCATCAGGCGGCTACCTTCACTTCTTTCGTCGTGTGGGCGCATGCGGGGCAGATTGTCCATGCCCAGCCGATCCCCGGACGCAGGTAGACGCGAGAGACGAACATGCCGGCGCAGGCAGGGCTGGCCGCCATCGCGTCACGATGATCGACGGAGGGCTCGTACGACCGGGACGAATTGACCTGCTGCGCCTCGTCGTGTCCGCAACGGTGCTCATCCATCGCGCGACGTCCTTTCGGCCGCCACGGGGTTTCCGGCCCGGCGGGTGAGCCCAGCGAGCTTGATGATGATCTCGCGCGTGCGCGTGGCCAGCCGACGAAGACGGACGATTGCGTGCTGCTTCATGGGGATCCTCACTCACTGAGCCGCGGTGGCCCATTGTCCGTCGGTGTTGTGCGTGCTCCCTTGACGCTCTCAGGCATGCGTGTACCAGATGCTCCCGATCACGCCGAGAACGAGGTCCCGGACCAACCCGTGGCCTCCGTCCTTCATCACGATGTTGGCCAGCCACCCCGTGAGCAGGCCCATCGCGATCCACGTCGAGAACATCACAGCATTCATCGTGCGTCGCCTTGTTCTGCGCGTTGAACTATATCACTACATATGCTATATAAGAAATGGGAGTTATATATGAAAAGCAAGAGCCGAGTCCTCCTCATCCTGCCCCAGGAGATCGTTGATCGGGCCCGGGTGTTTGCCGGTAAGGCGATGATCGCGCTCAAGCTGCCCGTCAGCCTGCAGATCGTCTTCCGGGCCCTCATCGAACACGGGCTGAAGCGGGGCGGCGACCAGGCGCTGCTCGCCAGCGTCGCGAGTGAGGCCACGGCGGTTCATAAGCGGCGGAGCCGCGCCGATTGAACACCAGCCGGGCGCCCCAGCCGAGCCGCCGCGAGCAGCCGACCGCCCGGACGTGGGAACGCGGCCGGAGTGACGCAGTGGTCAAGTGGGTTGCAGCGACGGCGTGGGCGACGGTCGCTGCGGTGGTCGTGGGCTGCGCGCAGCCCGCGCCAGCCCTGACGACACCGGTGCCGCCGACGTCGCTGGCGGCGCCAGTGAGCACCGACGAAGGAGAACGCTACGGCGGGGGCAAGACGAGCGTCGCCTACCATGAAGCTGGCCATGTGCTGGTCGCCGAATCGCGGGAGCACGCGGATCTCGCCGCGCTCCTGAAGTCCACGGAGGCTGAGCGGTGAGAGGACTTGGATGCTGAAGCCAAGGTCCGGGGTGGACGAGACGATCACCCGCTATCCGAGCACGGGCCCAATCTTCCTCCAGGGGGGACCTCTCTACGTCGCCCGCCCGGGGCAGCTCTACGCGACCTATCCTGGGCTGACGCTCGAGGAGTACGCCGCGCTCAACAGTCTCGCCATCGAACGGCTTCTCGAGTCGCTCAACGCGGCCGCGGAGGCCGAGCAGTTCGCCCAGCGAACCGCGAGCCGTTCGCGGTCAGAAGGAGACGAGTCCGGCTGGCGGGCGCGGACGACTCCGCCGGCCGGCTCGATCGGCTACACCGGGAGCTATCGCGAGCCCTCCGCGGACGTCGTCGAAGTGTCCGTGGTCTCGGTGCTGGAGGCGCGCGGTCCGGATTAGATTTCGGCTCTTAGGGCGGTCGATCATGGTGCTGGTCTGCGAACATGCGTTCGTATCTCGTTGGACCCGAGGACGCCGTGGAGGCACTTCAAGAGTTCGTCGACAACTCTACGTACCTGGGCATTTTCGCCGTGCTCCTGCTCGGGAGCCTGGGAGTGCCAATCCCAGAGGAAATGCCGATCATCGCGGCCGCCGTGTTGAGCCACGAGGGTATCGTCCGGTGGTGGCTTGCGCTGCCCGTCTGCCTGCTGGGGGTGCTATCCGGCGACATGGTGCTCTACTGGGTCGGCCGGCACTGGGGTGAGCAGGTCCTCAACTGGCGACTGGTCCGGCTCGTACTGTCGCCCGCGCGGTCGCAGTGGCTGAAGGCAGCGTATCGACGGCATGCACTGAAGACCGTCGTCACGGCGCGGCACGTCATGGGACTCCGCGCCGCCGCGTTTCTGACCGCGGGCAGTGCGAGCGTCCCGTTCTGGAAGTTCGTGGTGGCGGACGCGGGCGCCGCCGTACTCGGCGTCCCGTTGGCGTTCGGGTTGGCTTACTTCTTCACGGATCAGATCAAAGCCATCATGGCCGATGTGCACCGGGCAGAGCGTTGGCTCGGTCTCGCAGGCCTCCTGGCGCTAGCGGCGATGCTGGTCGTCGGGGTGTGGCGATGGCATCGTCGCGTCGGGAAGGAGCGTCTGGACAGGAACCGGCCATTCGCCGCCGCCCTGAGCGCTCGGGACGGCGACGTATCGCCGGGTCGAAGGACGAGCGAATAGTGGACCCCTTCTACGCCGTCGTGAGGGTGATCGCGCGGTTCTGGATCTGGTTTTTCTTCGAGCGCGTCGAGGTCCGGCACCCCGAGCGGGTACCGTCGATGGGTCCGGTGCTGCTCTGCATCAACCATCCGAACAACCTGATCGACTCGCTGCTCGTGGGGTCAGTCCTCCCGCGGAAGGTGCACTACCTCGCCACCGCCGCGCTCTTCCGGAACCCGCTCATCGCGCGGTTCCTCGTCGCGTTGGGGGTGATTCCCGTCTACCGGAAGGCGGACGACCCGGACAAGATGGATCGCAACATGGAGATGTTCGCGGCGTGCGACGAGGCATTCGGCCGCGGGAGGCTCATCGCCATCTATCCCGAAGGCGCCACCCGCGCGGAGGCGCACGTGCAGCGGATCAAGACGGGCGCGGCGCGGATCGCGCTCGGTTATGAAGCGCACGCTCCGGAGCGCCTCACGGTCGTGGCGGTAGGGCTCAGTTTCGAGGCCCGTAAGAGGTTCCGCGGGCGCGTCCTCGTCTCTTTCGGCGAGCCGGTCGACCTCTCGTCGTGCCTCGCCCTCTACCGCGAGGAGCCGGCGAAGGCGCTGCATACGCTCACGACGGCGATCCAGCGGGCGATGGAGCGCGAGGTCGTCCACGTCGAGCGCATCGACACGGCGGCGCTCGCTCGCGCCGTGGAGGCGATCTATCGCGGCGAGCTCGAGCATGAGCTGTGGGAGGAGCGCAGGCTCTCGGATCGGCAGATCGACCCGTTCCAGCTCTCCGGGTCGTTCGCGGACGCGGTCGAGCACCTTCGCGAACGGGATCCGGAACGCATCGAGCGGCTCTGGCAGCGGATTCTTGGTTATCACGCCGGACTTGCCGCCCACCGGCTCCGTGACGAGGCGGTGCGGACTCGCCTCGAGCGCACGGCGGAGCGGCAGCGGGTTGCACGGTCATGGCAGACGATCGTGAGCCTCCCGCTCTTCGCCTACGGTGCGGCGGTGAACTTTCTGCCGTACTACCTACCCGGGTGGCTCGCGCGGCGGATGTCACGCAGGCAGACGGACTACGCGACCATCCGGCTCCTCGCGAGTGTCGCCGCGTTCCCGCTCTTCTGGTCGCTCGAGACGTCGCTCGTCGGGTGGGCGGGCGGTCTCCGCTGGGCGCTCGCCTTCTTCCTTTCACTCCCGCTCGGGGGTCTGATCGCGTATCGGTATCTGGTGGGCACAGGGCGCTTGCGCCACCAGCTCAGGTTCGGCGCGCTCCTCCTCACGCGCGCTCAGGAAGCGAGGCGCCTCCTCGCGGAGCGCCGCGAGCTCGTCGAGGAACTCGAGCGCGCCAGGCGCGACTACGCCGGGGGGCGCGAAAGGACCAAGCTTTTGAACCAGACGCCGGCCGCCGTCAAATCATGCGGAAATGCCGAAGCGCCTCTTCGATCGCCTCACGCTTTTCGGACGGGCACGGCTCGATGTCACGATCACGACGGGCCCGGTTCGCCCCACGCAGCGTCGGTACGCCATGAACCTCCTTGACATGAGCGATCCACCCCGTTTTCGGGATGAAGCCGTGGTGATGCTGCACGAACTTCTGAATCTCGGCGTCCGTGGCCATTTCCTGTCCTCCACGATGGTGCCTTCCTGGATGAGGGGGGGACCTACGTTGCTGGTGTGACTGATTCCGTCGCAGGTGTTGCGGGGCCCATGCCGAGCAGTTTGCGCATCAGTCGGCGTTTGACCACCTCGACAAGGACGAGATAGGTCATGGTGACTCCGCCGAGAAACACGAAGTACGCGCCCGGGAGTGGCACGAGGCCGAGCGTAGCGGCCAGCGGCGTGAAGGGCAAGATCACGCCGATCAGCACCACGAGCACCGTGGTCACCGCCAGCGGGAGGCTCGGCCGACTGCGCAAGGGACTGCCGGCGGTCCGGATGACGAAGAGGACGAGCGTCTGCGTCGCGAGCGACTCGACGAACCAGCCCGTCTGGAACAGCGCCTCGGAGGCCCGGAAGACCCACAGCAGCACTCCAAACGTGAGGAAGTCGTAGATCGAGCTGATAGGCCCGATCACCACCATGAACCTCTGGATAATTCCGATGTTCCACCGCTGCGGGGTCCGGATGAAGGCATCGTCGACATTGTCGGAGGGGATCGTGATCTGGGCGAGATCGTAGAGGAAATTGTTCAGTAATATTTGCGTGGGCAGCATCGGCAGGAACGGCAGGAAGAGGAACGCGCCCGCCATGCTGAACATGTTGCCGAAGTTCGAGCTCGTCCCCATCAGCAGGTACTTCATCACGTTGCCGAAGGCCCGCCGGCCCTCGAGAATTCCGGCGTGGAGGACGTCCAGGTCGCGTTCAAGCAGGATGATGTCGGCCGCGTCCTTGGCGACGTCGACGGCGGTCGCGACGGACACGCCGACGTCCGCCGTGTGGATGGAGGGCGCGTCGTTGATGCCGTCGCCCAGGAAGCCGACGACGTGATTGCGACTCTTGAGCGCGAGGATGATCCGGTTTTTCTGCGCGGGTGAGACGCGGGCGAAGACGGTCGTGTGCTCAGCCACCGCAGCGAGAGCACTGTCGGTCATGCGCTCAATCTCGTCGCCACCGACGATGCGGGCACTGTCGAGGCCGACCTGACCGCAGACGTGCTGGGCGACAAGCTCGTTGTCGCCGGTGAGGATCTTCACCACGACGCCGTCGCGGCGGAGCGCGCGGAGCGTCTCGGCGACGCCTTCCATCGGCGGATCGAAGAAGGTTACGAAGCCGGCGAGCACGAGCTCACACTCGTCGCGGGCAGAATACATGGCCTGGAGCGGCGCCACCGCGTAGGCGACGGCCAAGACCCGAGATCCTTGAGCGCTCAACTCGCGGTAGGTCGCTTCGCAGCGCGCCCGCGTCGCCTCATCGAGCGCGGCCCGGCGATCGTCGACCTCGTATGTCGTGCAGCAGGCGATGACGCCCTCCGGAGCCCCCTTCGTGATCAGCAGGCGCCCGCCGCTGTTCTCGACGACGACGGAGAGGCGCCGGCGCTCGAAGTCGAACGGGATCTCGTCGATCTTTCGGTATCCGCTGATGCCGGCCCCGCCGCGCTTGAGAATCGCCTCGTCGAGGGGACTCTTGATGCCAGTTTGGTGGGAGCTGTTGACATAGGCGAGGGTAAACGGCCGCTCCGATACCTGGCCGAACGGGTCAAGGTGCCGGTCGAGCATCATGTCTCCGCTCGTGAGCGTGCCGGTCTTGTCACTGCAGAGAACGTCCATGCTGCCGAAGTTCTCGATCGCCTCGAGATGCTTGACGATCACCTTCTGGCGCGCCATGTGCGCGGCTCCGCGAGAGAGGGTGACGGCGCTGATCATGGGCAGGAACTCGGGCGTCAGGCCCACCGCGAGCGCCACCGCGAAGAGCAGCGATTCGAGAAACGCGTGATGCAGGAGCGCGCCGGCCAGAAGCACGAAGAGAACGAGGAAGAACACCGTGCGCATGATGAGGAGCGCGAACTGGCGGGTGCCGCGCTCGAACTCCGTCTCGGGCGGACGCATCGACAGGCGCGCGGCAATGTCGCCAAACGCGGTCGCGGGCCCCGTCGCGACGACCAGCGCCGTCGCCGTCCCGCTCACGACCGATGTGCCGAGGAAGACGACGTTGCGTGCATCCGCCGGCTGACGCGGGGCGACCTCGATGTCGCCCGCGTCCTTCTCGGCCGGCATCGACTCGCCCGTGAGTGCGGCCTGCTGGACGTGGAGGTCACGGGCCTCGAGCAGACGGGCGTCGGCAGGAACGCGATCGCCGGCCGCCAGTCGGACGATGTCCCCGGGGACCAGCTCGCGCCGTCGAATCTCGCTCCAGGTTCCGTCGCGGAGGGCGGTTGCCGTCGGCGCCACGGCGTCACGCAGCCGCTCCGCCACGCGATGGGAGCGATAGGTCTGAACGAAGTTGAGCGCCACACTCAGCGCCACCATGAGGACGATGATGGAGGCGTTGACCCGCTCGCCGAGCACGGCGGAGGCGAGGCTCGCGATCAGGAGGATGATGACTAACGGATTCGCCAGAAGCAGGAGGATCTGGACGAGGCCGGCCGTGCGCGGCGCTCGCGCAGGCTCGTTCGGCCCGACTTCGCCGAGCCTCCGGCGCGCCTCGTCGGCGGTCAAGCCTCGGCGTGAGGCGTGGAGCTCCGCAAGCAGCGCGTCGACGGGGCCGTGTGGCACCGTCACGGCTGGCGACGCCTCAGCAATGCGGCCCGTTGGGCCGCCGGCCCTGTTCACGCTGACGTTCGCCGGTCACTCCGAGCCCCGGATGACGTATGAATGGTGATCCTACCCTGCAAGGCTCCTTAGGCGCTCTTTTGGTGACGGCGATCCTAGCTGGGGCCGTGTAAGCTGCCGCTACCTCCGCAGCAAGTCGTAGCCCGGGCCCCAAATGGCACAGGCCTACTACTCGTAATTGACATTAATTATATAATATGTTATTACATATATAACGTAAGATTATCTTAGTGGGATACGCTAAGATATTCGGAAGGAGAGCACCATGAACACCATGCTTCACTGGTCCCCGACCCGGCAGTTCCACCTCCACCACGAGGCCGACGACCTATTCGAGAGGTTCTTCTACGGCACCAGGGATGAAGCCGCTCAGCGTGCCCCGTTGCTCCCCGCCGTGGAGGGGCGGATCGAGGACGGCACCTACGTCATGCAGTTCTCCCTGGCGGGCGTGGATCCGAAGGATGTCGCGGTGTCCTTGATGGACAACGTCCTCACCGTCAAGGGTGAGCGCAAGGCCGACCACGACTCCACGGGCAAGGACTACTTCGTCCGCGAGGTCGCGTACGGTGCGTTCCAGAGGAGCTTCGCGCTCCCCGAGGGCGTCGACGTCGCCCAAGTGGAGGCGAAGTCCGCGAACGGCATGCTCGAGGTGAGGGTCCCCGCGCCGCGAGCCGCGACGCCGAGGACGATCGAAGTCAAGGCCGCATGATCGAGGCCGGTCGGGACCGGGGCCGTGCCGGTGTCGACCGGCACGGCCCCGGAGGGTCCCGGTGCAGGTGACGGGGGGACGCTGAAAATGGACGGACGAGAGCCTTTGAGGCAAGCGACGAAGCTATGGCAAGAGGAGATCAACCCGGAGTTCGGCACGCCGTATAACGACATCGGAGTCTACCTGATGGAGCGGGAGAGGCTCGACGAGGCGCTCCCCTGGCTGCAGAAAGCCAAGCAGGTGAGACGGCTGCGAGCCGCCGCGGGCAGTTCCCCTTCATGAACTGGGGCGGATTTATCTCAAGTAGAGGCGCTGGTGGGGCCTCCGTGAGTTCGAAGCCACTGTGCAGCTGACGGCGGGCGATTTCAGGACCCGTGTTCATGTTGAGGACACAAGCCTCGTCCGCTGCATCCATGCTCACGAGTCATGCATCGAGCGTGTGCAGCGAAGTGCATCTCGCAGCGATGTGTGACCCACAAGGGGTGTGGGAAGGCGGAGTCTTACCGCTGCGCCGTTTGATGCGAGGGTCGGAGGTTGCCGCTGAGGGTGCCGACAGGCAGGCTGTGGATGACGCCGACTAGATGCAGAACCGTGACGTGTTCGTAGGTTTCCCGTGACGAGAGAAAGGCGACGACACATGTCCGAATGCCCCAAGGACGTGTTCGCCCTCGTGATCGCCATCGTGCTGCTGATGCTGATGTGGCTTCCTACTTGGGGCGGGATGTATCGACTGCCGCCGGAGACAGACATGGGTTCCCGAAGCATCAGATCTCACCCGGCCTCCGCGATTGGGAGCGCAAGCGTCGCCGAGGAAGCCCGCGGGCGAGAGCGTTGAGTGTGCGCTGGGGAAAGCTCGCGGTCCTGGCTCTGTCTCGGCCTTGATGTCATCCGTGATCCCACCTTCCCTCGAGGTACCCCAGGAACGCTCTGTCAAGAGGTCACGGGACAAGTCTTGGGGATGGACCGCAGAAGGGATCATCGACGTCGGGAGACCGCCCGAAGCGCTCGCGAACGTCAAGGTCGGGGCAAGGACGGCTGTTGGCTCATTGGTCGTGGTTTGGCACGCCTCTACCCCCCCATCGTGTTTTGCCGTAGCATGCGCCCGCCATGACAGCTCAAAGCTCGCGCAACGTCCGCCTCCTCGCCCACCATCCCCTCGACGGCTTCGGCAATTGCGGCGAGGGCATGGCCATCCAGCGCTGCCGCGACGGCCGGCGCGTCCTGTGGATCGCCCACGAGTCGGCGCCGAAGAACGTCACGGCCGTCGACGTCACCAATCCCAAGAAGCCGGCGCTGATCACGCAGACCGACCTTCCTCACAACCGGATGCGCTCCAACTCGCTGGATCTGGTCGGCGACCTGCTCGTGGTGGCGTACCAGACGAGCGCGCCAGATCTCAAACCCGCGGGATTCGAGATCTTCGACGTCGCTGATCCGGCCAAGCCCCGCAGCGTGTCGCTCTTCGACGCGTCGGGCGCGACCTCGCGCGGCGTGCATCACCTGTGGTGGGTGGACGGCGAGTACGTCCACTGCAGCTCGGGCGCGGCCGACTTCACGCCGCGCAACCGGCGCGACGATCAGTTCTACCGCATCGTCGACGTGCGCCGGCCGTCGCGGCCGGTCGAGATCGGCCGCTGGTGGCTGCCGGGCACGCGCGAGGGCGACGCCGAGCCACCGCTGCCCCGGCATCCCACGTTCGACACGGGCTATCGCGCCCACAACACGAACGTCTATCCTCAGCGCCCCGACCGAGCCTATCTCGGCTATCTCGACGGCGGCGCGATCGTCCTCGACATCTCGGACAAGACGCATCCGAAGATGGTGAGCCGCTGGGATTACCATCCGCCGTTCCCCGGCTTCTGCCACACCGTGGTGCCGCTGTTCGAGCGCGGCCTGCTGGTCGTCAGCGACGAGGCGACCAAGGACGCCGGCAAGGACTGGCCCAAGCTCGTGTGGATCGTGGACGCGCATACGGACGGCAAGCTGGTGCCCATCAGCACGTGCCCGCTGCCGCCGGTCAAGCTCTTCGCCAAGCGCGGCGGACGCTTCGGCGCTCACAACCTGCACGAGAACGATCCCGGGATGTGGTCCTCGGAGCGCTTCGTCGTGGGGACGTTCTTCAACGGTGGCGTGCGCGCCTTCGACCTCGCCGATCCGTTCCATCCCCGCGAGGCCGCGTGGTTCGTCCCGCCGGCACCGCGGAAATCGCCGACGAAGGCCATCCAGATCAACGACGTCATGATCGACGAGCGCGGCATCACGTACGCCGTCGACCGCATGATCGGCGGACTCTACGTCCTGGAGATCAAGCTCTAGCGTCTGACGGAGGACCGCGATGGCTTCGCAACCCTACGCCATCCATCTCGACACGTTGTTCGCTTCGCTCCAGCTCGTCGACATCCAGAAGCTCGTCGATGGCTGCCAGGACGGCTGGTACAACCAGACGCTCTGTCGCGTGAACGACTGCGTCGTGCGCCTCGGCGTGATGCAGGGTGAATTCCACTGGCACAAGCACGACCACGAGGACGAGTTCTTCTACGTGATCGAGGGACGATGGGTCATCGATCTCGAGGGGCGGACGGTCGAGCTCGGGCCGCGGCAAGGTTTCACGGTGCCGAAGGGGGTCATGCATCGCACGCGCGCCCCGGAGCGCACCGTCATTCTCATGATCGAAGGCGCCGGCGTGATGCCGACCGGCGACTGAGCCACATGAAGCGGAGGGGGACTCATATGGGCGTTCGAGTCACGCTGGGCCTCGTTCTCGTGATGACGGTGCTGCTCGTGGCCGGGCCGGCGCTGGCCCAGGGCAAATGGAGTCAGCTCAAGCCGATCCCGCAGGGCGAAGAGGAAGTCTACGGCACGGCCGCCGGCGGCAAGATGTACGTGCTCGGCGGTCTCGGCGCGTTCCCGAGCTGGGAACCGAAGATGATGCTGTGGAGCTTCGATCCCGCGACCAGCGAGTGGAAGCGACTCGCCTCGATCCCGGAAGGCATCCACCATCCGGGCTTCGCGGCCGTCGGCGGCAAGCTCTACTCGATCGGCGGCTTCACGATCGCGCGGCCGGCGGGCGGCGGGCTGCCGGCCTGGGTGCCCTCGAATTCGGTGTGGATCTACGACACCGCGGTCAACGCGTGGTCGAAGGGCACGCCCGTCCCGACACCTCGCGGCGCACTATCGGCCACGGCGATCGGGACCAAGATCTACGCGATCGGCGGCGCCCGGAATCCGAGCTACTCGACGCCCGAGCTGCGCCCGTCGGTCCCCGTCGAGAACGTGGCCACGAACGAGGTCTACGACACCGAGACGAACACGTGGACGCTGGCCCGCCCGATGTTGACCGCGCGCAACCACCACGGCGCCGCGCTGATCGACGGGAAGATCTACGTCGTGGGCGGCCGCATCGGCTCGACCTTCATCATCGGGCTCAGCAACAACGTGAGCACCAACGAGGTCTACGACATCGCCAAGGACACCTGGGCGTCCGTGCTCGGCATGCCGACACCGCGCAGCGGCGTGGGCGTGGCCGTGCTGAACGGCCGCATCCACGTGCTCGGCGGCGAGGCGTACCTCAATGACCTGGTCGGCACCTACAAGACGCACGAAGCGTACGACCCGAAGACCAACGCGTGGGAGCGGCTGCCGCCGATGCCGACGCCGCGGCACGGCCTGGCCGTCGGCGAAATCGGCGGCAAGATGTACGCGATCAGCGGATCGAACGTCGCCGGCGGTGGCGGCCCCCACGAGGGCGTCAACGTCAACGAGGTGTACGACCCGGCGGCGAAGTAGCCGCGCTCAGTCCAGCGGCAGGCTCACCGGCGCGTTGCGCTCGGCCGAGAGGTCGGCGGCCAGCGTGACTTCCATGACCAGCCGCGCCTCCTCGGGCGTGACCAGGACCGGGCGGTCGCCGGCCACTGCTTCGATGAAGTGGATGGTCTCGGCCGCCATCGGCCCCTGGTAGACGTGGCCCACCTGTTCGCCCGGCATCGTGCTGAGCGGCAGCACCATCCGGTTCTTCATCGTGTTGAGGATGACGTCGCGGTGCGAGTCGTCCACCAGCACGGCGCCTTCGGTCGCGATGAACTCGATGGTGGCCGAGGAGAAGTGCGGATAGCCGGGCGGTAGCGCCCAGCCGGCGCCGATGGTGAACGCGGTGCCGTCGTCCATCGTGACCATGATCCACTGCGTGTCGGGCAGGCCGTGCTCCTTCTTCATCACGCCGTAGGCGTTCTGCGAGTACACGCGGATCGGCTTGCGCGGCTGCATGCACCAGAGGATGAAGTCGATGTCGTGCGTGGCTTCCATGACCGCGGGCGAGAGGTGCACGCGGCCGCCGATCTTGTTACCGATGGAGCGCGAGACGTTGCGGCTGACCAGGGCGGTCACCGGCTGGCCGATGGTGCCGTCCACCACGCACTGCTTGACGTAGGCGTAGCGGGGATTGAACCGCTGGGTGTAGCCGATGGTGAGCTTGAGCCGGTGGGCCCGCGCCAGCTGCATCAGCTCGTCGGCGTGCTTGAGCTCGAGGCCGATGGGCTTCTCGAGCAGCACGTGCTTGCCCGCCATCAGGCAGTCGCGCGTGAACGGATAGTGGGTCGTTTCCGGCGTGGTCGAGACGATGATGGCGTCGATGTCGGAGCGGGCCAGCAGCTCACGATAATCGGTGGTCGCGGTCCGGGCCCCCGTCTCCTTGGCCACACGCTCGAGCCGGGCCTTGTCGATCTCGCAGAGATGCAGGCCCTTGATCAGCGGGTGGCCCGCGCAGACCTTGGCGCGGATCTCCCCGATCCAGCCCACTCCGACGATTCCCATCTCGATCGGCTTCATCGTCACGCTGCCTCCTTTGAACAGGGCACGGGCACCCGGGCTGTCGCTATCAGTCAAGCGAAGGGGGCTACGCCCCCCTCGGCCTCCCCCGGCGTGCCCCGCCGCGATCATCTGCTGCGATCGACATTTCACCCGATCCACGTCGCGACTTCGCGGGACGCGGTCCGGCATTGCAAATCTGGCGTCGCGCGTTCTAATGTTCTGCGAATCCGGAGGAACGGCATGCCATTGTACGCAATCCAAATCATTCTCGTCGTCGTCGCGCTGTTGACTGGCCCGTGGCCGGCCTCAGCCCAGGATTTCCCCACGAAGCCAATCGAGCTGGTGATCCCGTACGGACCGGGCGGCTCGCACGACCTCACGGCGCGGGCCATCGCCAGCGTCGCCCAGCAGTACCTCGGCCAGCCGCTGCTCGTCGTGCTCAAGCCCGGGGGCGGCGGCGCCGTCGGCTCGCAGTACGTGATCCGCGCCAAGCCCGACGGCTACACGATCATGCTGGGCGGCACCGGCCCGAACACGATCTTCGCCCTCGTGCAGAAGGCGCCCATCGGCCCCGACCAGTTCACGCCGATCGCCCGCATCAACTACAGCCCCCCCGTCTTCGCCGTGCGGAACGAGGCGCCCTGGAAGACGATGCGCGAGGCGCTCGACTACATGAAGAAGAACCCCGGGAAGTTCAACTTCGCCAACTCGGGGACGTGGGGCGCTGCCGACTTTCCCATGCGGATGATGGCCAAGGCCGCCGGCGTCGAGTACAACAACATCCCGTTCGACGGCGGCGGGCCGGCCACGCTGGCGGTCCTCGGTGGCCACGCCGACGCCACGTTCTCGTTCACGGCGCAGCTCATGCCGCAGGTGACGGCGGGCAAGCTGCGGCCGCTGGCGGTGACCGGCCCCTCGCGCATCCGCGAGCTGCCCCAGACGCCGACGCTCAAGGAAGAAGGCGTCGACGTGGTCTTCACGATGTGGCGCGCCGTCGTCGGGCCGAAGGGGCTGCCGCCGGCGACTGTGACCAAGCTCGAGGGCGCCTTCCGGAAGATCGCCGAGGACAAGCAGTTCCTGGAGCAGATCCGACAGCTCGGCGACGACGTCCAGTTCCAGACGGGCAAGGAGTTCGAGGCGACCTGGCGGCAGGAGTGGGACGCCTTCGGCCGCGTCGTCACCGCCGCGAAGTAGCAACCTGACGATGACGCGGGAGATCGGCGCCGTCGTCCTCGGGCTGGCGGTGGCGGCGCTGGCGCTGCGGGAGGCGTTGGGGTTACCGATCGGAACCGTGAGGAATCCCGGCGAGGGATTCTTCCCGCTCTGGCTCGCCGTCCTCCTCGTCGCCCTCTCGCTCCTCCTTCTCGGCCACGCGCTGCGCGCTCGCGCTGCGGCCGGCGCGCGGGGCGACACCCGCATCGGACAGGTGATCGGCCTGGTGGCCGCGCTCGCCGTCTACACGGCGATGCTCGAATGGATCGGCTATCCGATCGCCACGTTCCTCCTCGTGCTCTACATGGTGAAGGTCACGCACCCGCAGCGCTGGCTGCTCGCGCTCGCGGTCTCGCTGCTCGCCGCCGGCGGCTCGTACCTGCTCTTCGCCGTGTGGCTGAAGGTGCCGCTGCCGCCGGGCTCATGGAGATCCTGAGCCTCCTCGGGTCCGGATTCGCCATCGCGCTGACGCCGGCGAATCTCTTCTACTGCTTCGTCGGCTCGCTGGTCGGCACCGCCATCGGCGTGTTGCCCGGCCTCGGGCCACCGGCCACGATCGCGCTGCTACTGCCCGTGACCTACGGCATTCCGGCGACGTCGGCGGTGATCCTGCTCGCCGGCATCTTCTATGGCGCGATGTACGGCGGCTCGACGACGTCGATCCTGCTCAACATTCCCGGCGAGGCGGCCTCGGTGGTGACGTGTCTCGACGGCTACCAGATGGCGCGCCAGGGACGGGCGGGCGCCGCGCTGGCCGTCGCCGCCGTCGGCTCGTTCATCGCGGGCACGATCGGCGTCGTCGGGCTCATGCTGCTGGCGCCGCCACTGGCCAGCTTCGCGCTGAAGTTCGGCGCGCCCGAGAACGCGGCCCTGCTGATTCTCGGCCTCCTGATGGTCGGCTATCTCGGCGGCGCCTCGATGACGAAGGGCTTGATGATGGCCGTCGTCGGGCTGCTCCTCGGCAGCGTCGGCCTCGATCCGATCCAGGGCACGCCGCGCTTCACCTACGGCATTTTCAAGCTCAGCGAGGGCTTCGACTTCGTCCTGGTCGCCATGGGTCTGTTCGGCATCGGCGAGGTGCTGGACAACGTCGAGCAGACGGAAGAGCCCGAGGTCATCACGACGAAGATCGGCGGGCTGCTGGCCACGCGCGAGGAGTGGAAGGCGGCAGCGGCGCCGATGTCGCGGGGCTCGCTGCTCGGCTTCATCATCGGCGTGCTTCCCGGGGGCGGCGCCATCATCTCATCGTTCCTCTCCTACGCCCTCGAGAAGCGCTTCAGCCGGCACCCCGAGCGCTTCGGCAAGGGCGCCATCGAGGGCGTCGCCGCGCCCGAGGCGGCCAACAACGGCGCGGCGTCCAGCTCGTTCATCCCGCTGCTGACGCTCGGCATCCCGGGCAACGCATCCATCGCGCTGATCTTCGCGGCCCTGCTCATCCACGGCATCCGGCCCGGGCCGCTCCTGGTCGCTCAGCAGCCCCAGCTCTTCTGGGGCCTCATCGCCTCGATGTACATCGGCAACGTGATGCTGCTCGTCCTCAACCTGCCGCTGATCCGCGTGTGGGTGCGGCTGCTGCAGGTGCCGTACGGCCTGCTGGCGCCGTTCATCATCGTGTTCGTGCTGGTCGGGGCCTACACCGTCAACAACAGCGCCTTCGACGTCGGTGTGGCCGTTGCCTTCGGCCTGGTCGGCTACGTCCTGCGCAAGCTCCACTTCGAGCCCGCGCCCCTCGTGCTGGCGATGATCCTCGGGCCCCAGCTCGAGGCGTCGGTGCGGCGGGCCCTGATCTTCTCGCGCGGCGACGTCTTCATCTTCTTCGAGCGGCCGATCGCCGCGGTCCTGATGACGCTGGCCGTGCTGATGCTGCTGTCGCCGCTCGCCCGCTGGGCGCTGAGCCGGAAATTCTGGGAGATCGTCGGGCCGGTGCGGACCGAGAAGTGAGTCGTGGCCCGCTGACGCTTGGAAGAGCTCAGTGGCGCTTGAAGAACTGGACCGCACGCTCGTGGCGCTCGGCCGCGGCCCGTGTGGCGAACGTGCCGAGGTTGCGCCGCTTGCCCGTGCGAGCATCTTTCTTCCTGGAGAAGAGCCGGTACTTCCCCGAGGCCAGCTTGCGGATCATCGTCTCGCTGCCTTTCTTGTCGCCGTTACGTCGCTTTGTGTGAACCTGATCCAGAATCCGATCGAGCAAGCGGCATGCCGGTAAGGCCTTGATGCGCTGCACGGCGATGACATACCTTCTTCGTCATGCCCGACGACGCCCTGCTTCGCACAGAGCAGCTCACGCGTGCGTTCGGCAGCCTCCTCGCCGTCGATCGCGTCAACGTCAGCGTCCGCCGCGGCGAGCTCCGCTCGATCATCGGCCCGAATGGCGCGGGCAAGACGACGTTCTTCCGCTTGATCTCGGGCGAGATGAGGCCGTCGAGCGGCCGCATCTGGTTCGACGGCCGCGACATCACCGGGTTGCCCCAGCACCAGGTGGCCCGACTGGGCGTGGCCAAGTCTTACCAGATCACGAACGTGTTCCCGCATCTCACCGTGCTCGAGAACGTGCGCGTGGCGGTGCAGGGGCACGCCCGCGCGTACGACTTCTGGTCGAAGGCGTCGCACCTGCGCGACGTGCGCCGGCGCGCGGAGTCGCTGCTGGAGCGGATCGGCCTCGGGCGTAAGGCCGGCCGGCTCGCCGCTCACCTGTCACACGGCGAGAAGCGTCACCTCGAGATCGGCATCGCGCTGGCCACCGATCCCGCGCTGCTGCTCCTCGACGAGCCGACCGCGGGCATGAGCCCGGAGGAGACCGACGAGACGATGCGGCTCATCCGGGAGCTGGCCACCGGCCGCACGGTGATCCTGGTCGAGCACAAGATGAAGGTCGTCATGAGGATCTCCGACCACATCACCGTGCTGCATCAGGGCCAGGTGCTGGCCGAGGGCTCGCCTGACGAGATCCGCGCCAACACCCTGGTCCAGCAGACCTACCTGGGGGCGACCCGATGACCGGTGACCTGCTCGTCCTCGAGGACGTGCACACGTACTACGGCGAAGCCCACATCCTGCAGGGCATCTCGCTCACCGTGCGCCAGGGCGAGGTGGTGACGATCATCGGCCGCAACGGCGCCGGCAAGACGACGACGCTCCGCTCGATCATGGGCATCGCCCAGCCCCGCCGCGGCCGGATCCTGCTGCGCGGCCAGGACCTGACGGGATTGCCGACGCACCAGATCGCCCGTAACGGGATCGCGTGGGTTCCCGAGGAGCGACGGATCCTGCCGAACCTGACCGTGCTCGACAATCTCCGGCTCGGCTGGCTCGCGACCGATGGGGGTGGCCCCGACCGCGCCGAAGAAGTCTTCGAGTACTTCCCGCGGCTGCGGGAGCGCATCGCCCATCGAGGCCGCCATCTCTCGGGCGGCGAGCAGCAGATGCTCGCGATCGCGCGGGCGCTGGTGGCCCGGCCGTCGATCATGCTCGTCGATGAGCCCACTGAGGGCCTGGCGCCGATGCTCGTCGAGAGCCTGACCGACATCCTTGCCGTCATCAACCGACGGGGAACGACGATTCTGCTCGTCGAGCAGGCACTGGAGGTGGCCCTGACCCTGGCCCAGCGTGTCTACGTGATGGACCAGGGCCGGGTTCAGTTCGAAGGAACGCCGGATGACTTGCGGCGCGATCCGGAGATCCAGCAGAGGTTCTTGGGCGTGTAGTCGGCAGAAATGGACTGGCAGGACCGCCAGATCAGCTCAGGAGCGGGAGAGGGGCGAGTCTCCAACCCAAGTGTGCTGAGTCTGGCGGTCCGCCAGTTCTCTACAACTGCGCTCGAGAGGACTCCTCGAGACTTCTGTCCAGCGCGCTATCGTCGGGATGCGCAGCTTCCGCGACGCCACACCAGACGCAATGTATTTCAGGTGATGTCGGGCAGGGTTCGAAGAGATGCTCGGACGTCGCATCTGCCATTCGCCCCTCCTCGCCCGCTGTTTGCTTCTTGCCCAGTGGAAAGAGCAAGGGGTATTCCAGCAAAAATTCCCGAATGCCTTCGTGGACTTGGACGAGGCTTGATCTTTGGTTAGAGGGAGAACTGTCGTTGTTTCCGACGCATCCGAACGGCCGCTGACGATCGCTCGCTAGCAGCGCCCCTGCTTGGCAAGACCAGGCGGGCAGTGGTGCCCGCGCGGCAGGTGGCTATGGAGCTGGCCGGGCGGAAGCTTCGCGATCACCGGCGGCGGCGTCGGGACGATTGCCCACGGGCCCGCGTGCGATTGCGAGATCGACCATTGCCCGCCCGAGAACGAGAAGTAGGCCTCGTTGTAGTAGACGACGTCCTGACCTTCCAGCAGGTGCACGCCCCACTCGGCGACCCAGATCATATGGGGCCGTGCCGGTGAGCCGGCTGCTGGAGGCGTCGCCAGGGTCGCCTGCGCCGGCGGTGCCGGAGCGCGCTCCGTCTGTGGGGGAGCCGGCACGACGACCGCCGGCGGCGGCGCCGGCGCGGCGACGACGCGAGGCGTGGCAACCTGGGGCGGCGTCGCCGCCGGAGGTGCGACGACGACAGGAGCAGCGGCGACTGGCGGAGCTGGCGTGACGGCGCCGTGAACCACTGGCGGCGCCGTCGGCTGAGCCGGGGCGGCGGCGACCGGTGGCGCTTGAACGACGACGACCGCCGGTGGCTGAGCCGGCGCGTACACGTGCGGCCGCGGTGCGGGGAAGATTTGCCCAGGGGCCGGGGCCGCCGGTGCAGCCTGGGGCGGCGCCGCAACGATCACGGTGGGCGGCGCTTGCACGATGATCGGCGCGGTCGGCGGCGACGCTTGCGCCGCCATGTAAGCTCTCCGCACCGGGTGGTGGTGGAGCCTACCGGGTGGAAGCTGCGCGATCGTGGGTGGTGGTGTCGCCGCGATGGCCCACGGCCCGGCGTACGACGGAGAGATCCACCAGTAGCCGTTCGAGTACTGATAGTACGACGTCTGGTGATAGACGATGTCGTGGCCGTCCATCACGTACACGCCCCACTCGGGGACCCACACCATGTGTGGCGCGGTCGGCACGACGACGCGGGGAGGCGCGGCGACGACCACTTGAGCCGGCGGCGGCGGTGGGTACGCGGCCTCGTGCTCGGCCCTCCGCGCGGCATCCGCGATCACGGCTCCCGTGACGGCGCCGACGGCGCCGCCGATGACGGCGCCCGCGCCCGGATGGCCGGCCTGGTTTCCGATAATCGCTCCGGTGCCGGCGCCGATGGCGCCACCGACGAGCGCTCCTTTTTCCTGGCTCGTGAGCGGCTGCGAGCAGCCAGCGACGATGACCGCCAGGCCCAGCACGAGGGAGATCTTCCGCGCCATGTCACCCTCCCGGAGCGAGGAAAAGTGCACGGCGAGTGCCAGACGCAACGCCAAGCACGGCGCTGAGTTGGCCGAGCTTGGGCGAGGGTGACGTGCCGCGCTGGCATCCGAAACGAACACCTGTCACGCTGCGAGCGGTGCTCGTCGGCCCGCGTTCGCATGCCGCCCGACCACCGACCACCTGCGTAAGCTTCGTCGGCTATTTCGAACGGTAGGGCGACGGTGCGCGGCTCACTGCATCACGAGCCCGCCGTTGATATCGAGGGTGGCGCCGGTGATGTAGGCGGCCGGCTCGGAGGCGAGGAAGAGGACGATCTCCGCGATCTCCTCGGGCTCGGACGGCCGGCGCAGCGGGATGCTGGCGGTGATCTTCTCAATCTGTTCCGGCGTGCGCAGCGACTTCCAGCGCTCGGTGGCCACCGTGCCCGGCGCCACCGCGTTCACGGTGATGCCATCGCCTCCGACCTCTCGCGCCAGATGCCGCGTGAAGCCGAGGATGGCCGCCTTGGATGCCGCGTAGTGCGACGTCACGGTGACCGGCGCCCCGCGGGCCACGACCGACGACATGTTGATGATCCGGCCCGATCGCTGGCGCTTCATGATCGGCAGCACGGCCTTGCTGCAGAGGAACGTGCTCGAGAGGTTGAAGCGGAGGATCTGCTCCCACTCCTCGTCGTCGATGTCCTCGGTCGCCTTGATCTTGGGAAAGCCGCCGGCGTTGTTGACCAGGACGTCGACCCGTTGCCAGCGCCTGACCGCCGCGTCCACGGCGCGGCGCACCTCGTCGCCGATGGTGACGTCGGTCTTGAGCGCCAGCGCCTCGACCTTCGCATCCGCCAGCTCGGCGGCCAGCTTCAGGGCGGCCGCCTCGTCGATGTCGAGCAGCGCTAGCCGCGCGCCTTCGCGCCCGAACGCCCGGGCGATGCGCAGCCCGATGCCCCGGCCGGCGCCGGTGACGATCACCACCTGTCCGTCAAATCGCTTCATCGGAGTCGTCCTCCCGTTTCGTCGAAGAAGGTCAGCCGGTCGGCGCGGAGCGTGAACGGACGGCGGTCGCCGACCGTCACCTTGTCCTCGGCGTCCACCTTGGCCACCAGCGAGACCGGCGCACCGTAGTCGAGGAAGACGAGGGTCTCGTCGCCCATCGGCTCGATCAGGCTCACCGTCGCGGGTGAAGCGTCGGGGCCATCGCCGAGCTTCACGTGCTCGGGACGGACGCCGAGCGTGGCCGGCCCGCGGGTCGCCGTTCGTGGCACCGCCAGCCTGGGCCGGAGGCCGACGGCGCGGAAGCGAAGATCACTGCCCTCGACGACGACCTCGCCGTCGAGGAAATTCATGGCCGGAACGCCGAAGAAGCCGGCCACGAAGCGGTTGGTGGGGTCGGCGTAGATCTGGAGCGGCGGCCCCACCTGCTGGATCTTGCCCTGGTGCATGACGACGATCCGATCGGCCATCGTCATGGCCTCGGCCTGGTCGTGGGTCACGTAGACGAACGTGGCCGAGAGCTGGGCGTGCAGGCGCTTGAGCTCCGTGCGCATCTCCACGCGCAGCTTGGCGTCGAGGCTCGAGAGCGGCTCGTCCATGAGGAACACCGCCGGCTTGACGATGATCGTGCGGGCGAGCGCCACCCGTTGCGCCTCGCCGCCGGAGAGCGTGGCCGGGCGCTTGGCGAGGAGCGACGCGATGCGCGTCGTCGCCGCCACGGCCTGCACACGCGCTCTAACCTCGGCCTCGGGGACCTTCTTGATCCGCAGCGGGAACGCGATGTTGTCGAAGACGCTCAGGTGCGGGAACAGGGCGAGACTCTGGAAGACCATGCCGAGGTTGCGGTCGCGTGGCTCCCAGTCGGTGACGCGAGCGTCGCCGATGAAGATGTCGCCGGCCGTGGGCGTCTCGAGCCCGGCGATCATGTTGAGCGTGGTCGTCTTGCCGCAGCCCGAGGGGCCGACCAGCACGACGAACTCGCCGTCGGGAACCGCCAGGTCGATGGCGTCCACCGCGCGGGTCGACGCGAAGAGCTTGGTGAGTCCCTCGAGCCTGACGCCAGCCACGCTAGTTCCGCAGGGCCGCGGCCACGCTACTTCCGCAGGAGGCCGAAGGAGAAGCCGCGCACGAGGTGCTTCTGGATCAGAAAGCCGAGAACGATGACCGGCAGCGTCGCGATGGTGCCGATGGCGGCCTGCGGCCCGTAGTCGCGCCCCTCATTGGCCGACTGAAACTTGTTCAGCGTGATCGGGATCGTCGACACCTCGGTGTTGGTCAGCGTCATCGCCAGGAGCAGCTCGCTCCAGTTGAGGATGAAGACGAAGAGGAACGTCACCACGAGGCCCGCCGCGGTCAGCGGCAGGACGATGCGCCCGAGGACGCGGAAGCGCGAGGCGCCCATGACCCGGGCAGCGTGCTCCAGCTCCACCGGCACCTCCTCGATGAAGGCGAGCATCATCCAGATGACGTAGGGAAGCGACGTCGCGAGGTACACGAGGATCAGGCCGGTGTAGGTGTCGAGCAGCCGGAGGGTCACGTAGTACACGACGAACGGGACCGCGATCACGATCGGCGGCACCATGCGGATCGACAGGATGTTGTAGGGGTAGCGCCGGCCGCCCGTGCCGAAGCGCGTCCACGAGTAGGCGAGCGCGCTGCCCAGCACCACCGCCACCAGCGACGCCGTGGTGGCGATAAAGAGGCTGTCCCAGAGCGGCTTGAGGATCTTCAGCGTCTGCCGGCCCAGCTCGAACGTCGACGTGCCCGGACGAGGAGGATGAGCGACATGGCGGCAGCGTCGGAGACGCGGGCGAACTCCCATCCCATCCGCCACAGGTAGACGGCGATGGTCTCGGTGGCGTTGCCCGGCCCGCCCTGGGTCAGGAGCATCGGGTAGTCGAAGATCTTCAGCGCCTCCATCGAGCGCAGGACGACCGCGATGGCGATGACGGGCTTGAGCAGCGGCAGCTCCACGTGCCAGAAGATCTGCCAGCGGCTGGCGCCCATCACCCGCGCCGCGCGGATGGGATCGCGAGGGAGCCCGGCCAGCCCGGAGACGAAGACCAGGAAGGTCAACGCGGTCCACTGCCACACGTCGGCGCCGATGACGGCGAACTTGGCCGCCGTGTAGTCGGACAGCCAGCGGACGGTGATCGGACGGCCGGCGAGCACGCT
>Ga0209158_1000689_pt1 | contig 24110 bp, 18 predicted proteins | sample GraSoiAngelo_140_FD_185897 | JGI IMG/M metagenome (GOLD analysis project Ga0209158, IMG submission 185897) | Grasslands soil microbial communities from the Angelo Coastal Reserve, California, USA - 14_0929_12_30cm (SPAdes) (version 2) | ecosystem: Environmental > Terrestrial > Soil > Grasslands ...
TCAGCAATCGAGCAGCTGAGCCTTGCACGCGTTAAAAAAGAGCAGCAACTCGGGGGCCGCACCAGCTAGAGACAGGCACACTACAACGGACAGTGCTTTCACTGCCAATTGCGGTTTTGAGTGTAATCGCCTGGTTACAACAACCATGATTTTCGGCCGAAAATTTCAATCCGCGCTGTTCACCGTAGTCGAAACGTTCGGAGTATAAATGAAGCTGTGGCCTTCCGAGAGCTTCCTGAGTTATTGGGTTCGGGTGGAAGAAATCCGCTGTGAGCTTCGGGAGTCGCTTAAAAGAAAATCGCCCACCCCTTGCGATTTCTCCAAAGAGTGGGCAGTCTGAAATCGATCACGAAAAGAAAACGCCGTTGCGCTCATGCGCAAGCAGCGAGAATTCGTTCACTGAAGTCTCGGCGGGATCAGACACAAAGGTCGCAGTGTCGGTTTGACCAGCCCACGCAATCTGCGCTACATTTTGCACAAAATCTCCAGCGAAGCCATTTTTCAGGTCGCGGAGCTTTGTCCGCCCCATAGGATGGCTCCAGCGAATGTCCCATGAGACTTCCGCGTCCACTTCCGGCCCATCCATCAGCGCGTTGACGACATCGTGGTAATCCTCGACGTCAACATCGCTCGCCTGGAAGGATGCCTTCCCAGCGGCGAAATTTACCGAAATGGTGCTTTCAGAGATTGGGATCGTCCAGAACAGCCCACTTTCCGTGATTCCAGGATTGAAATCGTGAATTTGCACGTCCTCCACGGGACTTGTGAAAACATCAAGTCATATGAAGGCGAACGCACCGTGGTGGTTGCGCCCGTCCGCGCCCACGAACTCGCCCCGCATGAAACGAACGTCGGCTTCGAAGGGAAGATGCTCAGGAGCCTGGCCACTAACAGTGTGCGTGCCCTTACCGCCCACTGCAGCCCACCCAATGAACCCATTGAAGTTCGTTATGGTCGAGGGCTCAGCACCGCTTGCCGGCAAGAACACATGGAACAGAGGCCCTGACGGCCCGAGCAGTTGAAGACCTCCAGGAATGGGAAGTGGTGTAGCCGTGGTCGTGCTGTTGTGTCCGTGAGCAGCTGATGCCGTACTGCTAATCGTGCCGGATCGAGCCACCTCGGGAAGCAACCCTGCGGCTGCGAGAGCCGCAGCGGTCAGGCCAGTTTTCTCAAGAAACCCTCTGCGGCTGAGTAGACGTTGCGTGAAATGGCGATGGCCGGGATAGGGCACGCCTCCTGCGACATTCAAAGCTAGTTTGTTTAGAGTCATGACCTCCTCCTGAGAGTAGAACTCACCCATGAACCGGACGTACAGGAGCTGGAGAAGAACGTTGCGGAAAGAAATTATGTACGTTATCCAGCGGATGTCAACGAAAAATGCGGAGGCGAGGAAAGCGTCGAATGGTAGTGAGACCGGTTTCCCAAGCACACCTGAGTGCGGGTTTCCATTGTTGGCGGAATATCCTGATGTCACTCATCGAGAGGGTTCTGAGTGACATCGCCTGATAACATCAGGTGACTGAAACTCAAACCGGCTGAGAAGCAGGTTGGGCTGTCACCGCACCAACAGTGGCACCGTCCAAGTCCGTGAGGCCGCGCCCGATGATTACAACCCGGTGAAAAAGGCATGCCATTGCAATCTTGTTCAGTTGCGGTTTCGACGCTCTGTAGAACACAATTCGGGCCAACTTCGGAGAGCGGACTAACCCAAAGGGAAAGCCCTCGCCGCCGTAGTATTCGCCGGAATGATCTCTGAAGCTATACAGGAAACGACCTGCCATCGCGGAGACCGAGTCAGCACTGCATGCCTCGGCATCCCGTAGCACCCAGCGCTCGCTGATCCACGTTGACAGAAGGCCCACAACGAGGATCAAGAAAGTTCGTAACCCAAGCAAAACTGGATATGAGAGATCCCAGAACCTATCCAGAAGACTGAAGTTCCAAGTCGTGCTCTTAGCACTCGTCACAATCAGGAATGCAATCGCGGCGAAGGTCGGCAGGAATAACAACCAAAGTCTGGCCACTTCGACCCGCACCGCAACACGGTCATGTTCTACGCAGAGGGGATGGTCAGGCTCCGCGACTACAAGTGTCGTTCGCAGGTAAAACGTATCCTTGTGCGGACGGAGAACGAAACCGAAAAGCACGATTCCGACCATAGCAAGGGCCCCCAGCCCTGCTAAGAATGCTTCGTAGGCGGGCAGAAGAAGAGCAGCGATGAGGACCGCCGTCCCTGCGCCAAAGATTTGCCACACTTTCATGTGTTGAGATTCTGATGTATTACATGGGGGATCCGCAATCGGCAATTGTGCGCTGGACTCGCCGTTGGCGTAATATCAATTTCACTCGTTGACTGCTGACAGGGGTTTTGAGCGCTATGGCCTGTTCTCAACAATTGATGTCCAAATTGTCGCTTTGAGAGACCTCAGATAGAATCTTGTCGTGCCGGGATCAAATGCTGGTGAAAATCCAGCCGCCAATCGGAACGACGAGGTTGGCGTCGTCTAACTCTTAAGACATCCCGGTTTTCTTCTGCCCCTCTCCAACCCCGTCAACGAGTGCAATCGCCTGGTTTCGACAGTTGAGCTTTGGGAAATGCGCTTGCCGAGGCTGGCGCTGACTGAACCAGCGAAGCACAGGAAACCACGGATTGCTTACGCCGGTTGGGGTCGATTGGGATTAATTTTTTCGCGCCACACAATCTTGCCCTTCGCTTCCGTTCCGTCAGGCCATATGACGAACAAGTCGTCACCGCTGACTTGCGTCGGAATGCCAACGTTCCTACCGAGACGGGAGAACTTATCATCTCTTTTCAAGGGCGGGTCGTACACGGCTGTGTAGAACGTACCATCAAGTATCACTGAAATCCCCCGGACCACTGCGGGAGCAGGAATGCGAACGAAAACGCTCTTCCCGGTGACAACGCTGGCAATGTCTATGCCTTCTTCAGGAAGGGGCGGGTCAACATCGAAGAATATCGCGCAAGCAAAGTCTTTGGGGACCTCGCGAATGCACTTAACTTTGGACCCAGGGAGAAATCCGGTGTCGTCTAAGTGGCGCTCGATAGTGTAGGTCTGGGAGAACGCCAGTCCGAGCAAAAGGATTGCGAGTGACGTATGCTTCAGCATACTGCCCGCCTGAGAGGGTCCCATGTGTCTAGTGGTAAGTCAAGGCTGGGAACAGCACAGCCTTTGCCAAAGGGAGAAAGGCTAAGCGAAAGGTCTCATCGATTGTTGTTATATCGCCATTTCACCAACTACTGCCCACACCAGGATGGTTGGGGCAATTACCTCATTACATCAATCAATCGCTTTGCCCCCTCGTTTCGTCGAGTTTCGGTGACCGAAAATCCTTTTCCTGCCCTCCCCGCCCGCAAGAATTTCAGCAACCTGCGTTCTCTCAACAGAGAAACTCCGGGAACAAAATGCCCGCCCCAAGGCTCTAAGGCTATGTAGGAGAGCACACGGTGAAGAAAGACTGGCACGCGTTTTGGCAACACATGCGCAAATGGCTGAAAACGGCATGGTTGATGACAGCAGTCTTAATCGCATTTTATGGTGGGCTCATTCGGCCTTCGCGTGCGTTCCGCGGCGTTGCAATGCAAAAGACCGCTGCGCTTGCAGCAATTGAACGCAACCGCCATTGGCTCGTACCGGTGCCGGACTCCTTCGGCGACGCGACCCTGGCAGCGGGTGTGGTTGGCGGAGTTCCGGGAGGAGTCGCATCCCAACCGGATGTGACGATCACCTACCTATCCACATCCGAACCATTAGCCGATCACAAACTCGTCCGCACATCCTCCATCGATCTCTTGGTGAAGCGTCCTGCAGAATCGGCCGAAAAAATCCGCTCACTGACCGAGCACGTGGGAGGCTTTCTTGTAAAGTCGCAAACGAATGGTGCGCAGGACGCCACAAACGCTTCGCTTACCATCCGCGTTCCGGTCGGGCGCTTTGCAGAAGTGGTGGCGGAAATTCGGAAGCTGGGCTTGCGAGTGGAAAGCGAACAAATGGAGGCACAGGATGTGACAAAGCAATATGTCGACCAGCAAGCCCATCTGCGTAATTTGCGTGCCCTGGAAGCACAGTACTTGACCATTCTGCAGCAGGCAAAGACCGTAAAGGACACACTCAATGTCAGCGAGAGGTTGAATGCAGTCCGCGGTGAGATCGAGCAGCAGCAAGCGGAATTCGAAACGCTTTCCAGACAAGTAGAAACAGTTGCGATCACCGTGTCATTGCATTCCGAAGCAGAAGCGAATGTATTTGGGCTGCACTGGCGGCCTTCCTACGAGCTCAAACTGGCGATGATGCAGGGCCTTGAAGGCCTGGCTGACTACGCGACCGCCATGTTTTCGTTCGTCTTCTACCTGCCGGCGATTCTGCTGTGGCTGGCGACCATCCTTGTCGCGGCCGCGCTGGGTTGGAAAGCCGTCCGCCTTGGGGTGCGAGTGTTATTCGCCGGCAAGAAACCTGCCCATGTACCTGCTTGAACCGATATGAACCAACTACTGGGTTCTGAGATCGCGCACTGAAATCGCCTGTTCTCGACAGTTAACGCCCAGTCTCCTTAAATTTGTCACAGCGGTCGAGGATTGCAACTGGAAGCAAGAGATCGCCATTCTGCAGGGCTCCAACTGGAGCAAGCGTCTTCAAACGCTTGTCCGCAATCCACATCTCGACATTGTGAGGAGGAGGGAGCAACTCCATCGTGGAGACCGGTACTGGAAGTTTTCTTCCACATGGCAGGTATTCTCCGGCATAAACCTCTTCTCCGTTCGCCGTCACGAGTCGACAGTAGTTCGTTGTGCCCGATGGAGAGAGATCACAGCCGAACCACCATCCGCGATTCCACGACATTGGCAGCGCTGGCGCATCAATCCACACGGCATTCTGTGGCATGTCTTTCGGCCGTCGAGGCGGAAACACGATAAGACCGCTGCGCTACTTGAAGCTGACGACATCGAGCGTTTTTGGTGGTGGCGCTAACCGATAAATTGCCAGATTTCAATGTCCTAATCTACGCGCATCAACAGGACGCGCCAGAGCACGATCCAACTCGATTTCCAACACCCCGATTCGAAGAACGAGAACAACGCACTCTCCCCTGCACTTTTCGGTCCGCTAGTCGTGATTGATGGTTTCGCGGGTGCGGAGCTCTCGTAACGCGAGCGGGCAGCCAGGCAAGCAAGGCGAACAGTAAGAATAAGATCCGCAGCACACGCAGTCCTCCGTCACGGGCACTGCTTCACCGTTACCGTGACCGTCTGCGAGTCGCCGTATCCCGTGGCATCGCTCGCACGTACATCCCCCGAAAATGTGCCAGTAACGCCAGATGATCCACTAAAAACGCCAGTGGACTGGTCCAGGTTAATTCCCATCCATGAACCTGAGATAAATCCCCAAAATAGCGGCGGTATACCGCCCGTGGTTTGAATCGCGAAGGTATACGGCTGGTTGACACATGCGTCCGGCCAGACGGCCGCGCTCACGATTTTCACCGGTTCGGCCACTTGAATCATCTCCGGAGCCGTCGCAGTCTGGGGAGGACTACTGGAGTCCTGCGCTTGTACGGAAAACGAGTAGCTGCCATCAGTGCTGGCAGTACCGGTGACAGCTCCGGATGAACTGAGAGTAAGTCCCGGCGGCAAGCTGCCGCTCAGGATGCTCCAGGAAAGGGCGCCCGTAGAATTCAGTGCAGTGAGTTGCTGCGAGTAGGAGAGGCCCCGGGCCGCGGGCGCGAGAGCCGTGGATTTTATGGCCAGCGGGTCGACAACACCTGAAACCTGCAAGGCATAAGTCATGTCTGGTCTGGCATCGCCTCTCCAATCCAGAACATGAACGTAGAACGCCGTGGGCGTGCTCGGCGCTCCCGGTACTTTATAGTCCAGCGCCGAATCCGTGAGCAACGGGACGGTACTGATGTCATCGTCGATGCAAGAGGATGTGAAGTTGGTGCTCGTGTCTCCCGGTTGTCGACAAGTAGTCTGGCGCAAACCGTTGCCATCCACGATCTCGATAACCGTATCGAGCGGATTATCCGGCCGCCACCTGCGGGCTTGGGTTTCAACGTGAACTGTTGCTCCCGCTACGGAAACCAATTTGTAGAAATCGTTGTCACCCGGAACCGGTGCTCCATTTGGTGGATCGATATACGGCGAGATAGCGGCCGTGATCTGCCCGTTACCAATCGGAGTAGCCTTAGCCGCGGTATCGTTTCGGCCGAGTGGCTGAGTCACGCTGATGTAGAAATTGTTCTGCGCAGATTGCGGCGCGGGACTCGAGTCTGTAACCCCGACGGTAAAACCAGAACCTGAGCCCGTCGGTGTTCCGCTGATTTGCCCGCTGCTCGGATCAGGCCCGCTTAACCCCAGGGGCAGCGATCCGGATACCAGGCTGAATTGATAAGGTGGAATTCCGCCCGTCGCCACCAGCCTCCCGCTGAAAGGACGGTTCAGCAGGACCTGTCGGGGGAGCGAATACGCCAGCGACAGGGGCGGAGCAATGACCTGGATTGTTACTTGTGCGGTGACCACTTCGGGCGGCGAATAGGAATCCTGGACGGTAACTGTACAGGGGTACGTCCCGACAGTCGTGGCGCTCCCCGTGAAATTCCCCGTCTGATTGTTTAGCCTGATTCCGAAAGGAAGGGACCCAGCTGTCACCGTAAAGGTCAGAGGTTCCACTCCGCCATTAACGTTGATTCCGCCAAGAAAGATATCACCAAACTGGCCGAAGGTTAACGTTTGCGGCGGCGGAGCTTGTAGCGGGCCATATGCCGTAACCGTGAAACTCTTGGTCGCGGTCCGTGGTGGCGATGCCGAATCGGTGACAGTAGCCACGAAGCCGGCGGTTCCGGCAAAGTTAGCCGTACCCGACAACACGCCCGTCCTGGGATCAATGGAGAGGCCGTCAACGAACAGTGCCGTGGGCGCAATCGGCGCAATGGACCAAGTCAACGCACCTACGCCATTCACGGCGTGCAGTGTGACACTGTAAGGGTGGCTCTGTAGGGTTCCGGGAAGGATCGAGTTATCAGAGATGGCCATTGCAGCCGGGCCGCCCGAGCCACTGCCGAAGTTCCCATTCCCTGGCGAAGCCCCTCCGCAGGCGACGGATAGCGACAGCGCAACTCCACACCAAACCAGTCCTGCTATTTGGATTGCTCCGTCTGTCACCCCACCACGTCCTCTGTCAGCAGCATTCGGTTAATCATGGGGACATTGAAGAGCATGCCCTCATCTTCATATTGGTCATACCGCAAATACGACGAGTTAAGAATTATGTCGATGCCTGTGATCTTGTCCCCAGCATGGACGGTAATTGTGTCCCGCTGAAGGGGGAAATCGAACGCCGATTCCTCCTGGTTCCAGAATTCAGATTGGCCGGGCATGGGCACAGGTGGATCAAGGGGTCCCACGCTTGATCCGCCAACAAAGTTGCTATAAACCGACTCCACCTCCACCGTGTATGTCCCCGGGGGCACGGCAATGTGGTAAAACCCGATCAGCGCAGCATTGCGCGACCCCGGCGGACTGCCATAGCTGTTGTTCTCCGAAGGCGGACCCATATTCGCGGTAACGCTTTGCCCTGGATTCCCCGTGAACAGATATCCGGAAACAGCAGACACGGCCATCCGCCGAGACTCGTCCTGAGGAGTGCTGGAATCATCGATCAGGCGCGCAATGACGTTTACACCCTGAACTGGAGTCACACCATCTGCGAAAAATATGGTTCCGCTGATTGTTCCGTAGTTGTTGATCGTGGCTGTAGAGGGATATAGGCTGGAAATCCAGGACACATCGTCGGGCGCCAGAACCGGTAAGCCGGCGTCCTTTCGCGCCTGACAGAACTCAAGCGGAAACATCAGGGGCAGTCCTGCAAGCGAATCGATGTCGCACGGCGATGTACCCTGCAAGAAAAGGGTAAGGTTGATTTGCGAGTGTTCCAGCCCGGAGAAGTGTCCCATTTCGTGGGTGATCGCTTCGTCGAACTGCGTCGCAGTCAGTTCATAATTGGGCGGGGAGGATGTCGGCGCGTTAACGCCGTCCTGAAACCTTCCGTTGAGGACAATAGCCGAGCTCACCAAATAACCTTTCGTTGTATCGAGCGCACATCCGGAGTTGAACCCAATTACCTCCGGTGGCAAACCAAGGCTCGCCATGATCCCGCCGTTCGCGTCAAAAATGATAGGGCTCTGTATTCCCGACTTACATGACCCCATTACGTCATTGAACTGCTGCGCTGTAGTAAGATCGCCACCCGTGTAGGTTCCTGCCGGCAATAGATTACCGATGTTGGAAAATGACAGCCCGGCGGTAGCCACTGCCTGCCAAACGCCGAACATACTCTCGACGCGCTGCACTCCGTTGGCATGATCAATAACCACGCCTCCGCTCGGAGTCATGGCCATAGGTCCGGGATCCATACGGTAGGAAATCGGCATCTTCGCCGGATTCCAAATAAAGGGCTGGCCATCAATGCCGAAAGCTGGACGAGTCCCCACGGCCGGTCCGCCGACCAAGATCGGACCGCCCCCGAAAACGAAGCAGGTGCCAAAGCACCAGCTAATCAGCACGGTCGATACCAGAGTACGAATTCGCATCAGCGTGTCCCCACGAAGGTCCGGATTGCCTCTCGCAAGTCGCTGAGCGGAACCGGCCCACTGCGATGCTGCTCGATCACGGTCAACATCCGCGGCGAAAATCGCAGGCCGCCTGCCTGTGCCCGTTGCGCCACCGAGGAGAACAGACCTACATTGCCTCTGCCGTTGACCGCTGTCACGTGCCCTTGGCGATCCGTCGAGATCAGGAAGCGACCCTGTTCCAGTCCAACCGGACTAGTTAGTCCGTATTCAGAAACTGGCCTGAAAAGAATCAACAACTCCCGTCCTTTGCCATATTCGGCTACCGCAAGCCGCTGATGAAGGTCCCACACGTATTGTCGAAAGCTGATTGTCTTTCGGGCTGGGCCTTTGTAGGTCTCCACTACGTTCATGGTCACGACGACCGTCATCAGATTGGGCAGCTTGGGGTGCGGCTCAAGCTTGGCCGATGTCACATACCCGTGCACGATAACATCTGCTTCAGCCGTCAGTTGATCAAGCGGCCGCGAGATTGTAGGGGCGCTGTTTTGCGCGAGGGAACCGAGGTGAAGACAAAGCATCACGCAAGGCGCGACGCACAGCAACAGCAGCGCGCGCCCGAGGGTCTGAGTGGCATTCAAGAAGTACAAGGGCGGCGGTATAAGATCGGCGGCGATGGGAACTCTATCACATTGTGGCCATCGTGAGTAGCTGAATTGGGTCCTCTCCATTTCCGGGGTTATCCTGGGAAGTAAATCCTGGAAACAGAACGAATATTGGAAGGTTGTATGAGATGGCGCGATAGCCACAGCGAGGGCACTGATCGCGATGCCCGCCGAGTGACGCCGTGCGCCAGCGAGCGATCGCGCGCAGTACTTTCCGATGGGCCCAGTGGATCCAGCGGAAGTTATTCTGGATGAAGCGATCGCCTTGGGTGCGAACGATATCGGCCACCTCGAGGAGGGGCCGAGTCATTTTTTCTTAAGCCTCCGCGAGCGTTTGACGCCGTCGAGGCGGGACACTTCCAAGGCATCGAGTGGATTGGGAATGGCCTGCAGATGCTTGGGTGAGAGATGCAGGTAGATGAGGGTGTGCTCCAGCCTGGAATGTCCGAGTAGGACCTGAATGGTACGCAGGTCGGCGCCCGCTTCTAGAAGGTGGGACGCACAACTATGGCTCAGGCTGTGGGGAGAAAGGCGTTTCGTGATGCCGGCCCTTTGGGAAGCTTGCCGGCAGGCTAACCAAACCACATTGGGAGTAATGGGCACATCGGCGCGCACTCCTTTTACGGTGCCCGGAAACAGAGAGGTGGTGGGCCGCATCCAGCGAAAGTAGACGCGCAGAGTCTCCAGCAGCTTGGGGCTCGAAGGAACCTCGCGGTCGCGGCCGCCCTTGCCTTGGTTAATCCGAATCATCATGCGCTGACTGTCGATGTCTTGTACCCTCAGCCGGCAGAGTTCTCCTCTGCCTCTTGTGCAAAGCTTTCGGCTGGAAGACTTGGGCAGTCGCTTGCCCATACTCTTCACCAGTCCTCGCGTGGCATTGATCAGCTCGGTCCGTACCGCCACCAAGGCATCGCGAGCCCGTAGCATCACCAGGTCCTGCCGTACTTCCCGACTGCGGTGCTGCATCGATTGCAACCAGCGCGGATCCACTCGCCCCAATCGGGCCAACTTGTTGGCATCGATCCGATCATTCTTCCGCTTGCGCCGCTTCGATCCTTCCATTAACCGCGGGTTGGCCACCAACACTTCGTGCCCGTAACCACGGAGACTTCCTGCACCCAAGCCGAGTGTGTCCCCCACTTCCACCACCTCACGCGCGCCGCATTCAACCCCTGGAAGAAGCTTGCAAAATCCTCCTCCGTCGTCCGCAACTGCCCTTCCGCCAGCCTTTCTCCCTCCAGACCCAGAATCCGGTAGTGGCTCGATTGGTCGCCCAGATCCACGCCCACCGTCCAACGGTCGAGATCGGGGCGAAGCTCACCCGGCTGATGCTTTTCTCCGGCGCTCGTAGCTGCCACCTTTTTCGGATCCAGCTTTTCCTTCAGCTTTCCCACCAGTTCCGCCAGCACTTCCTTCGTATCCCGCTGCACCGGGCCTCGCGGCTTCGCCCTCTTCGATGGCGGTTCACGCTTCTTTAGAGAATTGTTATGCTTCTTCAAGGTCGATCTCCTTATCCATTGTGATTCGACCGTCGAGGGCGTTGATCACTGGTAGCTTAACGCCATCCGTGATCGGGGATCGACCTTCTCATCCCATCTGTCGCCTGATAACCAGAGTTGGCCTCCGGTTTTGCCCGTAATCGGGAACAACCAAGTTCAGTGACGATTAGTCTTGTGTCGGGATTCCTTGTCTTCTCGGCATTGTGCCTTTGCGGAAGAGAATAGTAATCCGAGAGATGGCAGATCCAGTCGGCAGGCCCGGGGATCTATCAATCCTGCCATCAGGAAGACCACCATCAGAGCGGTGCTGTCACCCTCAATGACTCTGTTCCCAGGATTACGTTTGATTATTCACCACCAATGAAGTGACCGGGTGCAGGACCTTACATCTTCCGTGCCAATCACTCGGGCGTTCGTGCCATTGCGCAAATCCCGCCGGCTTGGCATTGTACATGCCAAACACCTATCACTGTGAATCAAGGAGTTCGTCCTATGACTGTGAAGGCACCGTTCGTCAAGGAGTTGGTGGATCTCCTGCATGCCTTGGTCGGCTGCAAGTTCAGCACTATCGGCTGGTCGCCCATGGGCAATCCGATCATGCTTTGTCGCTGTGGCCAGTACGCCGTCCAGCGATGTGCGCGCGCTAGGGAGCATCTCCTTACCCCGGAACAGGCCAAGACATTGATGGGAGATCGGCAGCCAGAGAACCTGACGGTTCGCCCTGCGGGCGGAACGAACGGGGACATAAGCGTGCTGGTTGAGCGCGGAGGACAGACTTACCGTGTCATCGGCGACCTGCGCACTTTCCTCGAAATGTCGGGATCATCCACGGGGCAGGGTGCCGAGGCCGTGCGCGTCGGCAGTAAGGTCATTGATTCGTTACAATCCAGGTTGATGCGAGCACCGTAAAAAATCCTTTTCCAACGGCCTTTCGCCTGCCAATTTATTTTGCTCCTCAATGCTTCAAAGACAGTCGTCGAGGACGTGACTGACCTTCATCGTGATGGGTTTTGAGCAAAACGCCAACTGCGGGCGATTCGATCCAGCCACAAAAACCTTGCGCTAATCGCGAACAACCGACGAGATAGAGACGCTGGAATCACCAGCTGGTTTAGGCGGTACACGCGGTGAAACCAACTTCGGCGCGACCCGTCGATGAGCGTTGTCGCGATTGTTTCAGCCTGGTCCCCGGAGTGTTTGAGGAAATGCTCAGGATGTCCGCAGCACAAACAGGCTGGAGAAGTATTGACGGTAACGAAAGAACAGAAATCCCCAAAGGATCGTGACCAGGATCGCTAATCCCGCGCCCGCAGGAGATAAAAGCAGGTGATACAGCAGGATGTTTACGATCACCGGTCCAAGCAGGGTGAGGGCCAGCGGAACGTAACGGTTCGCAACGAGGAGCGCACCGCCGACAAGCTGAACGGCGCCAATAAAGAGTACGTAGTGCGACTGAATTAGCAGACTCAAGAACTGGCCTGCCGGCCCCAAGGGTAAGATTGCTGGAAGGAAGTGCAGGAACGCGTTTAGCCCAAAGACAAAAAAGATCAGGCCAAGCAAAATGCGTGCGATCAGCGTTGCGATTTTCATATTTTCTCTTAGCGGCTCAGGACACGCTGCCAAGAATTCTACACAATTGTTGATGAAATCAGGCCCGTACGGTCACAACCCGTCAATGAGCGAGAGGCGATATTGCAACAGCTGCTCTATCGAAGTTGTGCGGAGCTATGATTCTAGGCCGTGAAATTCACATTCCCCCACTGCTTCCGGTGTGGATTATGCTGACGTTTCCCGTTGTCCCGTGCGCCTGGCAGATTGGTCTAAAATCCTTCAGCGCTGCTGCTTGAGACTTTCGGACAACGAGAACGGCTCCACTTGCATCGTTCGTGAGATGCCTCAAAAAGGGGTGCTCTGTTGATTCGCCAGGATTGGCAGGGGAGGCCGCAATAGCCCGACATCATTACAACCACGGTGCTGGATTCAGGCTCTTCAAGCACCGTCAGAATGTCGTTGCAACGATCGCCTGAACCACGTTAACCCGTACAAGGCCACGAAACGGCCTGACATATGTCGCACTTACGGGAACAGTACTGTGGCGTAATTCTCATGAATGGCGGCTTGGACTTCAGACAGGTACCGGGTGAGCTCTCGCGTTTGTTTAAAGTCCTTCTGTTTTTCTGATTATCAGAGCTGTCTCTGCGGATCAGACACACGGTTTCTGCCCTCGCGCTTAGCTGCGTACAAGGCTGCATCCGCAGCTGCGACCAGCTCGTCGACCGAGCCGCCATCGTCAGGACAAACAGCTAATCCGATGCTTGCGGTGACCGCGATTTTTCTGTCTGAGCCCAATGAGACCTCCAATCGATCGATTTGCTGACGCACTCGCTCGGCGACTTGGCGAGCAGTCGTAGAATTTGTCTCGGGCAGCAATATAGCGAATTCGTCGCCGCCACAGCGGTAGGCGCTGTCCACGGCACGGATACTCCCGACCAGGACCTGAGCAACTCGCCTTAAGACCTCATCGCCTGCCGGGTGTCCGTAGGCGTCGTTAATACTCTTAAAATGATCGAGATCCAGCATGAGAAGACTGAACTTCTGCTGGTAGCGCTTGTAGCGTGAGACGCATTCCTGAATCCGATTCTGAAAGTGTCGCACGGTATAGAGTTGGGTCAGCTCGTCGGTGATGGCAAGGGTGTAGAGATGTGCGTTTTCAAAAGCGACCCCGATGTGATGAGCTAAAGCCCCGAGGAGCTCGGGATTGGCCTCAGAATGCCTGAATGGACAATCTCGATAGACCATCAGAAGAGCCAACGTCGCGTCACGGACTCGCACGGGGATCACTGCCAATTGCCTTTCTGAAGTCACGAATGGCTCTTGCACCTCCCCATTCAGCCAGCGGCTTACGAGTTCCGGCGGAAATCCGTCGGATACGAACGCGCCTCCCTCGACAACATCGCGGATGCGGTGGACCCGGTTCACATGCTTAGTTCTGATCACAATTTCGCTCGAGCGCTGGCCGGGGAGATTACTCAGCAGCAGCACCCGGTCTGCCCCAAGGACATCCATCATGGTCTGCTGGATTATTTCCTTCAACTCAGCAAGATCGATGGTTTCAGTCAGCCGTTCCAAGATGGAGTAAACCACGGAGAGCTCCGCCTTCTTGTTCTGAACTTCCTCAATGTTGCGACTCAGGTCTCCGGCCATCTGATTGAAGCTGCCCGCCAGCTCTGCCAACTCGTCACGTCCGCGTACGGGGATGCGCACCGCCAAATCCCCAGTTCCCAATTGCCGCACACCTGCCATGAGGCGGCGCACGGGACGCGCCACCAATGTGGTTGTCACGAGCAGTGTCACGGCAATAAGAACCGCTAGAGTGATTCCTCCTGTGGCGGCCAAGCGGCGCTGAACAGTCCACAAGGCATTGTCGAATGTCTCCGTGGACTCTTCGAGCAGCAAAATCCCGTTCAGGCGGATCTTCGAATCATGGCACTGCCAGCAAGCCTCATCGTTTTCGATCCGGCTGACGTGGCGAATGATCGGAATTCCGGCCTCGTCGCGGGTAAACAGGGTCCGCGAATCGGGAGCGGCCAAATTAGAATGGCACGCCGTGCAAGCCGGGTGTTGCCGTTGATCCAACAGCTTTCCTATCATCACGCGATCGGAAGCGTGGGCTATCCTGCCTTTTTTATCGATGATCCAAACGCGTCGAATGTTTGGCGTCTTTTGCACGTCCCTGAGCGTATCGCTGAAGAACAGTTCAGGTCTTCTCAACATCGATTGCCGAAGGGCCGATTTGACGGCTTGCCCGAGTTGCTCTGTTTCCAACTCTGCCCTGCGCTGGAAGAAATCGTGGAGGAACTTGCCCGACCCCGCCATGGCCAGCAACATGGAGATTGCTGTCAGGGGAATCAGCACAGCAACCAGCTTCACTCTCAGCGAGAACAGCCAAGTTGCGCGAGTCTCAATAGACATACCTGTTTTCCGCGATGGCCGAGAAGATCTATTTGGGCAAAACAACACTGTCGGGCATTAAAACACTGCAGTACTGTGATGTAGGTCACAATTCTCATCACTTCGGTAACCGTAATTGTGTCGCAGCAGCGGGCCGCTCGGAAGGTGCGGAACAAAATGGCGGGCGGCATGACCTGGTGTCATACGCTCCCTTACACTTGCCTTGGTAACCGGCAGCTCGGCGATCGGAGGGGCCCGGAGATTCGTCGCAGTTTGCCATCGATCGTGCCCTGCGGGATTTAGATGTGAATGCTGCTGCGGCGAAAGTAGTAACCCTGCACAAGTCACGTCCACACACAGAGCCAGGTGACTCGACGAAGACAGCGCCCGGACCTCAGCGTTCTCAACGATCGACTCATGGACTACTTGGATTGCTTTTGGGAGTAGATCGAATAACCTGTACTGGTCCCAGGAGTCCGGACGCAACCAGCTTCGAGTCAGCCTTATAGTACTTCGGCGAAGTGAATGTATAGATCCTGGTTGCGTTCGGTTGCCGATCGCCGATGATGCGGTTCACCCAAGGATTCGTGACCTTGATCTCAAGCCTGTTCGCTCCCGGCTTCAAAGCATCGGTGACGTCCACACGATATGGAGTCTTCCACACGATACCCAGAGGCTTGCCATTGACCGAGACCTCTGCGAGATTCTTGACCTCACCCAGGTCGAGCGCCAGGCGAGATCCCCGCTTAAACCAGTCTGACCGAGCTTGAATCGTCTTGGTGTAAGTACCGGTGCCGGAGAAGTACTTGATTCCTTCGTCAGCGCTGTCGCTCCACGAAGCCAGTTTGTCCACACTGATCTTCGCCGGTGCGCCGCGATCGGCCTGGAAGCTGAGATCCCAGGAGCCTTCCAGGGTTGCAATTGAGCTGTCAACCACCTTTGCCAGGGCACGCGATGATGTCTGCGCGGGCTTGCGGAAGACCACGAACAAGGTGCCCCACGGCTCAAGATGGAGTGGCACCCTCGTTCGGCCGTCAGCGATCCGGAAAGATGCGGGTTCCATCGTCCCAACATCGGCGTGCCAGAGTTCTGCTTCCTTTCCGGTGATGCGGAAAGTTGCGTCCAGGTCTTCGTTCCGGTCCTGGCGGTTGTCCACATAGTAGAGATCTCCGTCCCTGAGTTTGCGATGGACAAACAGGATCTCGGTGTCGCTTTGGGGCTTGGTGTATTCAAAGTCCGGAAGCACCTGTATGGCTCGCATCCCTTCCGCTGATATGGGAACCCCGTATACCTTGCCTTTCCCGTAGCTTTGCTCCCCCATGCCGGAACCCCACATCTCTTCTACGATGCTCTGGAATTCCTTTGGGTCGTCGCTGAGACTCGGAGTCCCGGTGGGCTTTGGTCCGGCCACGATTGCGCCTGACTGAACCAGATCACGAATCTTGCGCAGTACCGGCAGCGACATGTGCTGGCTGTTGGGATCGAGCGCAAGCACCCGGTACCGCATGCCACTTTCCGTTGCCAACTGGCCGTCTATGACGAACAGTTTATGAATCAACGCGTCCGCGTTGAAGTAGTCGAAGCCGTACCCATCAGGAAGATCCGGTCCATGCTTTCCAAATAAAGCTGTCAAGTTGGAGTCTTCCCCGTAGAAATAAGCGATGTCCGCGGCGAAACGGCCCTGCTGCAGCAAGTAGCAACTCCGCGCGAGGTATCGAATCCACGGCGCAGCCTGCTCGGCCCAGGTCTCGTTACGGGTGAACCATTGTCCAAAGGGTCCGAGCGCAAGGCCCGGTTTCTTATCAGCCAGTGGCTGGTGCACCGAGGTGTGGATGACGAAACGGTTCAACCCCATCGCCATTTCCTTGTCGGCGGTAGGTTTCAGAGTCGCCGGGGACCACGCCCAAGCGCCTGAAGATGCCGTCATGGACTCGGCCGCCACCAGATTCTGACCGTAAATATGTGCCACCGAAGCGGACTCACGAATGTCGGCGTTGTAACCGGGCAGGTCTTTGTTGACGCCCGGTTTCTGCGTCCACATAGCGGACATGGGAACGTCGTTGCTGCGTTTGACCTCCATGCCATCGCCAATGAAGGCGCGCCCCTCTTCGTGAGATTCGCCATAGTGCCCCATCCCTCGCTGGTGCAGAATCTCCGTGATCTGGTCATAGTGATATTCCGCCAGCAGATCCCCTAAAGTCTTGCGAAAGTCCCAAAGAAAGCGCTCACTCTCGTCGGAACTCTCGATAACCCGGCCAGCCAGCACTGGCAGCCAGGGACGCGGATCGTAGCCACGGCGCCTGGTGAACTCGGCGATCATGTTGTCGGTCCAATTTGCCGTGCCGGCCTCCCAACTGTCACTGATCACGTACTGCAAACCCCGCTTGCCCATGAGAGAACCAACCGCGCTCTGGTAGTTGTCGAGATAGGTGTTCATGTACTCGTGGACGTCCTCGCGGCTGAGCTTGTCCACCTCGAGTCCGGTGCCTTCCGGAGATGCTGGATGGTTGGTGACTCCAGTCAGCGAGTAGCCAAAGCGCAGCACCACCCAGTGGCCGGACGGCGGTGTCCAATCGAGAGTGCCGTCGGATCGCATCTTCGAGGTCAGGTCGACAATGTCGTTCTTGCGAATCGCATCCGCGGCAGCAACCGGCGGCGTTGGGAAGGGTTTAAAACTCTGAAGGTTGGCGAAACCAGCCTTTTCCTCGAAACGGCTGATGCGGGCGCCGGTATGGAGTACTAGTTCAGATATCTCGAAGTTTGGATCTGGCTTCATTCCACTGAAATCGCCAAAAGGATTCTCCACGTCGAAGGTCATTTCCCCGAAGCCGGAAGCCGGTTTGTCGGTGAACGCAATACGAAAGAACCGGGCACTCGTTGTGGGGAACGCAATCGTGTGCTCCACTCCTCCGTCGTTGGGGATGGCGGCCAGCTTGCGAAAGGTCTGGCCGTCGTCGCTAGCCTCTACCTCGGCAACGGACGGTGCTGCGCCGAACATGTTCGCCGCTGCCGCGGCCGGGTCATTGAACACCAGCGTCACGGCGTTCATCGCCTGTGGGACGGAGAATTCATACTGGATCCACGCCTGCCGCCCCGCCGGCGCCTTAGGCAGTTGCGTCGTCTTCACCAGGTCGCCGTCGGTCAGCCGAGCTAAGTCAAGACTGCCGCTGCTGGAAGTGATTTTTGGTTCGAGCGAGGTCACGGGAACATCGCTGGCAGGTGCGCGATACGCAATCACGGCGGTGTCGGCGTAGAATGCCGGCGCCGGCGCTTGCGGCTGACCGCTCATTACCGCGAGAAAATCAACGATCGGGACATTCTGGATAGGACCGCTAACGGTTGGCGGATGGGGCAACACGCCAGAAAAGGGCTGACCGCCCTCGACCCGGGTTTCGCTCCACACCACTTTTTTCATCCCTTGGCTGGGCTTCACCCACGGGCCGCCGGATTCGCTCCAGCCGGGGGAACCGGCGATCGCCTCTTCCAGCCCAAGCTGATCAGCCAGCTTAGTGGCAAACAGGAATGCGTCTTTCCACTCGGGCGTCATGTAGACCAGACGCTTGTCCACAAGCTTGGGAGTACCCAGGGACGCATCAAAGTTCTGGAAGCCGCCGATACCCACGCGGTTCATCCATTCCAAGTCCAGCTTGATCCCCTCTTTGGTGATGTTGCCGTTCATCCAGTGCCACCACACCCGGGGCTTGGCGGAGGCAGGAGGATTCTTGAAACCATCTTCGAGCGGGGCAGCCGGACCCTGACCGGACGCGGAGGGGCTTATCCCTCCGGCAAACGCCAGCATGGCGAGGCTAACCACTGTCACGATGCGAGTATGGCTCATGTGTGCTCTCTATTCTGCCGCCAGGGTCGTGTCTGATCTTCCCGCTGCGGCTTAACGGATCTGTCATAAGGAATTGTTTTTTGCAATGTTTCCCAGCAGGATCGCGCTCGGCTTAACGGTGCGTTTTTGAGTCTCGCGATCAACCGCCACCAAGCCGAACTTCGGACCAAAACCGAAAATCCACTCAAAGTTGTCGAGCAGCGACCAGTGAACGTAGCCCCGAACATCAATCCCGTCGTCCAGACAACGCTTCAAACCAGCCAGGGCGCGCTGGATGTACTCCACCCGGCGCGCGTCGTTCTCGGTACCCACTCCGTTCTCCGTCACAATGACCGGCACTCCCGTTTCCTTGCTGGCAAGGCGAACGGTATGCTCCAGCGATTCCGGGTAGAACTCGTAACCCATTTGGGTAAGTTCCGCGTTTTCGGGCGGTCGAAGAGTCTTTGCTGCAATGCGCTGCCGCGTATAGGTCTGAACGCCGATGAAATCATCTTGCTTCGCCAACTTCAACCACGGGCCGTAAACGTCTGTCTGCTTTTCCGCAAAACGACTGTCAGGACCGGCTGGTTGATCGTCTTCCATCGCCAAAGTCAGGCCTGCCGGAAGGCTGGTCCGTGCCGATTTGATCGCGGCTTTACCTTTCCTGTGCGCCGCCATCATGTTCTCGCGTGATTTCTCCGCATCCCCAATCAGAAAGCTGGAGAACAGCGGAGCATTCAGCTGCTGGCGAACTGCCGCCTTTTGCGCGGCCATCGTGGCCGCCAAATCAGAGCCGCCCGGGGCGTTAGGCAGATTGATCCACCGGAACAGGTGAGGCAGGTCTGGCTCGTTGAAGGTCGCAGCGTATGCGATCAGATCACCCAGACGGGCGGTTGACTTCTCGCAGTAGCGGGCAAATAGATCGGCGGATTCTGCATTCTCCCAGGCTCCCTGAAAGGCGAACCAGCGCGGCAGAGTAAAGTGCGAGTACGTGACCAGTGGCGTCAGACCACGGCGATGACAGGCTTCCAGCATCCGGCGGTAGTGGTCCAGTTCAGCGTGCGAGAAGCATCCTTTTTCCGGCTCAATTCGCCCCCATTCGATGGAGAAGCGGTAAGCGTTGAAGCCGAGATCGGCCAGCAGATTGATGTCTTGCTCGTAGAGGTGATAGTGATCGCACGCATCCCCCGACGGCTCCTTGTACATGCTGTGGGGAAGATGCTCGAGCAGCCAGGTGTCGCTATTGAGGTTATTGCCTTCCACCTGGTGAGCAGCGGTCGCGGCGCCCCACAGGAACTTCGCCGAAAAGCCTTTCCCGCCCCAAGTCTTGTTTGGGCTTGTCGAGAGCGCTCGCGAGGCGTCGTTTCCAAGCGAACGGCGTCCCAGGGCAATCGCGAGCGCGAATTTTGCGCCGCGCTGCATCCACTCTCTGCGATCCATGCTCATGAGTTCAACCTCGGCCGTTGACAACGGCGATAGAGTCGCAGGTCCATGTCACTCGACCTGCAGGAAATCCAGCCCAACGAGCAGTGCCAACTTCTTGATCTTGCTGGCAATGTGGCCCAGTCCCACGGCCGAGTGGTGCGCCGGACCAGCCCGGGTCCAGTCATTCATGAATCTCCTGACGCCAAACGAGAAGCGGTAGCGACTGTTGGTGTTGCCGATCTGAAGGATGGGCCCGGCCACAGATTCACCTTCCGCAACCACCAGCTTCAGCTTCCCGTTTCGAGTTTCGGCCAGCGACACGAGTGTCACGGGTCCATGTTTGACACTCATCTCGACCGAGAGACCGCGTCCCGCCTTGCCGTGATAAACCTTGAGCGGGCGCACCTTCGTCTTGCCCTCGGCGATTGCGATATGGCCGGGGCCGTCGTGTCCCATGAGCACGATGTCATGGTCGTAGTCGACTGCGTAGTATTCCGTGAAAGAACCGCCAGCCCCGAAGCTGTCCATGATTTTCATCGCCTGGACATTCTTGATCTCGTACTCCCCTGCCACTGGAATTCCGCGGGCCGTAAGCAAACTGGCGCCAAGAATGATGGAACTAATGGCATCTTCGTTGTCAGCGTTACCTGTGCCCTTGTAGTAGTAGGCCAGCGAGCCGAGACGGTGTTGCTCGACCAGCATGTCAAGAGCCGACGAAGTCCGGGCCGCGCGCCTGAGTTCCTCTTCTGAGCAATCGTCCTCGATGTCAAAGGCGGCCCGGAATTCTGCCATTCTTCTCTCGGCGGCCTGTTCGCTCACTTCACGGCATAGCGAAGCTAACTCATCCACTTCAAGAATCTCGATGTGTCCACCGAAGCAAGCGCACTGCGCCGTCAGGTCCGAATAAATATCGAGCATGCCACTGTAGTAATGACCCATGAGTCCGAGGCGGTTATGTTCCATGACATGCGCCACGCAGGCTGCCTCGATCCATTCGCCGATCTCATTCCAGGCAATGGAATCGTTTTCCAGCATCCCACTGACCTGAAAGAAAGCGATTCCGCTGCGCTCGAACACATTGGAGATTTCCGGCAGGGAACAAGCCGAACAGTAGGCCAGCCACTCGCCCGTCATCTTGGCGCGATCGCCCAGACGGTTGAACCAAGCGTAATCAATGGCGGCCGCCGGCGAGAGGTTGAGAATGATCACTGGCACTTTTGCCCGGCGTACCACCGGGAGTACGGTGGACGAAAGGGCATAAGTCGTGACGTACAGCAAAATCAGATCGACATCGGCGCGGCGAAAAGCATGCCCTGCGGCGAACGCCTTGTCAGGAGTATCGATCAGCCCCAGGTTTACGACCTCGACCCCTGGCCGTGCGATCCGCTGCGCGACAGCTTCCACGTATCCGCGCAGCCGAGCTTCCAGACCTTCGAATTGCGGCCAGTAGGCGTCCAGGCCAACGCCAAAAATGCCAACCTTGACCGACTTGTGTGCGAGGTCAAGCGTCATGGGGAGAGGAAGTCGCGCCTAGGCCACATGCCAAACGTGAGAGCGAGTGTCGAGCTTAGCCAGCATGTCAGAGAGGGGCAAGTCCAGACGAAAGCCGGAGCTCGTGTTCTGCAATGCGAAAAGCCATACGAACCGGATCTGCCGCGATCTTTGAGCGGCCGCCACTCTGTTTCCGGCTGCCAACGCTTCGGCGGCGGACGGACGCCCAAGCAAAGCTCTTGTCTTACCGGTTTCTCAGTGCAAAACACCGCAGCTTTCCCAATTGCCCTTTGACGTGGCGGCTCGCGGATGCAACGATTTCACCCCGCCGATTGTGATCGGTGAACCAGGGAGTTGGTAGTGAGACGCGCGATGCGAAGTCCCACTCAAGGGGGAGCCGGTCATGAAACGTACTTCGCTATGGCTTGTGTGGTTTGCGTTTGCTTGTGCTGCATCTGGAAATGTCCAATCCCAGGATCCGCCTGCTAAGGTCGTGGTTCATTGGGATAAGGTGGTTCGCGTATCCGAGACCACTCCCACTCTCCAAGTCGTGGTCAACCCTCCCCTGCGGCGCGGCACGCCGGTGCACGACGAAGCCCATAGGGCTCTGCATGACCTGGGAGCCGATTACGTCCGCTATGTGCCATGGTTGCCTTACCCGAAACTGGGGGTTGCGGAGCTGGAGCCTCCCAAGGATGGGACGACTTCCTGGGACTTTTCCGTGATCGATCCGATGACCATCGACTTTCTCCAGGCCACGAAAGGACACTCGGTGATTCTCAACTTCAGCACCATTCCCCAGTGGATGTATAAGACCGACAAGCCGGTGCCCTACCCTAGGGACCCGGACCAAGTCACATGGGAGTACGAGAAAGGAACCGAACTGCGCGATCCCAGCATGCAGGAGGTTGCCGGCTATTACGCACGGCTGCTCGCGTGGTACACGCAAGGCGGCTTCACCGACGAGTTCGGCAAGCGCCACCACTCCGGCTATCACTACTCAATCCCTTACTGGGAGGTTCTGAATGAAGTCGACTTCGAGCACCACATTGATGCCGAGACCTACACACGGCTTTATGACGAAGTGGTGCTCGCCATGAAGAAAGTTCAGCCAGACACCAAGTTCGTGGGCCTGGCGCTGGCCCTGCCAGTCGACCCCCACTACTTCGAATACTTTCTCGACCACAAGAATCACAAGCCGGGCGTACCCCTCGATTTCATTTCGTATCACTTCTATGCCGTTCCCACCGCCGATCAGACACCCGAGGTGGAACAGTTCACCTACTTTGATCAGGCCGATGGCTTTCTCAAGACCGTGCGCTACGTCGAAGCCATTCGCAACCGACTTTCGCCCCAGACAAAGACGACCATCGATGAACTCGGCGTTATTTCCGCGGACGATATCGCCCAGGGGATGCCCGGTCACGTCGCCCAGCCAATCCCCGACTCATACTGGAACCTGGCCGGTTCCCTGTACGCCTACCTCTTCGGGGAATTGACCAAGATGGGCATTGATGTGGCTGGGGAATCGCAGCTAGTGGGTTTCCCTACCCAGTTCCCCAGCGTTTCCATGGTCGACTGGAACAACGGCAAACCCAACGCCCGCTTCTGGGTCCTCAAGCTGCTTCACGACAACATCGGCCCCGGCGACAAGCTGGTAGAAATCGAGCCCTTCAGTCCGTTCGCAACCACTCACCCCTACGTCTACTCGCTGGCGTTCGAGACGCACGACGGCAAAAAGCGCGTGCTCTTGGTCAACAAGCGCGATCGCCTATTCGATGTCACGATTCCGGGCGCGAGCGGCGGGCAGATTGAGTACGTGGACCAGACCACCGGGTTTCAGCCGCCAGCGACTCGGAAACTAGCCGTTGACGTCACCGAGCTAAAGGGATACTCAGTAGCGGTGGTGACCCTGCCCTAGAAAGAAGCAGCCACCTGCTTCTAATGATCCGAGGCTGGATCGGCCGTCTGCTTCGTTACCTCCGAAGGAGAAGAGAACGGAGATCCCGCCGGATCGAAGCCTTTTCGGCGGGTGGACTGGTCATGCAGGCGCCGGTACTCCGCGATGGCCTTCTCCTGTTCAGCGGCGTTTCCCAAGGCCTTCTGAATCTGCGCCAGACGATACCAACCGGCTTCATTCTCGGGATCCGCAGCCACCGCCTTTTGCGCATGCGCCAGGGCTTGTTCGGATTCCTTCTTTTCCATAAGCACGGCGGCCAATCCCAGGTGCGCCTCGGCAAAGTCGGGGTAGTCGTGGATCGCCTGAGCGAAGTATTTCTCGGCTTCGACTGCTTGTCGCGCTCTGCGGTAGAGCTCGCCAAGCTCATAGGCTGCGTTTGCGTTGCCTGGGAACGATAGCAGTTCCTGCTCGAATTCCTTTTGTGCCTCCGCGGTGTCATCCGGCAGATGGCGCTGCCAGTATCGTGAGAGGAGCGTCCTGCCAATCCGATAGTGAATCCCCGGACGGCCGGGTTGGAGCCTGAGCACTTCCCGGTATTCCTGGATCGCCTGGTCGTAGGAGCCTTGGCTTTCCTGGGCCTCGCCCGCGGCCAGATGCCGCCACACAGAGTTGGGGGCGACCTGCGCAAGCTTCCACATGGTCAGGAAAGCGAAGTTCCCGTAGACTTTGCCCGTTTGATAGAGAATCTCCGGGTCATCGGGGTACAGACGGTTGAGTTC
>Ga0209158_1000699_pt1 | contig 23877 bp, 25 predicted proteins | sample GraSoiAngelo_140_FD_185897 | JGI IMG/M metagenome (GOLD analysis project Ga0209158, IMG submission 185897) | Grasslands soil microbial communities from the Angelo Coastal Reserve, California, USA - 14_0929_12_30cm (SPAdes) (version 2) | ecosystem: Environmental > Terrestrial > Soil > Grasslands ...
CGACGGTGTGCTTCTGCGGACCCTCGCGTTTCCGGTCGATCGGTACGCGCCTTCGACAATCACCGGGAATTATGGCGAAGGCAACTCGCGGGACCTAGCCTCCGCATGGTCGCCCGCGGGGGAGGCGATTGCATCGGTCGGCACTATGTCCCACCCTTCGTTCCGAGTGTGGGGCCTTCCCCATGGAAGCGTCGCCTCTGGGATCGCGGCGTTCGAGTTCGCAACGGTGGCCGGAATACCGCTGGCCCTGGGACGTGACTTCCTGACGCTTCTCGTGCGACCTTCGGAGTGCCTCACGAGTGAGGCGAAACGGTCGCGACTCCTGCTCATCGGCTCTGTCCTGCTCCTGTTCGCGTTCGTGGTCGCGGTCCTTCAGCAGACAGCCCTCGAATTTCTCGGTCGGGCTTTCGGGGGCTTTGTGATTCCTCCCCCCAGCTGGTTTGCCGTGACAGCAATCCTTTCATGCGCCCTTGCGGTCATCCCCGTTGCTGTATCGGTCCGCGTGTTCCAAGCGGTGGCCTGGAAGACTCCGCGCGAATCGGGTGCAACCCTAAGGATTGCAGCGAAGGTCCAAGGATTAGCGCTTCTCCCGGTGGTGTGGTGCCTCGCGTTGGGCTGTCTTGCTCTGTCAATCGCCCTCGCATTCGGCGTCGAAGACAGTCCGGTGCTCGGAGCCACCCTTATCGCTCTTTTCGGCGGCGTCGGCGTCTTGCTCGCGACGGGAATCGTCTCAGCAACTTCCGGCGCGACCTTCTATCGATCGGTCCTCGCCCTCCTCGCCGTCGCAGGCGTCACCATCGGCCTTTCATTCGCAGAATTCCTCGCGGTCGTAGCTCTCTTGTCGATCGTTCACTTCGTTCCGACAGGCGACCTCGCAGCCTACGGGATCCGTATCCAATTCGGATTCGGCATCGCGCCCTGGATCGCTTCGGTGCTCGCCCTGGCGGTCATTGGGGTCGGCGCTGTCTTGACCCAGTCGGCACCGGCCTTCTTGGCACCTCTGTACAGCCGCCTTCGGGTCAAGAGCATCCTCGATCTCCAAAGTCGTCGCGAGGTACTTGCCTATCTCGGCACGCATCCCGGCGTTCACTTCCGGGAATTGCTTCGATCGCTACCCCTCGGTAGCGGCAACCTCTACTATCATCTCCAAGTCCTCGAGCGGGAGGGATTGATCGTCGCACGCCGCGACGGGATGTACCGCCGCTTCTTCCTGCACCCGACTTCGGAAGCCAAGATTCCTCCAGGTACGGATAGGAGCTAGGCCCCTACTTCGTCGCCGTGACGATGACGCCCTCGCACGGGATTTGGATTCCTTTGCGTGATTTCCATTTCCTCAGATTCACTCGTGTGCCCGCGAGGATTTTCTTCTGCACCGAGGGGTCTTCTTCCTTGATCGCACGGCCGAGCGGCGTTCCCTCGACGAGGATCTTGATGTACTCATCTTCGTCGGCGAATGCCATTGTGTGGGTTCGTCGCTCCTCCATCGTTTCCACGAATCCGGCGTCTGCGAGCAGCTTCGTCAGCTCGCCAGGACCACCGAGTTCGAAAGGCGTCGGTTGATAGCCGGTCTCGTCTGGGTCGGCGAACTCCAACATCGGCGCGACGACCGCATTGAGGGCCGTCGCTCTCTCCGCCGTGCTCCAGACGACGATCCCGATCCGGCCCCTCGGCCGGAGGACTCGATGGGCTTCCTTCGCGACCAATTCCGGATGAGCGAAGATATGGAAACCGAACCGGCTCGTCACGAGGTCGAACGACTCGTCGGGGAAGTCTAGCCTCTCTGCATCCATCGCAAGAAACGTGAGGCCGGGGATCCGCCGCTCCTTCGCGATACGCGTGGCAAGCTCCACCATCTGCTCGGAGAGATCGATGCCCACGACCCGGCCGTCTGGACCCACCATCCGCGCGATGCTCATCGCGGGCTCACCGAGGCCCGCCGCAAGATCGAGGGCCGACTCCCGGATCTTCGGATTCACCCGGGCGAGCAGGTCAAATCCGTACGGCTCGAAGACTCGCATCCCTTTGCGGTACGAATCCGCGCTCTCGTTCCATGCGATTCGCATGGACTCGCGATCGGAATCGCCTGTGGACTTCGCGGGCAGCACGGGAATCCTCCAGGGCATCGCGCGTTCGCTATAAGCGTCTCGCCTCGTGCGGATTCAGAGCCACTTCCGGCGCCGGAAGAACATCACCATGACGACGACAACGATCGCCATCAGGACGAGCGACACGATGAAACCGCTGAAGTCCTCCTTCCCGGGGAACGCGACGTTCATTCCGTATGCGCTGGCGATGAGTCCGAGCGGCAGGATGATCGTCGCGATGACGGTGAGCGTCTTCATGACTTCGTTCAGGCTGTTGCTCACGACGGTGAGGTAGACCTCCATGAGGCCGGCGCTCACCTCGCGGAGGGTGTCGAGTCGGTCGAGCGTCTGGATCATGTGGTCGTACACATCGCGGAAGTATTCCCGCGTCTCCTTGCGAAATCCGGTGAGTTCGCCGCGAGCGAGTTCCGCGAACGCGTCCCGCTGGGGCCGGAGGTCGTTCCGGAGGATGAGGAGGTCCCGTCGGAACTGGTGGATCGTGTTCGCGGTCTCGCGGACCGGCTCGGCCAGGGCCTTCTCCTCCAGCTCGTCGACGATGTTCTGCAGTCGGTCGAGATGGGGAAAGTACGAGTCGACGAGGTCGTCCAGGATCGTGTAGGCGAGGAAGTCTGCCCCGGACTTCAGCAGTCGGGGATCTTTCTTTCGCAAACGGATTCGGCTCTCCTCAAGCTGCGGGAACACCTTATCATGGATTGTGACGATGAACTTCTTCGCGATGAACAGCGAGAGCTGGTCGGTGTCGAGCTCTTCGGCCCACACGATCGTACGCGCGACGACGAACACGACGTCGTCGTAGACGTCGACCCTCGGGGGCAGGTCCTGGTTCTGCGCGTCTTCGAGAGCCAGCGGATGCAAGCCGAACAGCGTCTCGAGGTCCTCGAGGGTTCGGCCGTCCGGGTCGACGACGTTGACCCAGGTCACCTTGTTTGTCTCCGCGAGTTCGCGGCAACGTCCGATCGTGACGTCCATTTCCTCGAGAAACTCGGTCGGCGTGTAGGCGATGACCTCGACGCGGACCATCGCGCCGCGAACCTCAGGCAGCCCATTAAACCCTTGTGCGCGGGGCTGATGCGGAAACTCCAAATGCCCTCCGTTCCTTGCGGACGCGGTGGACGCATGAAGGTCGTGCACCGCAAAGACGCGAAGGCGTTGAAGGGCGACAAGAGCCTCTCGTATCAGCTCATCACGCCGGACAACGCCGGGTCGCGGAAGTTCCTCATCACGGTCGTCGACATCCGCCCGGGAGGAAGCACGCCCGTCCACGAACACCGGACGGTCGAGTCGATGTACTATATCGTCGAGGGGCGTGGCGAGGTGACCTCGGGCCGCGAGCGGAAAGTGCTCGGACCCGACACGGCGATTTATTTCCCTGCGGGGTCGACCCACGGAATCCGAAACGTCGGTCGTGGCCGGCTCCGGTACCTCTCTTGTCACGCGCCGCCGTACGAGATCGAGGACCTGTATCGCAGCTGGCAGGCGCCGGAAGGCCTCGTGACGACCGGCGGATGATTACTGCAGAACGAGCGCAGAAGTTCGCGAATATCGCGACATCAGCGATCCGCTTAGGGACAAGTCTTATAGGCCGCTCGCAGGTGCGATTGCCATGCGGATCGTCTTCGTCGTGTTTGGAGTCCTCGTCCTGCTCGCAGGCACGGTCTTCGCTCTCCAAGGCGCGGGGTACATCCCCGGATCGTTCATGTCGAACAACCCGCCATGGATCTGGATCGGCTCGATTACGGCGATTGTGGGCCTCGGAATTCTTGCGTTCGGGATTCGATCCAGTCGAGCCGCAAAGCATACGTGATCGGCTTACTGCGACACGAGCAAGGTGATTGAGTCGTAGCCCTTAGCGCCACTGGGGAACGGCGGTTCGGGAACGGAATCCTGGATCAGGCCGGTCCCATCATAGGCGCGCGCGACGATCCGGTGGGAGCCCCCGGACAGGGGTCCAGTCGGCGTGTGCTTCCATAGGCTCCACGTGAGACCCGACAGTGGCGCCTTCAGCGGGGTCGCAGCGTTCCAAGTCGAACCGCCGTCCGTGCTGACCTCAACGAGCGAGATACCGCGATCCCCGGCGAACGCGACCTTCCATAGGCTCCACGTGAGACCCGACACTGGCGCCTTCAGCGGGGTCGCAGCGTTCCAAGTCGAACCGCCGTCCGTGCTGACCTCAACGAGCGAGATACCGCGATCCCCGGCGAACGCGACGATGCCAATCTCCGTCGATCCACCCACGACCGAATTGTCCGCTGGCCAAGCGATAATCGCCACGGTGTGGATTCGACCATTCGGGTCATCCGAGTTCGTCCAGCCTTTCTGTTGCCAGTATCCGCTGAATAGGCCCTGAACGGCCTCGATCTTCGTGAGCCATTTCGCGTGGAACATTCCGTACAACCCGGGGACGATGATGCGCGCAGGATACCCGTGGGCGGTCGCCAGGGGACCGCCGTTCATGTAGATCGCGACGAGCGTGTTGGGGTCCATCGCCTTCGCGATCGGGATCCCTGCCGTGTAGCCGTCGGCGCAGCTGAACAGGATCCAATTTCCGGGCGACAGGTCGACGCCCGCGGATTGCAGGATGGTCGCGAGTCGGACGCCGGTCCACTCCGCGGTGCTAATCAGATTCCCTCCGACCTCGTTACTCACGCACTCCAGAGTCACGAACTCGTCCACGCTCGCGAGCGCCTGAAGGTCTGGGTACGAGTACGTCGTCGGGTTCGAGACAAGACCTCCGATCGACAGGACCCATCCGGCCGCGTCCACGGTCGGGTCGATGACATTCTTCGTGACCACGTAGAACTCGGACGTCGGAGTCCGTTCTTTCGACAGCATCTCGTCGATCGACCCGAAGACGAGCCGCCCTTTCTTCGCGATGAGACTGCCGAGCCCGTAGATCGTCAGGCCGGCAAGCGCGATTGCTCCGATCGTCCCGGCGATGAACTGCCGCCGGCTCAGGCTGAATCCCTCCGGGTACTCCGCGGCCACGTCGACGAGGACGTGGTCCAGGATCGCGGCGTAGAGCCAGTACCCGATGAGTTGACTGAACACCGTGAATCCAACACCTACCGCCGTGTTCGAACCAAGGAAGCCCGCATCCAAGAGCGGGAGGATCACGAGCAGGACGATTCCCGCGGAGCTGAGCGTGTAGAATGCCATGACGAGCCAGCGGTTTTTCAGCCACCGTTGCACGCGTCGGAAGAGCGTGGCGTAGATCCCGGGAAGGATGAGGAAGACGGCAAGGGCGGTGAGCAGCGCGAGGAGCTTCGCGCCTTCCCCGAGGGTTCGGATGAAAAACGATTCGATTCCTCCGGGGATTCGTCCGACGACGAAATCCACGGCGATCTCCGGGAGGAACACGCCGAGGCCGAATGCGCGCATGAGGAACATGGCGAGGAGGCCTGCGCCGCCCGCGAGCATCCCGGCGCCGAACCGGTACCATGGAAGCCGTCGGATGAATGCCCAGAGACGCTTCCATCCCTCGGCCACACGCGGGCTACGACGGGGCGCTCGCTTGAACCTATGCCCCAAGCCGCAATCCGCGACCAATCCTTTATTTAGCCCGAGGCGCGTCGGCGAATTGCATGGCTGCGCCGCTGAGTACGCAAGCCCGAGTCGGACGGCGGATCGTCCTCACGGTTTTGTGGACGATGCTCCTGATCGTCGGCGTGACGATCGGGCTCCTCGTGCTCGTCCCCGGAATTCAAGACTCGATCCAACGGGCCTCCGGCGCCGTGGCGGGCGGGGCGTTCGCCCTGTCGATCGCGGTGGCCCTCATCCTGCTCGGTCTCTGGGGGATCTCCGCGAACAACCGGAACCTCAAGCACGCGGTCGACTTGATCGCGCAGGTGGACCGGGCCCGCAAGGAGACGATTCAACTCGAGAGCACGCGGTACATGCAGAAGTGAGCCTCTTCGTCTCGCCCTGACCCCGAAGGTCCCGATTGACAGGCTCGGCCCGCTTAATTCGGGCCGCCAACCGTGGGGAATATCCCTTCCGATGCGATGTCGGCGGGGAAGGGACCCGCATGAGCGCCGAACGTCAGAAGATCCGGGCCGCGGAATGGCTGTACCGATGGAACCTGAGCATGAGCATCCTCGGGATCGTATTCACGATTCTCACATTCGTCGGGGTGTTCACCCTGGTCTTGCATCAGTACTTCGCGGAATTCGGCCTCGATGAGGCCGAGGTCTTGCTCGTCCTCCTCGCCGTCGTCCTGGTGATCATCTTCGGATTCGGGTTTTACTTGGACAAGTTCCTCCGATTCTGGTCCGCTCAGACGACGGTCGCCACCGTCCGGAATCAGTTCCTGACGTCGGCTCTCTATCAAAAGGAGTTGCTGATCATGAAGTACAGTCAGATTCCGCAGATGGAGGGCCTCCTCCACCTGATCGAGGAGCTCCCCGACAGTCCGGGGAAGACACGACTGGTCGATCACTTTCGCGAGTCGCTCCGAAAACTTCACCAAACCGTCGAAACGAAAGAGTGGGAAGTCACGCCCGAGGAGCGGACCTACTGAGCTCGGGACGTTCGCCCGGTTCTACGCGGCCGCGGTCTCGCCCATGATCTTGCCGTCCTGGATCTCGAGGATGCGATGCGCGATGTGGGATACCCGGGCGTCGTGCGTCACGACCACGATCGTCTTCTTGAATTCCTGGTTGAGGCGACGGAACAGGTCGAGGACCTCTTGACCGGTCTTGGTGTCTAGCTCCCCGGTCGGCTCGTCCGCCAGGAGCAGCGGCGGATCGTTCGCGAGGGCGACCCCGATGGCGACTCGTTGCTGCTCTCCGCCGCTGAGCTCGTCGGGACGATGGCTGGCGCGTTGTGTCATGCCGACGAGTTCGAGCAGCTCCTTGCGCCGTTTCGCGCGAATCGACGGACCTTTCCCGGCGAGTCGCAGCGGCAGCTCGATGTTCTCCTCCGCGGTGAGGGTGGGGACGAGGTTGAAGAACTGAAAGATGAAACCGACCCGGGAGAGGCGATACTTCACGAGGTCTCCATCTCCGAGATCGACGAGGTTGGAACCGTCCACTTCGATCCGGCCTGCGGTGGGGCGATCGATCCCGCCGAGGAGATTCAGCAGGGTCGTCTTCCCGCATCCCGAGGGCCCTTGGACCGCGACGAGCTCGCCGTCGGCCACGCTCATGTCAAGGCCTCGGAGGGCGATCACCTCGGACCGTCCCGCGCGGTACACCTTCATCAGATCTTTCGTCACGATGTTTGGCATGTCATCCTCCACGGAGTTTCAGGACCTTGGCGAGGTTGATGTGGGCTGTGCGCACCGAGACGAGCAACGCCGCCAGGAGCATCGCGGCGGGCGCGCCGAGCACGAGGAGGAGCGCGGTCCACGGGAACACGAAGAAATACGGGACCGGCGACGTCGGGACCCCGGCAGGTCCCGTCGCGAGCCAGTTGGTCGCGAAGAACGCGGTGCCCAGCCCCACCCCCACTCCGATCGTGAGTCCGACGAGAATGATGACGAACGCCTCTCCGACGAGGAGCTCCGCGGTCTGCCATCCGCTTGAACCGCGCGCGATGATCCCCGCGAATTCGACGTCCCGCTCGAGGCTCGCGGCGTACAGGATCAGGCCCACGCCGGCCGTGAGAATGAGAACGATGAAGGCGATCTCCATCCCGATGAATCCGGAGAGTGCACGGACGAACGGGCTTGCGTTGGCCAGTTCGATGGTCTCGGCGGTTACGTCCACGGAACTGACGCCATCCTCCGCGGCGACCGAGGACTTGACGGTTCTCCAGTCGGCCCCCGGTGCGAGATCGAGCAGATAGCGGCCGACGCTTCCAAAATTCTGCACGGAAGGATCCAAGAAGCGCTGCATGGTCGCGACGCTCGCGTAGATTACGGATTGATACGGGCCGAAGCCGATGTAGGGCGCGGAGGTGGAGACGCCGGGGAGGAGCGAGACCACCCCACCGATCGTCACGTTCTCCTGGATTGTCCCACGGTAGGTACCATTCGTCGGCCAGGTCAGGGTTGCGAATAGCGGAATCCGGTCCCCGATCTCGAGGGCGGCTTGGTCGAAGAAGTAGCGGGTGACAAGGACCTGTCCGGTCTGCGCGAGGACGTCGTGACCGTGCGCCGCATTGCCGTCGGCGAAGTACCATCCTTCCGGCTGCGCCACCGCGAAGTAAGAATCCGGGTCAAGGGCATATGCGACCGCGCCGTACGATACCTGGATCGCAATCGACCGGATCGTCGTCACGCCGGCGACGCCGGGGACACCGGTCAGGTTCGTGCTGATATCCTTCTCCCCGCCGAGGGGCGTCACGGCCATGTCCGCGCCAATCGACGCGCGGATCTCGCGCTCCAGATGCGCCTCGTTCGTCGCGATAATCGAGAGAGTGAAGACGCCGAACGCGAGGCCGAGGGCGATGATGATCGCGACGTTCGCCGAGCGCCGCGGATTTCGCATCAGGTTGCGGCGAATGACATAGTACAACTCCTTCGTGAACGGCTTCGCCGCGTGCGAGAACCAGTCGTAGATCTTCCCGCTCGATCTCGTCAGGAGCCGCGTGAGCCCGACGATGAGGAGCAGCGGGACGAACGGCAGGAGGAGGAACGGGACGAACCCCAGGAGGAACGTCCAGATGTCGGACGGCGTCGTGCCGCGCCACCACACGAGAAGGTAATCGAGGACGCCAATCGTGACGAGCACGATGTCCGTCCGAGGGTTGTATTGGATCTTCGTCTCCCCGGGTGCGTAATAACGGAGCGTCTCGATGATCGGGAGGCTCGCGGTCCGCTTTGCGGATCGGTACGCGACCGCACCCATCAGAGTGACGGCGAGGACGGCGACCGCGACGACGGTGTTCGCGGTGAGGTTGAACGCATCATATGGCGTCGACGTCGCGGATGGAGCGACGACATCGAGGAGGAAGCGACTCAGCCCAACCCCTAAAGCGAGGCCGATCGCCGCCGCGAGGACACCTCCAATGATCGCCTCCAGTATCAGGAGGCCGATGAGCTGTCGACGGCGCGCTCCCCGGGTCTTCAAGACCGCAAGTTCCCGCCGCCGTTCCGCGTGGCTCAAATCCACTCCCACGGCGCCGAGATACACGCCGAGGAGGACGACGGGCATCGAGAGGAGGAGGTACTCGATCCGTTCGCCCGTGATCGTAGAGGTGAATTGATCGAGGCGCTGCCCGACGTTGTTGCTCACATACCCGTTGGGACCGATGAGCTGCTGGAGGCGTCGTTCAATTCGCAACAAGTTCCGCTGAGTCGCTTCAAGATCGTACGGATTCACATAGTGGGCGCGGTCAATCCAGACCTCGCCGCTGATTTGGTACCCGTTCGAGTCCGATTGGTTCAGCTGCGTGAGGAGCCAGTTCACGTCTCGAAGCTGGATGATGGCGTACGAGGGATATGGAACGCAGAACGTGGCGTTCGTCATGTAGAAACAGTCTTGGCCACCGAACCCGGTCGGCGGCAGGACGACGAGCGCGGCAACCGTCAGGTTCGCTTGGATCTGGCTACTCTCGTTGATTTGGTTAACCGCGCGGACCCGGTCACCAAGGCCGACGTGAATCGCGTCCGCGTAGCCCTTCGTGAGGGCTACGGACTCGGGAGGCAGGTCGAGGGATGGATTCGTCGTCGCACCTTTCAAGAAGAAGGGTGCGTGTGCCGGGTCGATTGCGGACATCTCAATCCCGAAGGAGACACCGGGGAAACCGGTCTCGTTTACGATCGAGTTGACCGGCAGGTTCCGGTACAAGGCGGCATCCACGACCCCGGCCAAATCCAGGATTGACGTCTCGGCGGACGTAAAGTTGAAATTCGGGTCCATCGAGTACATATAGAGGCTGAAGTCGCCCGGGATCCCCGCGAGGGTCGCGTCGAGCGTGGCTCTCGCCGAGGAGTCGATCGCGATGAATGTGCCCGCGACGAACGTGACGGCGAGGAGGACGCCGAGGATCGCTGAGACGGTTCGCCGGCGATTCCGGAGCACATCTGACACGGCGTAGGGCAAGAGGCCCAACGATTCCCTCCAGTCGAGCCCTAGAACCGGGTGAGCATATAAGGTGCTTGGGAATCGGTTCGGTCTCTTCCGTCTGCTCGGGGCGCCGATTCTATCGTGGAACTCCCGCCAGACGATTCTCGGGCCGTTAGAACACCCTTAACGGAATATTCCTGTTGAGATTAAACCTCGAACAGAATATTACTACCAAATCAGCAGTAGGTTTCTCGAGTGGCGCAATCCGAGTCCCTGAAGGCCCACTGCGTGGACGATGACTCGTGGCGGAGAGAGCTCTGCCCCGAGTGCGGAGCGAGACTCCTCGGCTTCCCGGCGTGGAAGTTGCACGGTTCCCGTCACGGATGGGGATCCGATTGGTTCTCGGCCCGCGTGCGAGCCGGGCGGCCGGGCGAGATCATCCGGGTCAATCCAGACGTTTTGGGGAGAGAGTCGATTTCCTTGGTCGTCGATACGGTCGAGGACGCGACTTGGAAGTCGGGTATTCCCGCCTGATCTGAGCAGATTGTCGAGCGACAGACGAGTTGGGGAGCCGATGCGTCCGGCATGCATCCGCCTTTGACCCCGATGGCCGCGGCCCGGCTGTTGGACTGAAACTGGCATTCCGGCGCCCACGGTATACTATCCTTCCCTGGCGCATTCAAATACTATACTAAGTATAGGCACCCCGGGATGCCGTCTGCGTCCCGGAGGAAAACGAATGGTATACGTACGCGACGACGGCGTGTTCGACGCCTCAATCGAGAAGATTTGGAAGTATATCCAGGATCCCGAGAGCCACCAGCACGAGTCGATCCTGAGCCAGAAGGTCCTGGAGCAGAAAGGCAACACGATGAAGATCCGGGCCGAGATCGCCGGCCCGAAGGGCAAGGCCGAAGAGATCTGGCAGATGCGGATGGACCCGCCATTCGGGTTCGAGCTCCAGGTCTTGGAGGGGCCGACGAAGGGCACGAAGCAGAGCCATACCTACGTGCCGATGGGCAACAAGACGAAGGTCATCGTCGCCGGGGACTTCCATCTCCAAGGCGCGAGCGACGAGGACACCCGGAAGGGCGCCCTCGCGTACTTCGAGCAGGTTTTCAACGAGGATAGCGCGGCCCTGAAGGACTTCTAGGACGAACCGCGCCCCTGCGCACCGCCCATGGCCGGCTCGAGCATGGCCACCATGTCTCCGTGGTCCCCTCCGCCGCGAAGTCCATGGGCGACTTTCCGGTTTCGGGATGGAAAATGGGTGCAAGAAGCGGTTAGTCGAGATGACGATCCGCCTCCTGGCGCAGAACGCTCTTCGTCACTTCAGCGCGAATTCCGCCTGGTGGGTTTCTTCTTGTGAGTCGCGATCGAGCTTCCACAGGTCCAAGTCACGATCGACGACCTCTTCGCGTGTTTCTCTCATCGGCGCGGAGAGGGACAGGGTCTCGAATGAACCTGACCGACGAGGTCTCGGGTGGCGTCCGGGGTCTATAGAGGCGCGGCGTGGACGACTCACTTGGGGTTTCGCTTCGCCCGGTCGGCCGCTCGTTCCCGCGGGAGCCAATCTCCCGTGACCATGTAGACGACGCGCATGCCGATGTTCACCGCATGATCCGCGATCCGTTCGAGGTACCGGTTCACCAGGATGTACCTCGCGCCCGTTTCGATCTTCAAGCTTCCCTCCGTCATACGACGAACAAGCTCGTTGAAGTTTTCGTCGTGCATCCGGTCCACGGCGTCGTCGACGTGCATGATGTCGCGGACCGATTCCGCGTCGTGCTTCACGAAGGCGTCGATCGCGGTGTCGACCATCTGGATCGTCCGGTCCGCCATCTCGCGGATCCGCGTGAGCTCCGGTTCCGTCCCGCGCGTGGAAGGACTGAATTGGAGTGTGAGCTCCCCGAGATCCTTTGCATATCGTCCGATCCGGTCCAGGTCCGTCGTGATCTTCAGAGACGTCGTGATGGTCCGGAGGTCCCGTGCGACCGGGGCGTGGAGGGCGATGAGGTCGACGCAGGTGTGCTCGATCTCGAGCTGGAGCCCGTAGACCTCCTGGTCGATCGTGAAGACTTCTCGCGCGACTTCGCCGTCCAAACGGGTCAGCGAGTCGATGGCCTTGCGGATCGCGAGTTCGCTGAGCTCCGCGAGCGTGACCATGTTCTCGTTCAGCTTCTGGAGCCCCTTTTGCAGCGCTTTTCGTTCTGCGGCCTGCGGCACTATCCGAACCTCCCGGTGATGTAACTTTCCGTCAACGTCTCTTTGGGTCGCTCGAAGAGCTCGCGCGTCGCGCCGACCTCGATGACATGACCCAAGTACATGAAGGCGGTCGTCTCCGCGACACGGGCGGCCTGCTGCATGTTGTGCGTCACGATGACCACGGTATAGTCCTTTTTCAGGTCAAAGATAAGGTCCTCGATCTTCGCGGTTGCGATCGGATCGAGGGCGGAGCACGGCTCGTCCATGAGGACGACCTCCGGCTTGACCGCGAGGGCGCGCGCAATGCAGAGGCGTTGCTGTTGGCCGCCCGAGAGACGAGGGCGGAGCACGGCTCGTCCATGAGGACGACCTCCGGCTTGACCGCGAGGGCGCGCGCAATGCAGAGGCGTTGCTGTTGGCCGCCCGAGAGACTCGCGCCGCTCTTGTCGAGCGAGTCCTTGACCTCGTCCCAGAGGGCGGCCTGCTTCAGGCTGGCCAGCACGGCGGCGTCCAGCTTGTCCCGGTCTCTTTCCCCGTTCAGTCGCAGCCCGGCCGCCACGTTGTCGTAGATGGACATCGTCGGAAAGGGGTTCGGTTTCTGGAACACCATTCCGATCCGCCGGCGCACGCTCACCGCGGGGAGTTCGTAAATGTCGTCTTGGTCCAGGTGGACCTTTCCTTCGACTCTCGCTTTGGGAATCGTCTCGTGCATTCGATTCAGGCAACGTATCAGGGTGGACTTGCCACAGCCGGACGGCCCGATGATTCCGCTGACCGCGTGTTCCTCCAGTTCCAGGTTGATGTCTTCGATGGCGAGTTTCGTTCCGTACCACGCGGACAACTTCTCGACGCGGATCTTGGCGGCCAGGATCGTCACCTTTTGACCGAACGAAGTCGAATGACCGCACGGGAAGCGATGCTGATTCCGAGCATCATGACGACCAGAATGAGCGAAGCACCCCACGCGGCTCGGTTGTCGGCGAGGGACGGCGAAATGGCGAACCGGAAGACGCGGAGCGGCACCCCACGCGGCTCGGTTGTCGGCGAGGGACGGCGAAATGGCGAACCGGAAGACGCGGAGCGGCAGGGCGTCGATGGGCTGGTCCAAACCCGTAAAGAAGTCGGGCGAGGCGAACGCAGTCATGATGAGCGGTGCGGTCTCGCCGCCGACCCGCGCGATTCCCAGGAGACCTCCCGTGACCAACGCGCTGGCGCAGGACGGTAGCACGACCCGGAGGATGACCTTGTAACGAGGGATTCCCAGGGCCAGGGCCGCTTCACGGGTGGACGTTGTCACGAGTCGCAAGGCCTCCTCGGACGTCCGGGCGACGAACGGGATCATGATGGTCGACAAGGCGATGACGGCCGTGATCGTGCTGAAGACGAGACGCCTCGATACAATGCCCGCGACTCCAAGTTCCAGTACGAACGAATACGCGAAGATTCCGACGACGATGGACGGAATCTGGGTCATGACGTCGACGAAGAATCGGACCGCTCCGCCGATTCGGTTCCGCCCGAACTCGGCCAGGTAGATTCCCGTCAGGATGCCGACCGGGAGGGCCACCAAGCCGGTGAGTCCGATCAGCACAAGGGTTCCTTGGATCGAATTCGCGATGCCTCCGCTGCCGGCGGGGAGCGTCAGGAAACTCGGCGTGATGGCCGCCGCTCCTCGGACCGAGGCCTCGAAGAGGATGCTCCCTAAGGGAAGGATGGCGATTCCGACGCAAGCTAAAGCCGCGGCACTCATGGCGACGTCGAACCACCGTCGCCGGGTGTCTCGATCGAATCGAAACGTCACTCGGCGCCCTCCCCGACATGCAAGACACGTCCGACCATTAAGCGCGCGAACGCGTTGATCAGAAGGGACACGAGCATGAGGACGAGTCCCAACTCGATTAGCGCGCTTAGCTCCAACGAGCCGGCTTCGAGCCAGTTATTCGCAATCAAGCTGGAGATCGTTTGTCCGGGATCGAACAACGAGGTGAAGATCGCGTTCCGGTTCCCGATCGTCATCGTGACGGCCATCGTCTCGCCGACCGCCCGCCCCAATCCCAGGACGACGGCGCCAAAGATTCCTGCGCGGGCGTATCGGAGGACCGCGAGACGCGTGGTCTCCCACCGGGTCGCCACGCGTGGTCTCCCACCGGGTCGCCCCAAGGCTGAGGGCCGCCTCCCTCTGGGTGTCCGGCACGGCGAGAAGTGCTTCCCGCGATACGGAGGAGATCGTCGGGATGATCATGACGGCGAGAATGACGCCGGCCGTGAACACATCCGAGCCGATCGGGTTTCCTCGAAACAACGGCAAGAAACCAAGGATCGCTTGGACGGATGGCTCGATGTAGACCCGCATGACCGGTGCTAGCACGAAAATCCCCCAGAGGCCGTAGACGACGGACGGCACGGCCGCGAGGAGCTCGACGACGTACGTGAGCGGGGTCCGCAACCAACCCGGCGCGAGCTCCGAAAGGAAGATGGCGATCCCGAGGCTGATCGGGACGCCGAGGACCAGTGCGAGGGCCGATGTGACGAGCATCCCGTAGATAAACGGCGCAGCTCCGAAGACCTGCGACACGGGGTCCCAAACGGTGCCGCCGAGGAATCCGAACCCGAACGTTGGGTGCATGGGCGGTTCAATCGGCGAACCGTCCTCAGCTATGTAGCGTTTGCCCATTGAACGTGATGCTTCGAATCGCCCCTTCGTCCAAGGTCACGAGTCCGGCCGGCAACGTGGGATAGACGAGCGCTGCACCGCGGCTCTGTCCGTCGTGGACGGCCCACCACAGGAAGTCGACCAGCCCCTGCGCCTTCTGCGCCGTCATCGACGTACCGATCGTGTTCAACTCTTGGTAGACGAGGAGGTACGTGAGGCTCGCGATCGGATAGCTGGTCGCGCCCGCGGTGTTAAGAATCGAGACGTTGCCCCAATCACCGGACGGGGTTGGCGGATTCGTGAACGACGCGGCCGCGGCTGCGGTGCTGGCTAGGCTCGGGAGGATCCAGTTCCCCGCCGGGTTCTGAATCTTCGCGACCTTCATCGAGTTTTGGACCGTGTACGCGAGCTCAACGTACCCGATGGAGTCCGGCGTCGTGAGAATCTTGCCGGCCACACCGGAATTTCCCGACGCCCCGACCCCGACGGGCCAGTTGATTGACTTGCCGACGAGGCTCGAGTTCCAACCCGTGTTCTCCAGGTGCAGATAGCTCGTCCACACGAACGAGGTCCCGCTGCTGTCGGACCTGTGCACCACCGTGATCTGAGAACTCGGAAGCGTGACCCCCGGGTTCAAGGCGCTGATGTTCGCCGAGTTCCAGGTCGTGATCTTCCCGAGGAAAATCTCACCCAGTACGTTCCCGCTCAGATTGAGGCCGCTCGAGAGGCTGGCCACGTTGTATGCCGCCGTCACCGCGCCAATCGTCTCCGGGACGTGGATGAGCCCCGGCGCCGCCGCCCGTTCGCTCGGCTTCAACGGCGCGTCCGATCCCGCGAAGTCCACGGTCTTCTGGGTGATCTGGGTAATCCCGGCGCCGCTCCCGACGCAATTGTAGTTCACCTGGACCTGCGTTGGCTTGCCTCCGTACTTGAGGCTCACATTCGAATAGTCACTCGACCACTTCGTGATCAGCGGGCATGGGAAGGTCGCCCCGGCGCCCAGGATCGTGATTTTCTGTGTGGTTGGCGGGTTGAGCACGCCAGACAGCACCACGGCCGCGATCAGGATCAACACCACGGCGACGACCACAACGACGACCCCGATGCCGCGCCGCGAACCCTTCTGCAGGCGCTGCTTTTCCTCTGGTGTTATTGCCATTCGTTTCACCGACTCCTCTTCTTACCCCGTTTTCTTTGCTTCCTTGAGTTCAGTCGGAGACGACCGGGCTCTATGAGGGTTATCCACGAAGTCCTCCCTGTCAAACGGTGTCGAAGCAACATCTATATAGTCTATGAGGCTAACCCTTTTTGCTCTATAGCATCTGAGTAAGCCTAGGAGTGAGGGGAATGGAAGGACGGAAGCTTCAGCTGACGGGGGGCTCGACCTATGTGGTCTCGCTCCCGAAACACTGGGTCGTCGATGCCGGCCTCAAGGCCGGGGACACGGTCTTCCTCGAGACGGAGCCGGAGGGGTCGGTGTCGATCCGACCGCGGCCTGCGGAGAAACCGCAACTGCGCCGACGCATCTTCGAGGAAAAAGGCGAGGAACGTCGGGATCATCTGCTCCGCAAGTTGATCGGCGCATACATCGGCGGCTTCAACTACGTCGAGATTCGGTTCCGCCCGGAGATGGGCCCCTTCGTGCGACGCGTCGCGAGGGACTTTAGCCGCATGGTCATCGGGCCGGAGGTCATCGAGGAGACCCGGAATTCGGTCGTGATCCAAGACCTGTCGGATACCGCGGAGCTCAGCGCCGAGAAATGCCTGCGTCGGATGCACCTCATCGTTCGGGCCATGCATGAGGACGCGATCGAGGCGTTGCGGACCCAAGATGAGGCCCTCGCACGGGACGTGGCCCAGCGGGACCAAGACGTCGATCGCCTCTACTGGATGGTCGCGAAACAGTACAACGTTGCGCACACGACCGGTGGAACCGCGAACGGACCCAAGATGAGGCCCTCGCACGGGACGTGGCCCAGCGGGACCAAGACGTCGATCGCCTCTACTGGATGGTCGCGAAACAGTACAACGTTGCGCACACGACCGGTGGAACCGCGAACGGCGCGAAGAGCGAGCTGCATAACTATCGGCTCATCGCGAAGCTGCTCGAGCGGATCGGAGACCACGCGGAGCGCATCGCACGGACGTATCCCGCATTCGCGGAAGGGCGTCTCGAACCGAAGTTGATCAAGGAGATGGACGCTGCGCGGGAGTCCGCCACGGCCATCCTGGACAAGGCGTTCACCGCCTTGCTCACCGCGGACATCGACGCCGCGAACGAGGCCGTAGACGATCTCGCGAGGCACCAGAAGCTCATCGATGGCCTCTCCCACCATGTCGCGACGCGCAAAGGGGAGGAACTCCTCGCTCTCGCGGCCATCGTGGACAGCCTCGCTCGGAGCGCGAATTATGCCACAGACATCGCCGAAATCGCGATCGACCGCGCCGTCTTCCAGGGTACGTAATCTCCATAGGCCTACGGAGAATACGAACCAAGGGTTTGTCCCCCACGGATGACGTGGCTTGCTCAATGGGTTCCTCAGGGGGGTCCGCCCCACTCCGGGCGGAAGAAGTGGTACGTCGATTCTACGATTTCCTCGCGCGAGGCCGCCTCGTCGATGCGCTGAACTTGTTCACCACGGACGCGAGGCTCCGCGACGCCTCCGGGCGGGAGTCGGCCGGAATCCGAGCGATTACCTCCTCCCTGTTGACGTATCGCGTGCCGCAAGACATCGCGGTCGAACAAATGGAGCCAGAGGACGGGGAGATCCGCGCGACCGTCCGATCGCCGAGCGGACGGTCCGTCGGCCGGTTCTCCGTCGCGCGGGGCCGGATCAAATCGCTTCGCATGGAACGCGCGTAGGACTCTTCTGCGGCTAGTCGGAATGAGGCCTCAGGACTTGAGCACCTTTTCAAAACACTCGTCGATGCCCGCGAACTCCGCGACGTCCCCGCTCCATGTGGGCAGGATCCCGGCGTACCGGTCCTCGAAGTCCTGCAGGGCGTCGCTCACGGCGTATTTCACGTGCTCGGCGTCCATGTCCTTCGCGACCGCGGCTGCAATCGTGTGCAGGCCTCGGACGAAGTGGACCGTGTAGGTTCCGTATCGAAGCTCGTCGAGATTACCCGCCTTCGTCGAGAGGGTTTGTTTCACGAACTCTTGGACGGCCACGAGCATCCCGCTGAGGATGTCCCGATCGAGATCGGTCCGGAGCGTGTCCGAGTAGTGGCGGATCAGGATTCCGGCCTTGGTGATGATGAAGAGTTCCGAGATGCCCGTGGAGGTGCCGAACGCGATGCCCAAGGCCTCCGCGATTTTCGCGGCGGTGCGTTTCATCTCGAGCTTGAGCACGCCGAGGTTGGCGCTCCGATCGACGAGCGTGAGCAGGCTGACGTCCCCGGCCGCGAACTGGACGACCGCGACGTTCGCTTGGTCGCCATCCATGATGATGAAGCTCGGACCAGCCATCTCAATGTTCTCGAAGACCCGCGCCCCGGACTGTGCGATCAGCGTGCTCATCGCCGAGAGGACGGCGGGGCTGACCCCGCTTTGGATGTCGCTGGCCACCGTCAACCCGTTTCCGTCGGCGATCACGGATCCGCGGATGCCGTTCGTCTTCCGGCGGAACTCGCCGAGGATCTTGCCGAGTTGTCCTTCGATGCCTTCGTCGGAGAAATTGGAGAGGGCCGCCTTCCGTCGCGACTCACTTCGCTGCATCCCGGTCCCTCCCGGATCGGTCCAGGATCGCAGCCTTTTCGAGCAGCACGGATCGGCCCGTGTTCGACTTCTTGATCATCCGGAGGAGCGTACCCTTCGGAGGCCGCACGATCAGGAACAGCTCGTACGTCCCGTAGCCCATTCCGCCCAGCCAGAGGACCAACAGCCCGGTTCCGATCGCCGCGGGGACGCCCACCGCAATCATGGACGCGCAGATCAGGACGGTCAGGGCGATGAACGCGACGGTGAACGCGCCAAGGAACCGCTGGATGCGCTTTTCCATGATGAACATGCGCGCCCGCCGGACGTCTTTGTCCATGCGCGTGAACGCGAGGAACGTGACGGTCAGCAGGCCCGTGATGATCCCGAAGAAGGCGAGGAATCCGACGACGGCCCAGAGCTCTGCCATGGCTGGTCGAACGCTCGGCCTGCCATTGCCGCCTGCGGGCGAATATACCTATCGTTCCGAATGTTCTCTTTTGTCACTAGCTGAGGGCGGATCCGGCACAGGCATCGCTCGCACGCCAGAGTGAGGTCGTCGCGACCTAGAGCGGCTCCCCGCATTTCCGGCAATATGTCGCGTCTTCCGCTTCCAGGTTGCCGCAGTTTCGGCACTTGACCTTCACGATTTCTTTCGGCGGCATCGGACCGGTTCCCGGTTGGCCCGTCGAACCGCGAGCCCCCGAAAGGGCCTGCTGCATGTACGTGTCGAGCATGTCCGGGGACATCGATGACCCGCCGGCCATCCCTCCGCCCACCCCCATCATGCCGGACATGAACGCACTGCGGAGCATTGTCCCTCCCAGTCCGATCAGGGTGAAGCCGAATCCCCACACCGCGTACGGGAGATACCACCCGCCCGGGCTGACGAGTCCGGTGATATTGTTGCCATCCGTCGGTGGCGGACTGATGTAGGAGTCGAGCTGGCCCGCGATGTATGCCGAATATCGAAAGACGACAAGGCCGGCCCCGATGAGGACGAGCCCCATGATGATTATCCTGCCCCGGCGACCCCGTCTTCGCTTCGGGCCCATCCCTCCCGCCGACAATCTCGAAACCCCCCGGTCCGCGAGGCCGGGATTCGCCGAAGGAGGATTAAAGGTATTCTGGAGTGGGCGGGAAGCGCACGCATCACTCGGGCCAGCGCCACGGCTCGAAGTCGTAGCCGACCCACACGCTCTTCACCTGCGTGTACTCACGCATCGTCTCGAAGCCCATCTCCCGCCCCATGCCGCTCATCTTCATCCCACCGAACGGCGAGGCCGGATCGACGAGTTTGTAGGAATTGATCCACACCATCCCGGCTCGGAGCTGGGCCGCGAGGCCATGGGCGCGTCGCAGGTTCTGCGTCCAGAGGCCCGCGCCGAGGCCGTACGGGACTCCGTTCGCGATGGCGACCGCCTCCTCTTCCTTGGCGAACGGCGTGACCGTGATGAACGGCCCGAAGACCTCCTCCTGGCAGATCCGCATCGCGGGGTCCTCCGCTCGCACGAGGGTCGGAAGCACGTAGTAGCCGAGGGACGTCTCCGGCGTGTCGGGCCGCCTCCCGCCGTAGAGGATCTCCGCGCCCTCGCCTTTCGCGACGTCCACGTACTCGAGGACGCGCTTCTGATGGTCCTTCGAGGTGAGCGGCCCCATCTGGGTTTTCTCGTCCAGCGGGTCGCCGATGCGGAGGGACCGGATGCGCGGCAGGAATGCGTCGAGGAATTCGTCCCACACCGATTCATGCAGGAGGATCCGGGACCCGGCGATGCACGCCTGTCCCTGATTGTGGAACGCGGCGAACAGGGACCCCTGGACCGCGGCGTCCAAATCCGCGTCGTCGAAGATGATGTTCGGTCCCTTCCCGCCGAGCTCGAGGAGCGGCCGCTTCAGGTTGGTCGCGGCCTCCCGCATGATCTGTTGGCCGACCTCGACGGAACCGGTGAAGCAGATCTTGTCGACTCCCGGATGGCGGGCGAGCGCCGCCCCCGCGATCGAGCCCTTGCCGGGAACAACGTTCACGGCGCCGGGCGGGAAGCCGGCCTCCTTCGTGAGCCGCGCGATCTCGAGCGCGCTGAGCGGCGTGTACTCGGCCGGTTTGAGGATGACCGTGTTTCCGGCGGCCAAGGCGGGCGCGATGTTCCACGCGACGAACATCAACGGAAAGTTCCATGGGACGATTTGCGCGACGACGCCGAGCGGTTCCCGAAGGGTGTAGTTCAACACGCCCTTGAAGGAGGACGGGATCACGTCCCCCTGAATCTTCGTCGTCATGCCGGCGAAGTACTCGAACCAGTCCACGGTCCGGACGAGGTCGAACCGCCGGACGTCCCGGATCGGATGCCCCGAATTCTTCGCCTCCAATCGGGCGATTGACTCCCCCTGGTCCTCGATGAGTCGTGCGAGCCGGAGGAGCAACTTTCCGCGCTCTTTCGCGGTCAGGGCGCCCCACGGGCCCTCGAATGCGGCTCGGGCGGCCGCGATCGCGTCCTCGACGTCGTCTTCGCGGGCCTCTGCCACCCGCACGAACACCTCATCGTTATGCGGATTATGCACCGGAAACGTCGCGCCGGAATGGGCCGGGACGAAGGCCCCGCCGATGAAGAGACCCCGTTCTTCGACGTCCGTCATGGACGCTCACAGGGAACTCGACGGTAAAGAGATTTCGTCCGGACTCATCCAATGCGACATCGATCTGGCTCGTCTGTGAAAGGGTTATATAATGTAGCCAGCGGTGCCCGACCGGGGGCGAGAGGACGGACGAGGCGTCGGATTCTAACGTCAGGTTTCTGATTGGCAAGAACGCGGCGAAGAGTGCGGCGGCGGCGGGATTTATCGCCACCATGGTCGCGACCGTGACGGGGCTGTGGTTCCCCGGCGTCAAGCTTCCGCAATTCGACTTCAACAAGCTGAACGGATGGCTCGCGCTTGTTGGCGTCGGGGGTGGACTGGACTATGCCTGGAACAATCCATCGCTGACGTTCGTCGTCGGAGGCGTCATCCACATGATCGACGGGATCATCTGGGCGGTGATCTTCGGACTGGTCATTAGTCCCGTGCTCGGGGTCGTCATCAAACCCCTGCGGGCGATGACCCCGACCGTGAACCTCATCAAGGGTCTCATCTGGGGCGGGGCGCTCTGGATCATCAGCTCAGCCCTGTGGATGCCTCTTCTGATCGGGCCGATCTTCAATCTGTCTCCGCTGAACACGTTCGGCTTGCCCTGCGGGGTCGGCCCGTTCCTTACGTGCTTTGGTCCCTACGGTGTCCAAGCGCTTTTCACGAACCTGTTCTGGCACATGATTTGGGGTGTCAACCTGGGCCTCCTGTTCAGCCCGATGCGAGCGGCCTCCCGGGTGAGGTGGTAAGCCATGATGCGTGCCTTGATGATCGACCTCGGACTCCTCGTCCTCGGCATCATCCTCGCGGTGGCGGGATGGTTCCTGACGCCCGGCGCGGCCTCGTTCCAGTTCCCGGGCCCGATCAACGATAGTGGGCAGTCGCTCATTGCCTTGGGCCTGACGTTCGTCGTGGTCGCGGTCGGACTGCTCCTCGCCGGCGCGGAAGAACGGATGATGGCGGGCACGGAGTGACCGTTCGTCTGCGCTGAGCGTCTCGCTGGTTCGGAGCGGAGGCGCCCGATCCCAGGTTTTCGACGAGTCCGGCCTGAGTCAACTCTCGTCGTTGGTTGGGAGAAAATGGTCGAAGAGGAGCGGCGTCCCACGACCCGGACGGAGTGGCGCCCGAGCGACATGCAGCGGTTCGTGCCCGCGCTCGAGGAACGCGGAGGCGAAGTGGGCGGCGAGCGCTTCGCCGGCTTGAAGCGCCTCGTCCAATCGGTGGACGGTATCGGAAATCTCTCCCAATGCAAGGGGCTCTTCGCCGATCAACACCGAGGTCATCCGCAGATCGTAGCGTGCTTTCGCCTCTCGAAACCGCCGGACGAAGTCCTCCGGGATCGGGCACAGCCCGTCGGAGACGAACAAGAGATCGCTGCCCGTGTGATGTCCCATCTCAAGCGCGTCGAGGACGTGGGATAGGGGCTTCACGAAATCCGTCCCGCCTCCGAGGAAGTACGACGCCACGTCGAGGAGCTTCTCGAGCCGCGTCGAAACATTGTCCTCGGGCCGCATCGAAACAACGCGGAGCGGATCCGCGGCGTCTCCGAACAGGACAACCTCGACCGGACGATCCTCGGCCAGCGCGAGATGGGCGAGGGCGAGCGCGGACGCCTTGGCCCACACCTCCTTCTCGCCCGCCATGCTTCCCGAATTGTCGATGCAGAGGTACACCGCTCGCGGTTCCTCCTCGCGGCGCCACAGCTCGTAGATCAGGAGCGAGTGGGTGACGACCTTCGCGTAGAACAGATCTTCCCGTTCCTCCATCGCGAAACTGGACAGCTCTCCGGCCAGGGCTCGGGCGACGTCTCCGCCTTGAATGAAGTCGACGACCTCCTGACTGGCGCGCATCGCCGGAAGGGTCCGCTCCCGGAGACCCAATCGTCGATAGCGGCCGAAGAGGAGCGCAATCATTCGGAGCCGCGGGTTGCGGACGACGTCTCGCATCAGGCGCAGTTTCAGCTCCGCCGGCAGTCGTGTCTCCTGGCCGGGACCCGAGGACCATGCGGCGACGAGCTCCGTGACGCTTTGCAGATCCTCGCGGGCGTCTTTCATTACCTCGCGAAGCCGCTGGGTCGTCACGCCCCGGGCCGACTCGGACGACGAGTCCCGAGCCTCCTCGGCCGCGCCGGTGTCCTCAGCGGCGGGAGGTGTGCGCTTCATTTCCTCGAGGAGGGCGTCCAAGACCAATTCGGTGGCCAGCGCTGTCTCCGCAGGCTTCAGGCGGGTGAAGGCCCGCAGTTTCTCGTGCTCCCGCAGCTCGAGCGCCCGGCTCAAGAGGTCCCGATGACCCCGACACTCGGGCGCGATCTCGGCTGGCGACCGAAGCTTGACGAAGTACTTGTAGAACGAGCAGAACAAGTCGAACGCAAGTTGTTGCGCGAGGGGGATCTCGCACTCCGCCAGAAGGAGACGCAGCCCCGCGGCCTTCGGCAAGATTTCGTCGAACGCCTCTTCGTCGAACGGGTCGTGGACGATCGTGCTCCTCGAGATGGCCGGTGCCGACGGCCCGAACACCACGACGGCACCCCCTAGCCGGTCTCCAGGTACTCGTGCTTCACGAGGACCTCGTACCGGTCGGTCTCACCGAGGAAGAACGCGAGCTGCGATTCGTCCGCCTCGCGCCGTCGGAGCCGCTCGCGGAACC
>Ga0209158_1000705_pt1 | contig 23691 bp, 23 predicted proteins | sample GraSoiAngelo_140_FD_185897 | JGI IMG/M metagenome (GOLD analysis project Ga0209158, IMG submission 185897) | Grasslands soil microbial communities from the Angelo Coastal Reserve, California, USA - 14_0929_12_30cm (SPAdes) (version 2) | ecosystem: Environmental > Terrestrial > Soil > Grasslands ...
GCGCCTCCTTTAATTCGGAGTCGATCCGAAGCGCGCGGTCGAAGGCGGTCTGGGCTTCCTCCAGCTCGTTCCGCCGCCGATGCGCATCGCCTTTCCGCACCCAGAGGGCGGCGTCCTCCGGGACGAATGCGAGGACGCGGGCGTACCCGTCGACATCGTCCGGGTCGAGGTTCACGGCCTGCATGTACGCGCGGATCGCCTCGGACGGCTGTTCGAGCGCGGCGTGGGCGTCGCCTTTCCGCTCCCACAGAAGTTTCGCCTTGGGTTCGACGCGCAGGCCTGCGTCGTAGTAGGAGAGCGCGTCCGGGGCCTTCCCTTGAGCGACGAGGATGTCTCCCTGCAGCCCCAGGCCGTTCGCGTTTCCGCCGTCGGCCGACAGGGCCCGCGTCGCAGCGGCCTGCGCAGATTCGAAGCGGCCGACGCGCAAGAGTCCGGTTCCGACGTTCGCGAACGAATCGGCGAAGTCCCCGGTTCGCGCCGTCGGTTCAATGGCTTCGAGGAGTCCGAGCGCCTTGAGGAACGCGCCAGCCGCCCGTGCGGGAGCGTTGGCGTCGAGGGACGCGAATCCCGCGCGCGCGAGTCGGTTCGCCTTGTCGAGGACGCGACCTTCCCGATCGAGAAGGCCTTGGAAGAGGGCCATCCCTGTCATCCCATCCCGCGCGACCCGGTCCGACGGACCGTGTCGGACAAGCGGCCGACATGCGGACGGGATGACTTATAGGTATCGCCAAAGGTCCCGGCCCCCTGGACAATCCTCCGATCCAGCGTCGCAAGACACCGAGGGACGATGCGACTAAATACGCCAGAAGCGTTCTTGAGCGGACATCCGTCGGACGGGATGGGACCATGTCGCGGACGCCAGAGAAACGGCTCGAACCGACCAAACTCAGGAAGGAAACGCGGGATTGGCTCACGAAGAAGACGATACCCCACGCTCGGGAAATCGCGAAAGAACTCGAGGATGCGGGCGAAGACGTTCACGATCTCCTTGCGGCGATCGATGAACTCGAGGCGTTGGTCCAGGAAGGACCCGCGGGGAATGCGAAGCGAGCGGGGAAGGCCGAGGCTTGAGTGCAGGGACCGGGATTTGAACCCGGGTCTCAGGCTTGGAGGGCCTGGGTCTTAACCAGCTGGACCATCCCTGCTCGCCCGCGACAACCCAAGTAATTCGCATTAACCTTTCCGAGGAAGAACCGGCCAGCGGCCCGCGCAGGCACCAAAAAATAGGGGGACCGGCGGAGTCGTGGAGGCGACCCTCTCCGCCGATCGGTGGGATGGATGGGTTGTCAGCGTTACCCGCCGTCGTCGGATGCGTCGAATTCAAGCGAGCATCCGTACGAGGCGTACACGTCCTGCCAGCTCTGGTCTCCTTCCGAGCTCATGTCGTTCACAGAGGCCAGTACCGCCGCGCTTGCCACGTCCGTCGGAAGGACGCGGGGGTATAAAGCGGGGAACGGGGGAGAGGTGCGCGAAAGTACTGGCCCGGACGGATGAACGGGCTCGATGATCCGCAAGACCGCACGCGGGATCCACTTCCACCGCAATAGACATCCTTCGGGGAGCGGTTGCCCGTTCGGGGTACCCACATTGCGCAACCCGTGGTCGGATGGCACGACGGATCGGCTACTGTTCGTCCTTGGGGCTGTCGCCCTCGTCATCGTCTTGGGGTGGGAGGCGGTGAGCTACGCCGTCTTCTTCTTCAGAGTCCCACTCGCCAATCCAACCGCGTATTTCGTCGCCTCCGCGGTGATCCCGAGTTCCGGCGTGACAGCCCTCATCCTGTTGATCGGCTGGGGAATCCAAACGCGTCGTCGCCACCCGCCGATTTTGTTCCTAGCGTTCGTACTCGTAGAAGTCGCAGGCTGGGCCATTGGGCTTGCCACGCGCATCTGGTTCTTCATCGTTCTCGGCGGTCCGGGGTTCGAGTTGCTACTCTACTTGTCTGCGCTCACGACCGCCCTCGATTTGACCGCCCTATTCCTGCTCCTCGTCTTGGCACTGCCCCCGCGGAGCGCGACGCCTATCTTGCAGCCTTCGCCCGCGCAACCCTCGGGACCCACTCCGTGAGGTACCTAGCGGGTGGTCAGCCGCTCGAACGCATGATTCGCGATGAGCGCCCCCGCGACTCCGAGTGCGAGGAAGGAGAGGCCCGCTTCGCCGTTCGACGCAAGTCCTGCAGCGACCACAAGGGTCAGCACAAGGCCCGCGAGGAGTCGCCGCATCGAAACAACCTCGATGAACACGACCAGGAAACCCAACACAAGAAGGAACACGACGACCGCATAGAGGGACGCCAGCGCGAGGTCGGGGAGGAACGCCATCCGCCGTCGACCGATGCCTCAACGCTCCTTAACGTTATGGAGACGCGGGCATCGCATGCCGGACGTGGACCGCCTCGCCGCGCTTCAAATCAATCATCTCCTGCGGGTTGAGCCTCGCCGTCCCGACGGCCCGCACCTCCCGCGCACGGCGAACGACGACCTCGTCTCCGGGTCGAATTTCCGGCGCCGCGTCCGCGACGCCGACAGCGAAGATGTTCCCCTTCGGGATGAAATCCTCAATCTCCACCCAATAGGCGTCGGCGTCGGAGAGGATCGCGCCGCCCTCGAGGGTCAACGACAACATCCCGCGACCCGTGTGCATCGCGACCTGACGACCGTCCCGGATCACGCGGACATCGGGGAATCGACCGCGGAAGGTCGCTCCTTTTGCGAGTCCGAGGCCGGCGTCCCCGAACTGAAAGCGGGCGATGTTCGACATCTCTTCGGCAAAGCGGACGCCTGCGGCGACCCGGCTCACTGACCCGGTGGCCTCCGTGAGGCTTCGGGTGAGCGATGCGAGGGATTCGTCAGACGTCGGGCGGTCTTTCGCGGTGAGGACCGCGTGCGGGAGAATCGCCTTGACGATTGGCGCCTCGGCGCCGAGGTGGGCGATGACCGCGTCGTACCGATTCACCGAGACGTAGGCCTGGAGATCCTCCGCGACGATTGCGGCCTCGTCGTGACTCCAGTCTCCCGTGACGGGGATGTCGTAGGCGCGTGCCGGGTAGAATCGCTCGAGCTCTCTCGGGATCAGGCCCAGGGGCGACGTCACAATGACTTCGTGGACGACGGAAGGGTTGGCGCTCGACCAAATCGCGTCCCGGAACCGGCGGTGGCTGCGACTCGTAGAATACGGCTTTCGGGCGGAGCAGGGCAGCAACAGGAGGACGCGTGCCGAGGGCGGTTTCGCGTACCGCTCCCGGATCCGACGGCGGAACCGCAAGATCTCGGGTCGCGTGAGCGACGCCTGCGCGTACGCGAGCATCGCGCCACCGGCGACCGGCGTGTACGGCTCGACGAGCTCGTATGCACGCAGGTCCAGGTGACGGACGACCGCCGTGTTCCATGGCGCGTTCGCGAGCCGCCGTTCCACGTGCTCCCGAAGCCTCCCGTGCCCCAAGTGACTCCGCACAAGCAACATCTCCCGATACAGGGCACGCTCATTGTGCGCGCGAAGGCCTTCGGACGCGGCACACGCGGGACAGCCACACGCGTCGCGGTCCGCGTCGGCCGCGGACACGACACCGTCCGCTGTGTGAAACAGATCACGCGCGCTGTCGAGGACCATTCGACTCGAGTCGACGATGTCGATCCCGGCGTACACGAGGACCGAGAGGTTGGAAGGGGTCGCGAGGCCCGTGACCGCGACGACCTTCGCCGGCCCGAGCGTCTCTCGCACACTCCGAATCATGGCCACGAATTCCCGCGGAGACCGCTCGAACTCCGGCCCGTTCGCGAGGAAAACGGCCTCCGCCGACTTCACCGATGGCAGGTCGGATTCGCCGGTCACGATCGCCAAGTCTTCGGCGACGACCGCCTGTGGAATCTCGAGGCCTTCGAGGGAGAGCGGCGTGCCTTTCGTCGCGGGCAGATCGTCCGGATGGGCTGCGGGACGAGGGGCGAAGAAGCTGCCGCCGTGTCGGATTTGGAACCGCGGATCTTCCGTCCGCTCGGAGACGAACAAAGCCTCCGCGTACGAGGGCGCGGCCCGAGGACCCTCTTGGACGAATAGGACGAGCGGCGTCGTGAGCGACCGTTCGCCGCGGGTCCAGAGACCCCTCCGGCCGAGGCCTCCGCGCCCCTCGATCTCGAACATGGAGGGCGAACGGATGGCCCGAGCGGCTAAAAGCCTGACTACTCGAGCCCGACCGTGTTGCGCTCGATGTAGGCGAGTTCCTTTGCGTCGAACGCGCGTTCGTCGACGCTCAGGACGAGCGTGGCCCGGTGCAGGGCGATCTGCTCGTTCACGTACTCGAGGAAGTGCAAGATCCGTGCGAAGTCGTTGTTGATCATGAGATACTCGATCCCGTCCAACAGGATCACGGCCCGCGGCCCGTCGTTCACGAAGTTCGCGATCAGGTTGCTCAGGCTGTTCAGGTTGTGCGGGTCGATGTAGTCCTTGCCGAGAGTCGTCGAGAGCCAGACGACGCGGATCTCCTTGTCGCCTCGTTGGCGCACGACGTGGTTCGGATGCTGTCGGGTGATGTAAATCGGACGCCAGCCGGCGTCCACCGCCCGCTGGAACGCCGCAAGGGCTCGCTCCGGCTTCTTCTCCTTGACGAGATAGGCCCGACCTTCTTCGAGGTCTTTCTTCTTCCCGAAGAGCAGATCCCTGAGAAGCTCGTCCTCCTCGTGGGCGAGCAGGAGCGGCCACGGGAGCCGCCGCATGGAACCGCCTTGCCATCCGGAGGTCCGTTCTTATACGTATCCTATCGACTATCGGACGTGAGAGTTGAGTGTGTTCGCGGTCTTGGTCGGTCGACCGGCGTGATCATTGCCCGGAGTCGAGGGGTCCGAATTCGTACTTAAGCGCGGGGTCGCGGTCGTCTCCGAGGCGGGACGGAGTCTTTATCGAGGGACCGCTTTTCGTCCGCTGCCATGGCGCCGGTTATCGTTGGAATCATCGGAGGGTCTGCCCTGGGTGACGCGTTCGAACTCGAAGACGAACAGGCGAAATTTCTCGTGACGCCCCATGGCGCGCCGAGCGATCCGCCGAGGATGGGGAAGCACGGCAACGTCACGGTCGTCTTCCTCCCGCGGCATGGGAAGGACCACCGGGTTCCGCCGCACAAGCTGAACCACCGCGCGAACCTGTGGGCCCTGAAGGACCTCGGCGCGACCCGCATCCTCGCGACGTCCTCCACGGGCTCGCTCAAGAAGACGATCCGCCCGGGAACGTTCGTCGTGCCGGACGACTTCATCGGGTTCTGGGACATCCCCACGTACTACGATGAGAAGGTCGTGCACGCGACCCCCTCCCTGGACGACGACCTCCGAACCGTCTTGGTCGCCGCGGCGAAGGATGCGAAAGCCACGGTCCGTGCGGAAGGCGTGTACGTCCAGACGACCGGCCCGCGACTCGAGACGCGCGCCGAGGTCGCCCACTTCAAGACCCTGGGGGACGTCGTCGGGATGACGATGGCCTCCGAGGCGACCCTCGCGTCGGAGCTCGGGATCCCGTACGCCGCCCTGTGCACGGTCGACAACTTCGCCCACGGGATCGTGGACGAACCGCTCACGTTCGACCGCATCCGCGAGACGCAGCGGAAGAACGCGGACCTCACGCGGGCGATCGTGGCGAAGGCCGTGGAGCGACTCCGATGAGCCTCCTGATCCGGGACGTCCAGATCGACCGAGACGTGACCCAGATCTACATCGAAGGCAACCGGATCGTCGAGATCGGGAAGAAGCGGGAAGCGGACACGGTGATCGACGGGAAAGGCAAGGTCGCCCTCCCGGGATTCGTGAACCTGCACACCCACGCCGCGATGACGCTGTTCCGCGGGTGGGGGGACGACCTCGACCTGTCGACGTGGCTCGAGACGAAAATCTGGCCCGCCGAGGCGCGCCTCACTCCGGACGACGTGTACTGGGGCACGAAGCTCGCGTGCCTCGAGATGATCAAGACCGGCACGACGACCTTCAACGACATGTACTTCCACATGGACGCGGCCGCGAAGGCGGTGAAGGAGATGGGGCTCCGCGCGTTCCTCGCCGAGGGGATCGTCGACCTGAACGACCCGGAGCGGGCGGCGAAGCAGCTCCAGACCGCGGAGGCCGTGAACCGCCAAATCGAGGCGATGAAGACGGACCGGATTACGCCGGTCCTCGGGCCGCACGCGATCTACAGTGTGTCGAAGGACACGCTCATCCGGATCCGAGAGCTCGCGGATAAGACCGGCTCCCTCATCCACGTCCATCTCTCCGAGACGAAGCGGGAGGTCGACGACTGCCTCGTGGAGACGGGCATGCGGCCCGCGAAGTACCTCGACTCGATCGGCTTCCTCGCGAAAGACGTGATCGCAGCCCATGGATGCTGGCTCGACCCGTCGGAGATCGACCTCCTCGCGCACACGGGGACGAGGGTCGCCCACTGTCCGACCTCGAACATGAAGCTCTCCGTGGGCCAGACGATGCCGTACGCCGCGTTGAAGGAGGCCGCCGTCGTGATGGGCTTGGGCACCGACGGCGCCGCGAGCAACAACAACCTAGACATGTTCGAGACGATGAAGGTCGCGGCGCTTCTCCAGAAGTACGCCCACCGGGATCCGACGGTCCTGCGTGCCCTCGAGGCGTTCGAGCTCGCGACCCTTGGGGGCGCCCGGGCCCTGGGAATCGACGCGGGGCTCTTGGGCGCGGATCGGCTGGCCGACCTCATCATCGTCGACCCGCGCCGGCCGGAGCTCACGCCCCGCCACGACGATGTGAGCAACTGGGTCTATTCGGCCCATGGCAATGCCGTCGACACGGTCATCTGCGACGGCGTCGTGTTGATGCGGGGTCGACGGGTCCGAGGCGAGGCGGAAATCCTGGAGAAGGCGTCGGCCGTCGCGAGGGACCTCGTCTCGAGGGGCTGAGATGGCCCTCGACCGGCTCCGCGCGAGCTTGGCCGACTCCCCGGTCGTCCGGTTCGGGGACTACGATTATTTCATCCACCCGATCACCGACGGCCTCCCGCTCGGCCGCCCCGAGGTCCTCGACGAAGTCCTGTCGGAATTGGCGCGAATCGGCGACTGGCGCCGCTGCGACAAGATCGTGACCGCAGAGTCGATGGGATTCCCGCTCGCCGCTGGCCTGTCGATGCGGGTCCGCAAGCCGTACGTCTTCATCCGGAAGCGCCGGTACGGCCTCCCGGGAGAGGTCTCCCTGAAGCAGACGACCGGGTACTCGAAGGGGGACATGTTCATCAACGGCATCGCACCGGGCGACCGCGTCGTCTTCGTCGACGATGTGATCTCGACGGGCGGCACGCTCCTCGCGATCGGGAAGGCGCTCCGTGGGCTGGGCGCGGAAATCGCGGACGTCCTGATCGTCTTCGAAAAGACCCGGGAGAAAGCGCGCGTCGAAAAGGAACTCGGCGTCCGAATCAAGACGCTCCTGAAAGTTCAGGTCGTTCAAGGCAAGCTCGTCGAGTGGGCCTAGGGCGGAGCGGCGGACGAGGCCTCCTTCGCCCGCCGACGGTCCGCGTCGACGGCGGCGAGCGACCGCTTGAAGAGGGGCGCCGGGAGGATCGACACGAAAATCATCACGACAACGATGATGGAGAAGAGAGACTCCTGGATGACTCCGGCGGTCAACGCGGAGAGCGCGACAATCAGCCCCACTTCGCCGCGCGGCGTCATCCCCCAGCCGACCGATTCCGATTCGTGCCGGGTCATCCGCAGCAGGCGGGCGGGGATGCCGCATCCCACGACCTTGGTCAGAATCGCGGCCACGGTCAAGACCCCGCCGAAGATGAGCAAAGCGGAGCTCCCGCCGGCCAGCGGCAAGTTCGCCTGGAGCCCGAGGGAGATGAAGAAAATCGGCGTGAAGACGGCTCCGAGGTAACCGGCGCCCTCCGTGAAGTCGTCCCGGAGCGGCGTCGTCGAAAACAAACTCCCCGCCAGGAACGCGCCGACGACCGCAGACAGCCCAATCACTTCCGCGACGAATGCGTACAAGAACGTGACCGCCATCGCGATGATGAAGCCGCCGTGCTTGAGGCCGAGTCTCATTCCCTCGACCTGGATCCGGACGATGACCTTACGGAAGAAGTAGAGGCCGACCGCCATACCGACTGCAAGGAAAGCGAGCGCGGTCCCCAGGAGCACGGCGATCGAGACCGGATTGATCTGGCCGTGGGTCGTGCCGATGACGATTGACAGGACGATGAGACTGAGGATGTCGTCGACCACCGCGGCCCCCATGATCGTCTGGGCGACGGGTTCTCGCATGAGCCCGAGATCGAGCAGGACCGACGCCGCAATCGCGGTACTCGTGGCCGTGAGCGTCGCCCCGACGAAGAGGGCCATCGTGAATTGCGTGCCATTGTCGCCCACCCCGTCGACGGCTGGGACGAGGAAGTATGCGGCGACGAAGCCGACCACGAGCGGGAGCACGACGCCGCCGGACGCCACGAGCACGTTCTTCCGCGTGTAGATCAACCGAAAATCGCTCTCGAGTCCGATCAGGAACAGGAGGAAGATCGCCCCGAGGCTCGCAAAGGTCGTGACGAGCGTGGTGTCAAACAAGACCACCCCGAAGTAGAACCCAAGGATGCTCGGTCCCAGGAGAATGCCGAGCGCGATCTCACCCACAATCGTGGGCTGATGGAATCGCTTGATGGTGAAGTGGCTCAGCGTCGCAAGGACGAGGAGGATCGTCAGCTGGAAGAAAATCGCCTCGGTGCCCGCCATCGAGGAAGGAAACGAGCGTCGGCTCTTAAATTGCTAAGGGGCGGACGACACGAATCAAGAAGAGCGCTTGGATCGGCCGCGGCGCATCTCGTCCTCGGTCACAATCACGCTGAGATGGAGGACGCCATCATCCGGGTCGGAGTCGGGGTCATACCGGACGCTGCGGCCTTCCGAGAGAATCTTGTGGAACTGGATCCGCACGGTCTCCCGAAATAGGGAGGACGTCCCAAGACTATGAAACGCGACGCCGTGGTTCTCGGGTGCGATACATGATAATGTTCTTGCGGCGTCGCCGGTGCGCGGGCGGACAGAAAAGGGAGGGATGGGACCAATCGGGAAGGGGACCGGTCCTACTGCTTCATCAGGTCGAGGCCGTTCCAATCGCCGCCGAAATCCTTCACTTGCCCGGTCGCCAACTGGAACCGGGCGCGGAGCTTGCCGTTCTCGAAGAAGATGTATGCGTTGCGGAGGCACGATGTGTAGAGGTTCTTCCGCTTTCCTTTCTGCGTCAGGATGCGCTCGACGCATTCGATGAGTCCGACTTCCTCCAAGATGCGTATCTTGCGATAGCAGGCGGCGATGGGGATGCCGTATCTCTGGCTGATTTCCTGGGCACTGATCTTTCGCTTGTATGTGGCCAAAAGGATTTTCGCGCTGTATTCGTCGGTCAGGAGTTGGGAGGCCTCGAGGGGCGAAAGCAACTTGGACGTGCCCTGAAATCCGCCGTTTTCCGGGTTGGTGTTTCCCTCCAAAGTGCCTACCCCGCCACGGTTCGGCCGGGTCGATGTTTTTCCAGGATATTTAAGGTATCGCGCTTGATTATCAGAGACAAAAGCCGTTTCGGGGCATAATAATCATCGCGCGCGGAAAACGCGCGCACGCGCGCTCACGAGTCGATCGAGGCGTTCAGCTCGATCCACTTGTCGCTGATCTCCCGATCCCCGTCGAATTCGAACTTGACCTTGAAGATGCCTTCCTGGTACACGAGCATCGCGGACTTCAGGAGGGACCGGTAGAGCTTCATCGTCTTTCCTTTCGGAGTCGTGACGATCTCCGCGACGTTCAGAAAACCGGCCTCCTCAAGCTCATGAATCTTCCGATAACACGCCGCGATCGGAATGTCGTACTTGTCGCTAATCTCTTGCACGGACCGCGGAATCCTCTGAGTCGCAACGAGAATGCGCTCTGCGTACTCGTCCGTGAGCAAGCGCGAGACGTCCTTTTCTCGCATTGGTCTCGATTCCGCTGTGGATACTAATCGCTCTATCTACCCGGTTCTCGAATTTGATACTTGTTGAGGCGCGATCCCGAACCCGACCGCCCGCCGAAATCCGAGTCACACAATCGGCCGCAGTTCGGCCTTGGGCACTCCGGCGGACCAGTCCCAGGATAGGTTGAACAGCTCCGTATACGGCTTCGCGCCGTACAGGACCACGGAGCCGTTGATGACGTCCAAATGCAACACGATGCGTGCGAGGTTCTCGAGTTTCGCGGCGGAGGCGCTCTGCGGGGTGACGACCCCGACGAATACGTCTTTCGCTCGGCGGACCGTCGAGAAGACGCCGGACATCGCCTCCAGGACTTTCTCCTCGTACACGGACTCGAGGGTGTCGAAGGCCATGAAAGCCAGGAACGGCCGCTCCGACTTCGGGAGTTGGAATTCCACGTTCGTCCACTTCAGGTCGGAGTCGACGTTCGTCCCTTCCATGTGGAGGACCGTCCTCGAGACGTCGGCGGAGCCCAACGTCGCCGACTCGAACACGCGGACCTGGTTCTCGAACGCCCCCGAAGGGAGGTGGGGACTGATGAGCTCCCGGAGGAAGTCCGCGCTCCCTTTCCGCGGCGGCACGTGCGCGACCCCGCGTCCCAGGGCGACGAAGTTGCAGATGATCGCGGTCCGAAGCCAGTCGACGTAATCGGAGGGGACCGCGTTCGAGATCTCGAAGGCGACGACGCGACCGCGGTAGAGGCCGCCCGTCAGTCGGTCGAGGGGCTCGAGCCCGAAACTCACCGCGTCTTTCGAGAGGTCCTTGACGGGCTTCCAGGGTTGCGGCTTCACGGGTCGAACTTCCTCGTGGATGTCGAAGGCGGTGAGACGGCCGCCGTCCAGCGTGAACAGGTACCGGTGTTGCTGGACCTGTTGTCCGCGCAGCTTCTCGATCGTGAGGACGCGAAGGCGGCGGCCCTGGTACTCCGTCGCGGCGAGGCTCACGACCCCGTCCCCGAGGTAGTCGAGGCGGGTCTCCCCGCTGCTCTCGAGGACGTACAATACGTTCTGGCTGCTCCCTTCGACGAGATCTTTCTGGAGGACCGTGATGAGCCGCGCCGCGGGGATGCCGTAGTGCTCCGCGAGGGCATCGATCGAATCGATGAGCACGAGGGACCGCTTGGGAGCCCGGTCGTCCACGAAGTCGTAGGCGGCCTCGAGCTCCGGCAAATCGAAGCCGAGGGTGACCTCGAGGAAATTGCCTTTCACCTCGCCACTCCCGATCGGCTCGGATTCCTCATCCTCGCCTTCCTTCCCCTCCTCGAGCTTCCCTTCGAGTTGGTCGAGCGCGAACCGCGCGACTTTCGTCGCCCGCTCCGACTTCGAACCCGTCTGGAGGCCCGAGGGCTTGATCCGATCCTTGAGCCACGTGAACTGGCGGTACAGCGATTCGTCGGAGACGCGGGAGCTCAGGTAATGGGAGGCGGCCACCTCGCCGAGTTCCTCCGTGAGCTGGAGGGCGAACGTCGTCTTCCCTGTGCCCGCGGGGCCTTTGACGATGAGGGAGTGCCCTCCGGAGGCGTTGAAGAACTCGACGATCTCGCGCGGGATGCGACCGACCGGGGGCGTCACGGAACCGGCTCGAAACAGAGGGGCCGTCTATACATAAGTTTCCGTCGCGTTGTCATTTGTGAACCGGTCTCGCTCCACAGGGTGCGACCCGAAAGCGGCTGGCCTCGTCACCCAAGCTCGGAGCCTTCGCGTTGAACGGCTCACGCCCCCGGTAGACTTTTCTCGAAGCGGATCGCGTCCCGGTGCATCGTCTCGTTGTTGAACATGACGTAGGCGTCGTCGTACTCCGTGCAGATCTCCCGCAGCCGTCCGAGGTCGGCGTCCGTGTACGTGTATCGGTACATCGTCTTCCCGGGCGGGCTCCCGTGGAGCCGGAGGTAGGCGAGTCCGTACGTTGCCGGCTCCTTGTCGAACGGGTCGACCGCGTGGATGAGCCCGAGGTCTTCACAGATCCGCTCGACGATGTGGGTCGCCCAGGGACCGCGCAACTCAATCGCCTTCACCGCCTCGGTCCGGATCGACTCGAAGAAGCGGTAGACCGCTGTGCGGTTCGCCTCGGTCGGCCCGAACGAGGCGGGCGTCTGAAAGACGATCACGCGGGCGCCCATGGACTCGGCCACGGCTCGGGTGGCGTCCCAGCCTTCGCGGACCTCGGGCGTGTCCTTGAACCCTCCGTATCCGGACTTCTCGGGATCGGTCACGACCCGACCGGAGCGGCGGTACGTCGGGGACGTGGCCTCGTGCGTGATGAACTGGGAGGCTTTCACGCAGAACCGGAACTCCGGCGGCGCAAGGGCCCGCCACTTCTTCGCCCGTTCGACGGACACGGGGCGGTAGAACGTCTCTTGAATCTCGACCGCCGTGAGCTGGCGGACGACCTCCTCCTGGCGGCGACCGAAACCGCAGGTGCCCGTCCAAATCACGGCTTCGGCCAAGACCGCTCGAAACTATAAAGCCGGCCACCGGGCATCGCGACCGGGCATGAAAAACGAGGAAATCGCCGCGCGATTCGGCGAGATCGCGGCGATGCTTGACATCCTGGGCGAAGACACATTCCGGGTCCTTTCCTACCAGCGTGCGGCTCGCCAGCTCGAAGACCTCACGGAGGATGTGGAGGGCCTCGTCCGCCAGGGCCGACTCAACCAGGTGCCGGGGATCGGGCCCGCCCTCGCCGAGAAGATCACGGAGTACGTGACGACGGGTCGGATCGCGTACCACGACGAACTGCGTGCGAAGTTCCCGCCGGGCGTGTTGGATCTGCTGAAGGTCCGGGGCCTCGGTCCGAAGAAGGTGAAGGTCCTGTGGCAGCAACTCGGCATCACGGACCTCGACACGCTCAAGTCGGCGGCCGAAAAACACCTCTTGAGCCGGGTCAAGGGGTTCGGCGAGAAAACGGAAGAGAACCTGTTGCGGGCGATCGCGGCCGTCAAGGAGGGCGAGGCCCGAACGTTCTTGGTCGATGCGGCCCGGATCGTCGATGGCATCGTCGAACGGATGCAGGCGAGCAAGACGGTGGACCGCATCGACGCGGCCGGGTCGTTTCGGCGGATGCGGGAGACCGTCGGCGACATCGACATTCTGGCCGTCGCAAAGGACCGCGCGGCGGCGGGCACCGCGTTCGAACGTCTCCCCGGCGTCGTGGAAGTCCTCGCCTCCGGCGAGACGAAGGTCGTCGCCCGGGTCGAGTACCACGACTACGAAGGGTCGCCCCGCACGATCCAGGTCGACTTGCGCATCCTCGATCCCGACGCCTGGGGCGCCGGATTGCAGTACTTCACAGGTTCGAAGGACCACAACATCCGCCTGCGTACGATGGCGGAACGACGGGGCCTGAAGATGAACGAATACGGGATGTTCCGCGACGAAAAGCGGATCGCCGGGGACACGGAGGAGAGCATGTACTCGGCCCTCGATCTCGCCTGGATCCCGCCGGAGATGCGGGAGGACCAGGGCGAAGTGGATCTCGCGGCAACGGGCCGCCTTCCGACGCTCGTCGAGCTCGCGGACATCCGTGGGGACTTGCATGTCCACACGAACGCCACGGACGGCACGGAACCGCTCGAGGCGATGGTCGAGGCTGCCCGGCGACGCGGCTACGCGTTCGTGGGGATCTCGGACCACTCCCTTTCCGCGACCGTCGCGCGCGGGCTGACGGCGGAACACGCCCTCGAGCGCCGGGACCGCATCCGCGAGCTGAACCGAAACCTGAAGGGCTTCACCGTCCTCCTCGGGACGGAGTGCGACATCCTCGAGGCGGGCGAGATGGACTATCCGGACGAGGTGCTCAAGGAACTCGACTACGTCATCGCGTCCGTCCATTCGCGATTCACGCTCCCGCAAAAGGAGCAGACCGCACGTGTCGTCGCCGCGGTCCAGAACCCCCACGTCGACGTGCTCGGCCACCCCACGACCCGGCAGATCGGCTGGCGCGGATCGATCCAACTGGACCTCGACGACGTCTTCAAGGCATGCGCGAAAGCCGGCACCGCGATCGAAGTCGATGCGGATCCGAGGCGGATGGATTTGAGCGCGGCCCAGGCGCGGGCCGCGAAGAACGCGGGCTGCACGATCTCGGTTGACACGGACAGCCATGCGAGCGGAAACCTGGCCTGGATGCGGTTCGGCGTCGGAACGGCCCGGCGCGCCTGGCTGACGCCGGACGATGTCCTGAACACATGGCCACTGGAGAAAATGCGGGCATTCTGGCGCTAGGACCGCGGGGCTCGAACGGCCTCGAAAGCGCGGGCGACCACGTCCTTGTCGTTCTTCCAGTGGAGGAGTCGCAGGGCTTCGGGACGCGTCACCCAGCGGGCCTCGTCGAACCCGGGTTCCGGAGCGATCCACCCTCCGATCGGTTCGGCCAGGAAGTACGTGACCGTCTTGTCGTAGTTGACGGCGGCGGGAGGCCAGTAGAACGAGTACCGGACTTCGTGCAGGGGTCGAAGGAGCTTGACCCGCAGGCCGGTCTCCTCCTGGACCTCCCGAATCGCCGTTTCCTCGAGGGTTTCTCCCGGTTCCACGGTGCCCTTCGGGAGGCACCAAATCTCTTCGTCCGCCCGCTTCAGGAGCAGGATTCGGCCATCCGGCCCCACGATCGCCGCGCCGCTCGAAGCGGTCGGTCGGGTGGGCTTCGTCTCGCGGGGGGGACCGCTCCGAATTCGCAGGCGCTTCGAGCGGGCCATTCGCGCCGCCTTGCGCAAGTCCGCGCGGAGCGACGCCTCGAGCCGACGATTGTAAAGAATCGCGGCCGGATGATACGTCGGGACGACCGGGATTCCCTCGAAGACGGCGGCCCGTCCGCGGATGTCTTTCAGCTCGGGCCCTTTGCCGAGAAGGCCCCTCAAGGCGGTCGACCCGAGCGTAACGAGGACTTTCGGACGGACGACGGCGATTTGCGTCGCAAGATAGGGGCGACACGACTCCAGTTCGTCCGCGCGGGGGCCTCGGTTCGCGGGAGGGCGGCATTTGACGACGTTCGTGACAAAGACGGAATCCCGCGGGAGTCGCGCTGCGGCGAGCGCCTTGTTCAGGATCTTTCCAGCCGCGCCGACGAAGGGCCTCCCGGAGGCATCTTCATCCCGGCCCGGCGCCTCCCCGATCAGGAACACGTCCGCGTCGAGGGGGCCTTCGCCGGGGACCGCATGGACCCTGCCTTCGTGGAGGCGGCATCGCGTGCACGTGCGGATCTGCTGGGCTGCCTCCTCCAAAATCGCGCTGCGGTCCGCCTCGATGCCGGCCACGGCCGGCAAAGGACGGGCGGAGTCATAGCCTTCGCGGCGCTCAGGACCTGTGCTCGGCTTTCAGGTTCGTGAGCTCGCGAATCTTCGGCTGGACTTTCTCGATCTTCCCTTCGATCTTCGAGCGGATCTTCTCGAACTTTCGCTCCGCCTTCACGCGGTCGACCGTCGTATCCTTCAAGGCTTGCTGAGCCCGCCGGATCTGCGAGCGATAGCCGGCCTCAATCTGCCGAAGGCGCTTCAACTTTCGACCGATCTTGTCCGAGGCCGGAATCCTCGCACCCCCGCGGCCCGCCCAGAGCCGAGACGGATTCAGCTCGCCATCCGCTTCCGGGCGATCACCACGTCGAGGACGCCATTGGCATACGTGTACTTCAGCGTGTCGCGGTCCGCGTCCGGGGGGAGATCGACTTTCGAGAAGTACGGCCGGTCGCCTTCCCCTTGGAGCAGGAGCTTTCCCTCCTCGAGACGCACGCGAATGCCTTCCCGGGGGACGCCGGCCATCTCCGCGGTCAGGAAGATCGCGGAATCCGTCAGGATCACATCGACGATCGGATCCCGCGTCCGGATCTCTTCCCCCTCGAGGGCCGGTCGCGGCATCTCCTGCCTCGATTCCCGGGACCGGGTCGTGAAGCCGTAGATGAACGGCTCCCGGAACACGCCGAGTTTCCCCTCGAAGGCGTCCTTCAGCATGCGATGAATCGCACGACGTGTCTCTTCGAACTCATCCTCGACGCTCATGGGGGAATCCTCATTCCTTCCTGATCGACCGTCGCCCGGAGGCGCGCGGTCTCCTCGGTACAACCCCGAGGAATTAATGGGTCTGAGATTTCATATAGTTTTCGCGAACGCCCAATCCTCCAGTGGAAAGAAAGCTTGGAATAGCGATTTGAGGTCCTAGCAATCGGTTGTGTCGGTCCGATTCACGTTGGCGGCGGAGCGGGACTCGCAGGCGGTGCCGGTTTCGGCGCCGCGGCGGGCGGGGGCGTGGGGGACGCGGCTGGCGCGGCCGTGCGAGGCGATATCTTGCCTGCGGCGACCATCGCGATGCGCTCGACGAGCATCCGGTACCGGGGGATGCCGACGAACTCGATTCGATCGTTCACGAGGATCGCGGGGCCGAACTGCAGCTTGTACTTGGCGAGGAGAGGTTTGCTCGTCTCCGGCGGGAGGGCATCGACCTTCCACTCCGGGTGGTCCCCCCGGAGTCGCTTCACGATCTCCCCGACACGACCCTCCTGGTATCCCTGAACGGACGAGACGAACGTGACGGTGACCATCGCTTCCGGCCCGCGTACCGGAGGAACACACATAAAGTTTGTGCGCAGGCGCCCACAGGAGAAAGACCATGGCCGGGGACTTCTTTGCCGCCGACGTGCGGTTTTTCGTGGCGTCCGAGGAGGATGAAGCGAGCCGGAATCAACGCGAGGCGCTGTTGGAGCTCGCGTCCTGGGACCGCGAAGAGGCGTTCGGGGGCGCCCCCTCGTGGCGGCTCCGGGACATGGTCCTCGTCACGATCCCGGAACTCCATCTCTTCCGGGATCACCTCGATCGCGACCTCCAGGCGTCGTTCGGAGACCGCGCGGATCTCGTCGTGTACCTGTCGAAACACCGCTCCGAGAGCCGGCGGCCGAGCCTCACGGTCCATCCGATCGGAAACCCGCGAGCCGCAGAGTTCGGCGGTCAGCCGGAGACCCTTGTGCCGTCCGCGCCGCAGTGGATGACCGCGGCCCTCCGGGGCCTGCGGCGAGAGGCGACGGGGCTCGCCTACGAGGTCACCTTCGAAGCGACGCACCACGGCCCCTATCTGACGGCGCCGACGTTCTACATCGAGCAAGGAAGCACGGAGACGGAATGGAAGGACCAGCGGGCGTCTCGGGCGGTTGCGCGCACCTTGCTGGGGCTGCGGCCGGTCGACGCCCCGGTCGCAATCGGACTCGGCGGAGGCCACTACGTCCCACGGCATACGGACCTCGCGCTGCAACGCCGCATCGCGTTCGGCCATCTCCTCGCGGCGTACGCGCTCGAAGGGACACCTGCGGAGGTCATCAATCAAGCGGTCGATCGCACCAGCGGCGCCACGGTCGCGTACGTGCACCGCAAGAGCCTGTCGAAGCCGCAGGCCCGGGCCTTCGAGGAACGTCTCGAATCTCTCGGACTCCGCGTGGTCCGGGAGGCGGACCTCCCGTTGGACCGGGAGGACGAAACTTGATAAGCCGTCGACGAATACCAAACCACCTGGGAGGGGACGGATGCTGAAGGAGTGTCGTTCTCACGGTTTCTTCCGGGACGAATTCTGTCCGCACTGCGGCAGCGAGGGCAAGTTCCTGCTCAACGACGAGGAGGTCGAGATCCTCGGCCGCACGATGGCGGGCGTCTTACGACACTTCCCGGAGCGGTACGGCCTCGAGATGGACGCCCACGGTTGGGTCGACCTTCGGGACTTCCTCACCGCGGTGCAGATTCGAAACCGCCGATTCCGATTTGTGCGGCAACACCATGTCGTCGGCTTGATCGAGACGGACCCGAAGGGGCGCTACCAGTTCGAGGACGGCAAGATCCGCGCGACGTACGGTCACTCGTTGGACCTCGATCTCGACCTGCCGACGGAAGGCATCCCGGACCTCCTGTTCTATCCGACCACGGCGGAGGAGAGCCACATCCTCATGGAGGCGGGGCTTCGACCTTCGGATCGGAAGATGGTCCACCTCAGCGCGACGTTCGAGGCCGCGCTCGAAGCGGGCCGCGTCCGGATCGCGCAACCGGTCATCTTGGAAATCGACGCGAAGACCGCCCGGGACGCCGGCGTCGTGATCCACAAAGCCGGCAAGACCGTCTTCACATCGAAGGAAATCCCGGGCGAGTACCTGCGTCGATCGACGCGCGTCGAGGAGGAGCTTCCGTCGGAAGCCTCCGCGGACTCGCCCGACTGATTTTCAATCGTCCGACAATATTTAATTCCGGCACGTTTATGAAGGCCCGTCCGATATCGTCGCGACTGGATGGGTGAGACATGCCCTCTGCGATCGACCTGATTGGTCACAACCCTGCCTTGCAGGAGCACTGGATCCGTCGGTTCCTCGCGTTTGTCATCGACGCGATCATCGTGTTCGCGATCGGGTTCATCTTCGCGATCCCCTTCTCGATTCTGGCTTGGGCCTGGTACTTGATCGGATTGTACTGGGGCCTCATCTGGTTCGCCTACTCCATGTTCCTGGAGACGATCTTCCACGCGACGATCGGAAAGCGGCTGGTCTCCCTGCGCGTTGTGGCGATCGATGGGAACCTGGACGTCCTGCATGCCCTCCTGCGGAACCTGTCGAAGATCTTCGGAATCGTCTTCATCCTGGACATCCTCGTCGGCGGCGTGACGCAAGGCGATCCACGCCAGCGGTTGTTCGACCGCATCGCGCGGACCACGGTCACGCGGATGGACCAAGGCGCGTACATGGAGGAACAGTTCCGGATGATGCAGCACGCCGGACCCTACCCGATGACGATGCCGCAGGCTCCACCGAGGACCAACCCACCGCCCGCGCCGGGTTCGGCGCAGGCCGCCGGAGGCACGGGCACGCAGCCGAGCGGCGGATGGCCCGGAGCGGCTCCCACGCCGAGCACGTGGCCCCAGCACCAATGGGACGCAGAGGGGAAGCTCGTCAAAGAAATGCGCTACTGCACGGCATGCGGAGGTCAGCTCGTCGCCCGAGGCGACGGGAAGCTCGTCTGCGTCCGGTGCGGTGCCGTCTACTGATTCACGGGAATCCGGCTCGGATCCACAGGACGTTCACAGCGACCATCACGAAATAGCTGGATGTCAGCACGGCGCCGGACCGCGCCGTGATTCGCCAGCCGCCGAGCAGGAGCGCGAGGAGGAGGAATGAGGTGAAGACCATCGCTCCGACGACCGGAAGGAGCAGGTCGACGGAGTGGGCCGCGGGCCGAAGGATCCCGATCATCCCCAGTGTGAGGAGCGTCGTCACGACGCTCGCACCGATTCCTTCTCCGAGGACGAGGTCCGTGTAGCCGCGACGCGTCGCGTGGTATGCGGCCGCGATGTCCGGCAGGGAGGTCCCGAGGGCGACGAGCGTGATGCCGATGAACCACGGGTTCAGGCCCGCTGCCTCGGATAGCCCGATGGCGCCCTGGACGAGGAACTGGGCGCCCATCACGGACCACAAGATGCCGAACACGAGCCATTTGAGCCCCGCCCGGACGACGACCTTGCGTCCGAAAATCCAGCCCGTGAACTCGAGCCCGATCTCCATGTCCTCCATCCGGGCCTCAATCTCCTCCCGCGGTCCCGTCCGCTGTGAAATCGCGAGGTTCAGGATGTACGGCACGAAGAGGGCGATGAGGGCGACGCCCTCGTACTGCGTCAGGTTGCCGTCGAGCAACATCGTCGCCGCGACGACGGTCACGATCGCGAGGAACACGGCGTCTCGGAGGACAATCTCCTTCGAGGTCTTGATCGGACGCAAGAGGGCGCTCGCACCAATCACAAACGCGATCGTCACGACCGTCGAGGCGAGCGCGGTGCCGAGCGCGAGGTCCGTGCTCCCCGCCTCCACGGCGAACCCGCTGACGAGCAACTCGGGCAATGCGGAGAGCGTGGAGACAAACAACGCACCGACGACGAAGCGGCTCCGCCCGATCTTCCCGGAGATCCGCGTCGCGTTGTCCGTGATGAACTTCGCGCCCTGGTTCAGGAGTACGAAGCCGACCGCGATGGCTCCCAACCAGAGGAGCGTGGTGCCGAGCATCCGCTGTCTTCCCTTCTGACGGACCGCTCCGAGGATTCGTGAACATATGAAAGTTCGCTGAGGATGCGACGGTCGTTGACAAACGCGGGCGGCGCTTCGCGGCTGAGAATCTCAGGTCACGAGTTCGCCGAGTCGACCGGTGTCCGTCGCGCGACGGATCTCCATCGCAATGCGCCGTCCGGTGCTCATCGCGCCGCGCCACAGCGAGTTGCCATACGGATGGCCCACCGACATGTGGACGTTCGTGCCGCCGCCGATCCGCGGCGCGACATCGTAGACCCAGAAGCGCAGGTCCTTGTCCACGGCCGTCTGGAGCGTGAACGGGCCAATGATCCCAGGCGGAAAGTGCTCCTGGGTTGCGCGGACATATCGCTCCGCGATGTCGAAGATGTCGTTCAGACTCGACTCGCGCAGGGTCGCGGCGTTGTGCCCCACGACGACGTACTCGGGGATGCGCTGTGCCTCGTTCAAGGTCAGCTGTTGGTCCGCCGGCAACCGCACGTGCCCGTCAAGGGAAGTCTCGAACCGCCAATCGATGCCGAGCAATTCGAGTTTCTCCGCGTGGTCCTCGATCGGCGAGTAGAAGAAGTCGAAGTTGAAGATGGGGCCGATGATGTACCGCTCGATGCGGGCCGCTGCGAGGTCCTTCCTGGAGATGACGCCCTGTTTGACGAGCGCCTCCGACCTCGCCTTGAATTCCTTGTAACTCGCGGCGGTGAAGAACCCACGCTCCAGTTTTTTGGTCTTGTGGTGCAGCTTCACGATCGCGAGGCCATCGATGTCCCTCGGGTCCTCGAATTTCTCCGGGGCCGGTAGCTTCGCCTTTTCCAGGATCCAATAGTAGCTGCGCGCTTCGTCCCGCTCCTCGGTCCGGAGGAGGTTCCGGCTGCCAAACATTGGGACTCGAAACGAGCCCTCGATCTCGTCCAAATTGCAGTACGAGGTGAAGGAGCGATTCGGGATGAAAATCGCGTTCGCCCGTCGCAGGCGCTCCTGAATCTTGCCCGTGAGGACCTCCTGGAATTTCGACAGGACGATCGCGTCGTCGACCACTCCACGGATCGCGCGGCCCTCCTTGTCCCGCACCGTCCGGAAATATCGCGCGTAAGGGGTCGCGCGGCCTTTCTCGCAGATCACCAGGGTCGGGAACCCTTCCTCGATCGAGCCGTCGCAGACGTCCAGGGCGGAATGGGAACCGATCGTCGCGATGCGGATCTTCGAGGCGTCGTACGTTTCGAGGACTTCGAGGATCTCCTCGCGGTCGATGACGGGCATGGGTGGCGAGCCGCATGTTCGGGCCGTGTTTAATCCTTTGGGACTTCGCGTTCGAGCCGTGGTGGGCAACGTCTTTATCGACCCATTCGGTTCGCCACGACCGGGACCTTGGTGGCGGGATCTACGTGACCGAGTTCTCGGCCCGGACGCGCGTCGCGAACCTCGATCGCCTCCGGGATGAAACGTTCGACGTGCTCGTCGTCGGAGGGGGCATCGTCGGTGCCGGCGTCGCACGGGATGCGGCGTGTCGCGGGCTCCGAACCGCCCTCGTCGAACGCGGGGATTTCGCGAGCGGCACGAGCGGCAAGACCTCACGCCTCATCCACGGCGGCCTCCGATACCTGCGGAGCTACCGGGTTGGTTTGGTGCGACAATCCGTCCGCGAACGGGACTTGCTCCTCAAGCGAGCTCCGTCGCTCGTCCACCCGCTCGCATTTGTGATCCCCGCGTATCGTGGCCGTCGACCGGGCGCGTTGCTCCTGCGGTTCGGGCTCTTCCTGTACGACTTCCTCTCCCGCGACAAAACGGTCCCGCGTCGAGTCTGGCTCGCCGCTGACGCCACGGTGGAGCGAGAACCGCGACTCTCTTCGGATGCGCTGGCGGGGGCCGGGATCTACTACGATGCGTGGACGGACGACGCCCGGCTCGTCCTCGCGGTGGTCAAAGACGCCGCCGAAGCCGGGGCGTGCGTAGCCAACTACACGGAGGTCGTCGAACTTCTCCACGATGAAGGGGGTCGCGTGGTCGGCGCCCGGCTTCGCGACGTAATCGAGAACCGAACGCTCGACGCAAGAGCCCGGATCGCGGTGAATGCGACGGGCGTGTGGCTCGACCGCTTGCGTGCCCCGCGGGGGATCCCGACGATTCGGGCGACCAAGGGAATCCACATTTTCCTCCCGCGAACGAAGGTCGGCAACCGCCACGCGCTCGCCCTCACGGCGCCGCGAGACGGACGGATCGTCTTCGTCTTGCCTTGGAACGAACTCGCCCTGGTCGGGACCACGGACACGGACTACGGAGGCGATGCGGACCACGTCGTGCCGAATGCTGCCGATGTCGCCTACCTCCTGGACGTCGTGAACAGTGCGTTCCCTCAGGCCAGGGTCACGACAGACGACGTCGTCAGCGCGTACGCGGGGCTGCGGCCTCTCCTCCGGAATCGTCGCGCCGACGCGCGGGAATCGGACATCTCACGCGAACACGCCATCTTCGAGGACAACGACGGACTCATTTCGGTGGCCGGGGGCAAACTGACCACACACCGGTCGATGGCCGAAGATGTCATCGATCTCGTTTCCGCACGTCTCGAACGGACGACCGCGACGCCGACAAAGGAACGCCCGCTCGGTCCCCCCACCCACCCGCTCGCAGACTTCACCACGATGGGGTTCGACGAGGCCTCGGCCCTCCATCTTCAAGCCCGCTTCGCCCCCGAGCAGGTCCGGCGACACCTGGAGGCGCCTCGGGCGCGGGATCGGATCGTCGACGACTTGGCACACGTCTGGGTCGAAGTCGAGGTGGCGATCCACGAGGAGATGGCCATGACCCTGGTGGACGTCCTCGTCCGACGGCTCGGCTTGTTTTACGAGGCGCGAGACCAGGCTCTCGGAGTGGCGGACGAGGTCGCGGAGCGGATGGCCGAGACCCTCGGCTGGGATCCAAGCCGAGTCGAACGCGAAACCCGCCTGTATCGGGAGCGAGTCGCCGAGCATCGAAAATTCCGAGAGAACCGGGGCTGACTTCCGCCACCCCGCCCGTTGTGGGCGTGGAAAAGAGGATAGCCCCGGGCAGATTCGAACTGCCGTCGCGAGGTCTCCCTTCGGTCTTAGAGGGACCGATCCAGAGCCTCGAATCACTGGCCCGCGACCGCATCGCGGTCACGATTGGCCGCTAGACCACGGGGCTTCGAACGCGATTCAATGGAGAGGGCGTATATTGAGTTTTCTCAGCTGGCGGCTTCCTTGAGACGTCGGAGGACCCAGTCCTTCTCGAGCACCGCGAGGAACGGCGCGGCGCGCGGGCCCTGCTCCGACCCGAGCAGCACCAGATAGAGGTCTCGGAAGAAACGACTCGTTTCGACGGGAAGCGAGCCGCTCTTCGTCAGGGAGACCATCGACTCCTTGATCGAGTCCTCGTTCCAGCGTGCGGGTGCGGCCCGCCCTGCGAACGTCCGGAGGGCGTCGCGGTCTTTCGCATCGAGTTGGGAGGCGACCTCCGGGGTCCAGGCCTCGAGCAGTGCAACGCGGTTCTCGGGCGCGTGCGTCTCGACCCAGATTCGCGCCTGGGCCAGGCGCCGCGCAATCCGGGCGCGTTCGAACTCGGTCGGTGCGCGGTCCAACATCCCCGTCTCGCGCATCCGTCGGAGGCACCATTCGAGGCGCCCCGACACCGGGCTGATTTGGGACAGGAAGGCCGCGTGCCGGT
>Ga0209158_1000706_pt1 | contig 23662 bp, 21 predicted proteins | sample GraSoiAngelo_140_FD_185897 | JGI IMG/M metagenome (GOLD analysis project Ga0209158, IMG submission 185897) | Grasslands soil microbial communities from the Angelo Coastal Reserve, California, USA - 14_0929_12_30cm (SPAdes) (version 2) | ecosystem: Environmental > Terrestrial > Soil > Grasslands ...
ATCGCTGGCGCCACCCCGTACTCCGGATCGAGGAGATAGCCGCTCGCGTGGGGGGCGAGAGCCTCCGTGACTCCGAGCTTGACCGCCTCCATCTCCGCATGCGTCGCGGCCTTCGGATTCTCCGGATGGAGCATCTTCTGAAGGCTCCCCCGCTGGTCCATCGCGATCATTGTGAACCGCCCCGTGTCGTCCGAAATCTGCTGGAGGCCGCGGAGCTTGCCGACCGAAATTCGCACTCGTGCCACCCCGGCGACTCGCTAAGGGGCGAGGCCATATTGACCTTTGCGGCGGACCGTCGCGAGGGCCGGTCTGTCCAACCGGCATCGACTCCGGATCGGGGAATCCCCAGCAACAATCCCTGAGTCGCCGGGGGGGGGAACCCAGCGATGCTCGAGCGGGAGTTCCACCCAGGGCGGAGAAGGAGTTATATATCATATATAACATATAGGAGACGTGGCGCGTGCGCATGCCCGGGTCCGCCGGTGGGGTTCCTCGCTGGGAATCGTCGTTCCCAGCGAGATTGCGAAGGAGCTGAGGCTCAAGGCGGGCGACGAGGTCGTCCTCGAAATCGACCAGGCGGGGATCGAAGAGGCGTTCGGCTCGCTCCGAGACTGGACCGTGGACCCGCAGAAGCTGAAAGACGAGCTCCGTCGGGGCTGGTAGCACGCCCAGGTTCTTCCTGGACACCTATGCGCTCATCGAGGTGGTAAGGGGGAATCCGCGGTACCGAAGGTATCTCGGTGCCGAGCTACGAACGAGCGTCTGGAATCTCGTCGAACTGTATCTCGCCATCCTCCGCGACCGAGGGGAAACCGAGGCCCAACGACAGTTCGCATGGTTCCGGACGATTGCCATCAATCCGGAGGACGGATGGTTGTTCGAGGCGATGGGGCTGAAGGTCCGACGGCCAAAGCTGTCATATGCGGACGCGATTGGATACACTGCGGCGCGCCGGATCGGCGCGCGGTTCCTCACCGGTGACGAGGCGTTCCGACGCCTGCCAGACGTCGAATTCTGCCGGTAACGCTTCCGAGGCACCAGCCGACGCTCGGCGCTTTTCGGAGCGATCAAGCAAGGAAAGGAGCGGAACGTGTGGACCTGGCCCACCTCCGCTCGATGTGCTCCCATCGGCTATTTAGAGTCAGACCGTGTATTATTGTGCGGGGAGATGCGGGTCTCGCAATCCACTCTTTGGCTCATCGCCGTGTTCCTCGCCGTGATCGCCTTCGTCCCATCGGTGATGAGTGCCCTCCCCGGAAGGCATGAGGGACCAAAGGACGTTCCGCCCTTGAGCCGGGTGAGTCCTTCCGACTCGCCAGAGCCGAGCGGGCTCCCTCCCTCCGCGACGCCTTCGGCCGTGGTCGGAGTCGGAACGGACCTCACCGACCTGGTGATGGACCCGAATCGCCCGTACGTGTACACCGCCGATCGGCTGCGCGATCAGGTCCTCGTGGTATCCTTGGCCACTGCGAGCGTCGAGCGAACCCTCCCCGTTGGCGATCAACCCGTGGCCCTCGCGTTGAATCCGTCGGCGACGATGCTCTATGTGGGCCACGCCGGAGAACGCACGATCCGGGCGTTCGACCTGGCGTCATGGACCCAGGTGGAGAACCTGACGGTCCCGTTCCTCACATGGGACCTCGCAGCGCCCACGGAGACGGAGCTCGTCGCAACGACCCACGACTCCGGATTTGCGGGACAGTATCCGTACGTCATTAGCGCGACGAACGGATCCGTCCTCCAGCGGCTCAATCCGGGTGAGTTGGTCTACATGGATTTCCTCGTCGCGCTGAATTCGGCTCGGACGTGGGCGTACCTCGTTCCCTCCGCCGCGGCTCCTTTCCTCATGTATTCGTTCGAACGAGACCCGCAGGGCATCTGGACCTTCCGAGGACGGGGACCGGATTTCGGGTCCGGGACGCCGGCGGCGAGGGACATCGCAGTCGCCCCGGACGGCCGATGGATCTACGTGACCCTCGCGGGTGGAACCTTGGAGGGCATCGCCGCCGATCGGACCGGTTCGGGCCCCGTTGGCCTCGGTTCGACGTCGTACGCTGCGGACGTCGGGCCGACGAGTCAGTTCGTCGCATCCGGGGGCGCGGCCGAGGTGCGCATCTACGACGTGAGCGCGGCGTCCGATCCCGGCGGGTTCAACGGCTTCCCGGCGGACCCCGAAGCGGTGCTCGGCCTCACGGGACACGCTTGGGCGCTTCGGAGCTCGCCTTCCGGGGATCGGATTGCCGTAGTTATCGGGCTCACGGATAATGCTTGGCAGGACCTGGAGATCGTCAACGTCCCGCCTCTGACGCGCGTCCGGCCCATCGACCCCGCAGAGCGATTCATCCGCCAATCCGTCTTCGACATCGTGGGCCGGATCATCGACTTCCGAATGTTGACGGACCTCTCGGCGACGGTGTCGCTCAACGGAATGTCGACTCCGGCCTCGTTCGATTCCGCAACTGGACTTGTGGTGGCCCACGTCGGTCCGCTCGCGGAGGGAGACTACGCGACTGAGATCCGTGCCTTCCGCGGGACCCTCGTCGCGATTGCGGTCTGGACGTTCACCGTGGACACGACCCCTCCGGACCTCCATATGGACCCCGTTCCGACCGTGGTCGAATCGGATGTGCTCAACGTCTCGGGGACGGTCGTCGACCCCCATCTGTCCTGGGTGCGCGTCGGATCCATCTACGCAACTCCCGCGCCAGGCGGTCGCTTTGTCCTGACCGTACTGCTGCTGACCGGGACGAACACTATCGAGGTGGAGGCAGCGGACCTGGCGGGGAACGTCGCTCGAGCGGTCGTGACGACCGAGTTTCGGCCTTCCATCCGATGGTTCACCCATGCAACCGGTCATTTCCGGATCCAGATCCCCTTCAGTTGGAGCGCCGCGGGGAACGTGACCCAGGGGGGAACGAGATTCGATGCCCTCCTGTCGCGCACCAATCCCGCGCTCATCGTGGGAGTGTCGAGCGACACGCTCGCCACAGTCGGTGACTCTCGACCGGGCCGAATCCTCGATGGCATCATCGCTCAGGCCTCCTCGACCGCCGGAGTCATCGTGTTCGAGCCCGTCGCCGACAGGGTCGTCGATGAGCATCCGGCGGCTCGAGCGGTGATCGCCGTCACCGTCGTCGGCAACCCGCAAGTGTTCGAGATCGTGACCGTCGTCGTCGGAGCCGAATGGGGCCGGTACTGGGTCATCATCGGAGCGGCAACCGTCCAAGTCTTCGACTCGTCTCGGGGGCAAATCGAGGCCGCCATGGCGACGTTCGACGTCCTCGAGGCAACGGGGAGCCCACCCGTTAGCAACTTTCTCCAGGCATACCAAGGATGGCTTCTCCTCACGGCGATCGGAGCGACGGTCGCCGAAGCAGCAATCCTCGGCTTCCTGATGCTCCGAACAGCCCGTCGAAAGCCGTAGGGCCAAGCCTATTTCCGACGGAAGGGCCATCCGCGCGGCCGTGCGGAACCCGGCCATCGTCTTGAACCTCAAGACGTACCCCGAGATTCTGGGGAAAAGGGGCTGGGAGCTCGCGAAGCGTTTTGCGGCCGTCGCGGACGACACGGGGGCATCGATCGTCCTCGTACCGCCGACGTCCGATCTCGCGCACATCGCAAAGCTTGTCCATCTCCCGGTGTTCAGCCAGCACGTCGACGCGGTCGAGCCGGGGCCGACAACCGGGTGGATTCCACCCGAGGCTCTCCTCGAGGCGGGCGCCGCCGGGACGCTCATCAACCACAGCGAACGCAAGGTCGCATGGGAAGAGATGGCGAAGAGCATCCCGCGGTGCCAAAAGCTCGGCCTCGAGGTGATCGCCTGCGCGGACGACCTCGTCGAGGCGGAGACCCTCGCGAAGCTCTCGCCGGAGTACATCGCAATCGAGCCGCCCGAGCTGATCGGAGGGGACGTCAGCGTGACGACCGCAAAGCCGGAGGTCATCACGAAGGCCGTCGATCGTATTCGAGCCGCGAATCCGAACGTCAACGTGCTATGCGGCGCGGGCGTGAGGGCACGCAAAGACGTCGCGAAAGCGTTGGAACTCGGCACCGTGGGCGTCCTACTCTCCTCCGGCGTGGTGAGGGCGAAGGATCCGGAAAAGGCGCTGCGGGATCTCGTGAAGGGGCTGCGCTGATTCGTCGCACAGGGACGTAGCGTGCGTGTAGGCCGCCGGCTTATGGACCGGGGGGAACGTTCGCGATCCGTGCGTGCCCGGATACGTGCGCGAGCGGCGTGGCTCGCGGCGCTCGTCCTGGCATCCTCCCCCCTGTGGGCGGAGAGCGAGGCCGAACCCCTCCTCCCTCTTTCGCGACCTGCCTCCGCCCCTTTTTTCCAGGCCTCGCTGCCAAATGCGCTCCTCGTCCGCGTTTACGCGAGTACCCCGCGCGACGACGAGTTCGTCGAAATCGGGAATCCTCGTCCGCAGTCGCTGGACGTCAGCGGATGGACGATCACGGATGGCGAAGGTACCGCAAGCTTCCCGCTCGACTCGACCTTGCCGGCGGGAGGTCGCCTCGTCGTCACCCGAAATGCAACGAGTTATGAGGAAGACACGCTCGAGGCCGCGGACTTCACCCTCGGTGCGGGCGACGCACGTCAGATGGAAGGAGACGTGCTGCGGCTCGCGGATGCCGGGGACGAGGTCGTTCTGGTCGATTCGGCTGGGACGGTCGTGGACGTGTACGCCTGGGGAGACTCCTCGTATGTGGAGGCGGGATGGACCGGTCGCGCGGCCGAGCGGATGGGCCGAGGGGAAATTGCGGTTCGCGCTCCGGACGGCAGCGGAGGATGGATCGACCGGGACACCGCGGACGACTGGGAGGACCTCCGGCACCATCGATTGGGCCAGTCATCCTTCAATCCGGGCCCGATGGAGCTCCAGGGTGCGACGACCGCCGTGCTGTCCCCGGATGCGGGCGATCTCCCCTTACTGAGGCTGCTCGGCTCCGCTCGCGCGACGATCGAGGTCGGCGTGTACACGTTCCAGAGCGAACGGATCGCCTCCGTCCTCGGAGCAGCGGCCGAACGCGGCGTGCATGTGCGGGTCCTGCTGGACGGCTCGCCCGTCGGAGGCGTCGACGATGACGAACACCGCGTCGTGGGCGGTCTGTTGGCCGCGGGGGTCGAGGTCCGATGGCTCGCAGGCGGGCCCGAGGTCGTGAAACGGTATCGATACCTCCATGCGAAGTACGCGATCGTCGACGGGCGGGTGGCGTGGATCGGCTCGGAGAACTTCGGGAAGGCGGGGTTCCCTCCCGATCGGGAAGGCAACCGCGGCTGGTCGGTCATCGTGGACGATCCGGATCTCTCGGACCTTCTCCGAAACGTCTTCGAAGCGGACTTCGATCCGCGACGACCCGATTCGGTTCCGGCACACGAAGCGGTGATCAAGCCATTGCCCTCGCCCCCGCCCCTCGTCCCATGGTCCGCTCCGCCCGCGTCCGCGCCACACGTGGCGCGGATCGTCCTCGCTCCGGATACGTCCCTCGACCCCGAGGGAATCCTCGACTTCTTCGCCTCCGCGAAGGGGCGACTTTCGATCGACGCGTTCTATCTCGACGAAATGTGGCGCGACACGCCGAATCCGTTCCTTGAAGCCGCGTTCGCAGCGGCTCGTCGCGGGATCTCCGTGCGAATCCTCCTCGATGGGAGCTGGGCCTCGGTCGAGGCCGACTCGGGGACGAACGATGACGTGCTCGATCGGATCAATCGGCTTGCGAGGAACGAGAGTCTCCCCCTCGAGGTGCGACTGCTCAAGCCGCGCGGGCCGATCGAACGTCTCCACAACAAAGGCGCCGTCGTGGACGGCCGCGCGGTCCTCGTCTCGAGCATGAACTGGGCGCTCGGTTCGGCAACGGAGAATCGCGAGGTCGGCTTGATCGTGGAAGACCCGGATCTGGCGAAGACGTTCGAGATTTCGTTCGACGCGGACTGGGAGGGGCGGCCCACATCCGGGGTCGACGCATGGCGGCTCGACGACCCGGTCGCGCTCGTGGCGCTGTATGCGCTCGTCGCCGTCGCGTCTGCCGCCTCCCTGCGGAAATTGAGAGCAAGGAACAAAGACATAAAGCCCCCCGCGCGGGTGCGAACGCGTGCCTCCTTCGGAGCTCATCTCCGCGGCCGACATCGAGAAGTTCGGCTACTGCCCGCTGAGCTGGTGGCTCAGCCGCGGGCTCGCGCCAGAAGAAGGTCCGGAGCTCGTCGAGGGAGAGAAGAAACACGAGGCCGCGTCCGCGGACCTGAAGGGAATTGAGGCGCACGAGGCGAAGGCCCGCGAGGCGGAGACCGGCGTGTTGTACTTCGCGATCGCGGCCTCGATCGTCGCGATCGTCGGGGTGAAGTTCCTCTCGTCCGAGAGCGTCCAGGTCGCGTCCACGCTCGGGGCGATCGCGCTGATCTGGCTCCTTGCGGCGGTGTACTTCTTGTATCGCGCGGAGACGCTCGCGACGCAGGCTGAAAAGCTGTTGTCGGAGCGGGTGATCCTGGGTTTCGCGATGGCCGCGGCCGTGATCGCGACGGCGGCGGTCTCCTTCACCGGGGTCGTGAACCAGAGCCTCGCCCAAGGGTTCGTGGCGCTCGCCCTCCTGTGGCTGATCGGCGCATCGTTCTTCCTGTATCGATCCATCGGCTCGCTCCAGGCCGCGCGGACGACGCGCGACCGCTACGCCGTCCAGGGCGACCTCGTCTACATCGACTCGGCCGCGGAGAAACCGAAACTGTTCGTGTCGAAGAAGCACGGGCTGTCGGGCAGGCCTGATGCGGTCGTGATGGACGGGGAGCACCACATCCCGGTCGAGCTCAAGACAGGCCGGGTCCCCCGCGGGCCGCTGTTCTCTCATATCCTCCAGGTCGCCGCGTACTGCTTCCTGCTCGAGGAGGAGTACGGCAAGCCGCCGCCGTACGGCATCATCCGGTACGGCGAGACATCGTTCGAGATCGAATACAACGAGGACCAGAAGAAGCTCGTCCTCCAGAAGCTCGCGGAGATGCGCACGGCGATCACGAAGGGTGAGGCCCACCGCAACCACAACCGCCCGGGGAAGTGCATCCACTGCTCCCGCCGGAGCGGGTGCCCGGAGCGGCTCGCCTAGGGCTCCTTCTTCCGGTTGCCGGACGGCACCCCGAGGCGCTCCGCGATCGCGTCGAGCCGGGCGGAGAGGTCACGAATCTCCTGCCGCATCCGCAGCATCTCCTGCTCGAACGGCGTGAAGCCTTTCCCGGAGAGGATGCGGTGGGATACGAACATCCCGAGGAAGATCGCGCCGATGAACGCAAAGACCGAGATGATGACGAGGCCGACGATCACGGTCAAGAACGATGAAATCAGACCGGCCGGCGTAATGAAGCCGGTCAAGACGCCGATCTCGACGGCCACGAGGACGGCGACGACGCCGAGCCAGAGGATCGTCCACCGGGAAATCCTCACGGGAGGGCCCCCCGTTGCGGGATCACCCATCGGAAGTCTTCTCCCTGCGCGTACCGCTTGATCTCGAGGTTCGGATTGTCCTTCTCGTCCGGGAACGTGAAGACCATCACCGTGCGGCCCGCCTCCCGATCGGCCCGGACCGTCACGTTGTACTCGAAGTAATTCTGGACCTGGTCGACCAAGTACGTGTGGACCGTGAAGCTCCCGTTCGAGGGCACCTGCGTGGGCACCCACACATGGAGGCCGTAGGTCTCGTTTTCATCGTGGGTCCCATTGGACGGGGGATTCGTCCCGCTGATAGAGATCCGGACCTCTTCGTACCGGTACGCCTGGACGGCGGCGCTCAGATAGACGATGAAATACGACTCGTTCTTGGGCATCCCGATGATCAGGAGCGGCAACGACGCGAGCTCCGCGGGCGGCCGTCCGATGAGGGTGGGCGTCACGAAAATAAGGGTTGCGAGGGCGAGGATCGAGACGACCATGGCGCCGCGGATCCACACGTCCCGCTCCATGCGGTGGCGATAGAGCAGACCAGCATAAACGTTCGTCGGGCGCCTCTCGACTCAGGCCTCGTCGGGCCCAAAATTCAGGAAGGTCGTCACGCCGAACAAGCACGCGCTGACGACCGCCGCCAAGAAGCTGGTGCCCCCACCTTCGAAGGTGCCGTAGGCGATGACGCCGATCGCGGGGACGGCGAACGCGGCGGCACTGAAGAGCCCGCTCGAGAGCCAGAGGAATTTTCGGAGACGGTCCATGAACGTGAGGACCGGGGCCTCCGCTTCGTTCGCGGGAGGCAGTTCCACATTGGCCGGCCAGAGCCATTTCCAGAGACGGTGCAGAAATGCGATAGCGGGACTCTCGCCGAGGACCTCTGCGTGAGCGACCGGTGCCGCCGTGCCCATTGCGCGCGGCGACGCAGGGACGAGACCATGTAAGTGCCGCGCCGGTTATCGCGGCTGAATCTCACGGCGTGACTCGAATCAGATCTTCTGGTTTGTATCAGACTGGCGCACGGCTCTGCAAAGCCGATGCGACTTTTCATTGAGGATGCGGTGAAAATAAAAAGGGTGGCTCTTTGCGGCCACCCAGTTGGGGGGGAGGTAATCGTGACGGACGCGCCCTCGCTCACCTCTGCGGCGGCATCCCTTCCCTTCTCACTTGTTGAGGTACTCCCGCTTGAACGACTCCGCTTCCGCGAGGGTTCGTTCCGCATCTTGCATCTTCTTGAGCTTCTCGGTGACGAGCTCCACGCGTGCGTACACGAAGTCCCGAATGGCCGCCCGAACGGCCTCCGATCGGCTCGGGAAATCGTCGACTTCCACGAGGAAATCGAGAGCCTTCAGATACCGCGCGGGCAAGCGCAACGTGATTTTTTCCGTGTCCGTATCCCGCAAGCCCGTCACCCCACCCGTGGGTCAACTCGCCATGCATTGACCGACGAGCGTCGGACGGAATAGTCACGCGCTATATAATGGTTCCTGGAATCGGATCAATCGAAGGAACCCCGTTTCACGTGGAGCCGTCACCGCGGGCTACCTAGGTTGCGCCGCCATTTCCGTCATCATCGTGAGGACGAATCGTTTATCGGTCCGCGGTCCATCGTGCGCGCGATGGTTGAGACCAACGCACGGGCGTTCCTCCTGCCCGGGCCGGTGAACATGCATCCGCGCGTCCTCCAGGCGATGTCGGCGCCCGCGATGAATCACCGTGGGCCGGAGTTCAAGGAGATCCTCTCCGAGATCCACGGGCTCACGCAGTATCTGTTCGGGACGCGCGGGCCGGTCGCGGTCCTTTCGGGTTCCGGCACCGCGGGCCTCGAGGCCGCCGTGTCCGGTCTCCTGCGCAAACAGGACCGGGTACTGAACCTCGTGAACGGGAAGTTCAGCGAACGCTTCCACGAGCTCTGTCAGGTCTTCACCACGCCGACCGCGCTCTCGTTCGAATGGGGGACCGCGGTCGATTCGGGGAAGGTCGCTGCGGCCCTCGACTCGGGCGATTTCCATGCGGTCACTCTGTGCTGGAACGAAACCTCCACCGGCCTCACGAACCCGATCGCGGAGATCGCGAAGGTCGTGAAGGACCACGACGCGTTCCTGATCGTCGACGGAATCACCGCGGTCGGCGGACTCGAGAACCGGATGGAGGCGTGGGGAATCGACGCGCTCGTCACGGGCTCCCAAAAATGCCTAGCGGCGCCGCCGGGACTGAGCGCGGTGGCGCTGTCGAAGGCCGCCTACGAATCGCTGCACGCCGACACGTCATTCTACACGAACCTGAAGGCCCACGCCGACGCCCTTGCGAAGCAGGACACCCCGTTCACGCCGGCGGTCCCTCTCTTCCTCGCGTTTCGGGAGGCGTTGCGCATGTTGAAAGAGGAAGGGCTCGACAATCGAATCGCACGGACCCGCCGGCTCGCCGAGGCCGCGAGGGCCGGATTCGACGCACTCGATCTCCGGTTGTTTCCGGATCGCCGTTTCGCGTCCAACACCGTAACCGCAGTCCGGTATCCGACGGGCCTGGACGATGCCGCGTTCCGGAAGGAACTTCGGGAGAAGCGCGGGACGGTCGTCGCTGGCGGACAAGGCCCGTTGAAGGGGCACATTTTCCGAATCGGCCACATGGGCATCTGCAGCTTCGAGGACCTCGAGGCGGGATTCCAGGCGTTCGAGACCACCTTGGCGAGGATGGGTCACATAGCCGTTCGCGGTGCCGCCGTGGATGCGATCGCGAAGCACGCGTGAGGTCGCAATCTCACGGTTGCGGCGGATCAGGGGGAATTCTTCCCTTCCGCCTTTCGTTCCACCACAGTACCGCGAAGGCCGCCGCGACCGCGATGGCCGCCGCCAGCACGAACGGCGTGAGACCGGTTCCGCCCCCGCTCGGAGGAATCGAATGCAGCGGGACCACGAACTCGAACGACCGGGTGACGGATTGTCCTTGGGCGTCCGTCACGGTGACCGAGACGCGGTAGGCTCCGGTCGTCGCATAGGCGTGTGTCGGGTTGGGCGCGTCGCTCTGCCCGCCATCGCCGAAGTCCCAGCGGTATGTGTACGGCGGCGTGCCTCCCGTGACGCTCGCGGTGAAATTGACGCTGATTCCCGTCGAATCCTCGACAAATCGCGTCGGGGGCGTCACCGTGAGGTTGACGACGGCCGGGGCCACGTTCACGAACAAGACGGCGGACTGGACGGACGTCCCAGCATTATCGTTCACGTTTAGCCAGACGGTGAAGTTCCCGCCCGTGATGTAGATGTGGACCGTGTTCGCCGCGTTGCTCTTGCTCCCGTCGCCGAACTCCCAACCGTAGGAATATGGGGCGACACCGCCGGTCACGGAGCTGGTGAAGGAGACGGTGAGGGGCATGGTTCCATCGTTTGGCGAAGCCGTGATCTCCACGACGAGAGGCGGCGGCGGGGGTGGCGGGGTCGGCGTCACGATGACCGTTGCGGTCTGGTTCCCGGTTAACCCTCCAGTGTCCTTCGCCTCCAGGGTGACATTGTACGTGCCTGGCACCGCGAATTGGTGTTGTGCCGTGGCATCGTTGGACCATGGGGTGTCCCAAGTCCCATCGCTTTCCCAGTCCCACCGGACCTGGAGCAGGTTCGGCGGATCCTGGGCGTCAAACGAGGTCGAGGTGAACGTGAAGACGGTGGATGTGTCTCCGCTGGCAGGCGTCCAGCTGAAGTTCGCGTATGGCGGCATGTTCGTCGGCGGAGGCCGGGGCGGTGGAGTGAAGGTCACGTTCACACTCGCGATTGCGGACGGGTTGCCCGCGTTGTCTAAGGCTTGCGCATCGATTTCGTTGACGCCTGACACCAGAGTCACGCTTGCCGTCCAATCTGCAAGCCCCGTGGCGGTGTACCATCCGCCTCCGGAGACCCGGACCTTCACCACCCGGAGGCCGCTCCCGCCGGAGTCCGAAGCGATTCCGGTCACGGTAATCGACGACGCGTTCACCGTGGCGCCGTCCGGTGGCGACGTGATAGCAACCGTGGGAGGCGCGGCGTCATCCTGGGGTGGCCTCATCAATGGATACCGATCCGCTCCAAGAACCTGGATCGGGTATGGAGTGTCGCCGATCCGGTCGGGCCCGTTGCAGACATCCTGCCCCGGTCCGCTGCACTGGTCGGCGCCCCGATAGTTGGACCAGAAGTTGCCGCCGTGAGGATAGCCATCGTCCCATGCGTTAGGATTCGGCGACGAATCGTACGCCTGCGAGCCACCGAGGTTGTTGTCGGCAAACGCGTTCCCGAATGTCCGGACGCGCTCCGAGTCGTAGACTTGGAGGCCCTGGGCGATGTTGTTCACGAACCGGTTGTCGGTAATGTTGGCGTCGAACGAGCGGTCCAGACACAGTCCGGGGCCTTTGTTAGACTCGAAGGCATTGTGAGCGACCGTCAGGGTGTGAGTCAACCGGACGCAGTCCGACCCCATGTTCGCCGCAATCCGGTTGCCGATGACCGTCAGGTTCGTAACGGACTCGAAGCCGGCCGAGGACCAGATGGAGCGCTCGATGTCGCTGTCTCGGAGCACCACGTCCTTCGAATCGGTGATGACCATGCCGGCCGAGTTCCGGTCGAACCGGTCGCCCGTGATCGTCACGCCGGCAACGCTCGAGACCCGGATGGCGACACTATTGTTAATCAATGTGCTGTCCGACACGGTCAGGTTCTCGGAGGGATGATCGACGACGAGGCCGGCTCCCTCATTCCGGGAGAGATCGGAGAGCGAGACGGTCACGTTGCGACTGCTCGCGACATGCACCCCGCTCCCTTTCGCAGGGATTGAGGGAAGGTAGGTTTGGTTGGTGAACCAGACCGAGATGTGGGCGAACACGACATCGGAAGAATCGGTGACCAAGACCCCCTGATCGTTGTAGCTGAAGTTCGAATCTCGGATGGACGCTCCCTGCACGTGAGCGAGCTCGAGTCCGACATCCGCATGCTCGGCGGAAACATTCTCGATCGAGACGTCTGTCGAGTCGACGACGATCAATTGCCCGAGGTCAAGACCATCGACGACGAGGCCGGATTTCTCCTTGAAGTACCGAATCGGTTTGCCGTTCACGAGGTTGTCCACGCCGATCGAATGAGACGACCGCGTTGGAAGCGAGGAACCCAGGACCACGAGGCCGTCGTGATCGAACGTGTTGCTCCGGACCGTGGCGTTCAGACTTTCGGTCAGCCACAACCCCGCGCCGTTCCGTGAAAAGTCATTGGATTCGATCGTTAGGTTTGACGACCCCGTGACGAGCATCCCCTGGAACTGATTGTTTGACAGCGAGTTGGCGGCAAGGCTGACGTTGCAGCTCGCGTCGACCCGAATTCCGTAGCGGTTGTTCGACACGACATTTCCGACAATCGTGGCCCCACCTCCGCGACTCACGGAGACCCCGACTTGACTCCCGGAGATGTTATTGTCGGAGACTACCACCCCTGGAAGGGTGTCGTTCGAATACAAGACCTGGACCGCCAGATCGGCGTGGCTCACGTCGTTTCGGGCCACGGTGAGGTTGCTCGTGAACTCCAAAGAAAGGTCCCACGCGAACCCCGTGACCGTGGAGTCTTCGACCCGACCGTTCGAGACCTCGATGAAACGGATGCCCGCGAAGGCGAGTCCCGGAGGCTGGTGGACGAACACATCTCGAATGATGAAACTCGCGTCGGTATCGCGAATGAAGATGGCCTCCATCGTATCGACGTTCGTGATCTCCCATCCGGCGATCCGGTACGGATCGTCGGGTGTGCCGTGGCCACCGACGACCCCGTTGGCGGCCGTGAACTCCGAGTTGCTCTGAATCCGAATCGAGGCATGAGGGGTGTGCAACGTGCTAATTCGAGGCGTCGGGAGACCCCCGGAGACGGCGACCGCCGCGAGCGAGAGAAGCGCTGTCAGGGCGAGGATTAGGGCGGTGGAATGAGTCGGTCGCTGCGCTGCCGTCCCTCCCGAAGTCTCCATTGGCGCGAACTTACTTAAACCCGACGCGAAGGGAAGCCATTCGGCTAACGATTAGGCCCGCCAGGTTGCCGCCACCTCGTCCGTCCGATACCGCTGATCCACGACCGTCTCGCGGAGGCTCATCCGCACACCGCCCCGGTGCATCAACAGCCCGGTCCATGCAATCATCGCGCCGTTGTCGATGCACAAATCTCCCGGCGGCACGAACATCCGCGCTCCGCGGTCCGAGGCCATGCGGGCGACCATCTCCTGCAGCCGCCGGTTGCGCGCGACGCCACCGCCCAGGAGGACCTCGTCGTTGTCCAGGTGGGCCATCGCCCGTTCCGTGACCTCGGTGAGCATCGCGAACGCGACCTCTTGAATCGAGAACGCGAGGTCCTCGATTGCCGCGCCTTGCTTCCGTAAAGCGAGCGCCGCCGTGAGCATCCCGCTGAACGCGACATCCATCCCCTTTACGCTGTAGGGCAACGAGAGCAGGGTCTTTCCATCCTGCGCGAGCTTCTCGAGGATCGGGCCCCCGGGAAACGCGAGACCGCATTCCCGCGCGAACTTGTCGAGCATGTTGCCGATTCCGATGTCCAGCGTTTCTCCGAAGACGCGATACCGACCACGGGCGAAGGCGATCACCTGCGTGTTGCCTCCGCTGACGTACAGTAGGACCGGATCCTTCGCGTCGGTGACGCCGCGGCCGATCTCCAGGTGGGCGACGCAGTGATTCACCCCGAGAATCGGGATGTCGAGGGAGAGAGCGAGCGCGCGGGCCGCGGTCGCCACGGTCCGGAGGCACGGGCCCAGTCCGGGTCCTTGGGAGAACGCGATCAGGTCGAGGTCCCGAAGATCAATCCCGGCGACGTCGGCGGCGTTCCGGATCAGCGGGACGACCATCTCCGCGTGGTGGTTCGCCGCCTCCCGCGGATGGATGCCGCCCTTCTCCGGCTTCACCATGTCGTAGACGTTCGCGAGCACGCGGCATTCCTCGTCCACGATGCCCACGCCGACCGTGTGGGCGGTGCCCTCGATCCCGAGTGCCCGCATCCCTTTGGTATCGCGCTCCGTGCAAAAGCGTTTGGCTCGCCGCGAGGCCTAATAACAGCGGCCGCGTTGCGGCCGGCCGATGACCGGCGCGGATCGAGGACCTCTCTTGTACGCGTATCGCCCGATCCCCGCGAATCCGATGACCGTGGCGGTCCTGCTGCTCGGCCTCGTCGTCACATTTGTCATCGGACCAATCGCGGCGGGACCCGAGGGCCTGTGGCCCCTCGGCGGTCTTTGCTTCGTACCCCTCGCGGCGGTCCTCGTCGCGATGGTCGTGTTTAAGCCGAGCCCGACTTTCGTATTCGAGAATGGGATCGAGATTTCGCTCCCGCTCTGGCGGCGGATCCTGGGCGAGCGCCGCTATTATGCGTGGTCGGAGATCCGCGACGTCTACCCACGCAGCTACGAGGTGGCCGGGTCCTTTCTCTCGCCGTTCGCGTCGTCCGCGGGCACGCTCGTCCACACCGGGATCGGGCTCGAGACGAACGAGGGCCGCCGCCTCCTGGTCCGTTTCACTCCGGGATCGATCCGCGCGTTCCGCGCGGAGACGCGCGGCTACCTCGAGGCGATGTTGGTCATCCGAGATCGGTTCGCGCGCAGAGGCGAGCCGATGGTGCAGACCGCGACAAGCTTCTCCGACGACCGTGTCCTCGCGATGCAGGCTCAGGCGCGAGAACCGCTCGTCCCGATTACCGGCGTATTCCTCGCGTTCTTCCTCCCGCCCTCCATCGTGGCCGCCATCTTGATCGTGCTCTCCGTGGCGCGGGTTGAACTCACTCCGGTCATCCTACTCCTCGCCCTCGCGGTCGCAATTCTCCCGCCGGCCGCGTCGATGCTCCGGACGCTCCGCCAGAGCGAGCGCCGGAACCAGATTCTCTCGGAACTCGCGAAGTACCAGGAGCATCTTCGAGAAGACGCGGAGGCCATCCGACCCACTCCAGAGACCGCCGAAAATTAACCTTAAACAAGGTTAACACGGACTCAGATGTCGGGCCCCGCCGGATGGCCTACGAGGTGGCGTCGCGAGCGAGTGCTCCATCCAGGAGGCGGACATGATGCGGATCGCTCACGTCGTAGGTGTGGCCTCGCCATCGGATCGTGGTCGGCCGCCGCGTCCGCAGGAGGCCCGCAGCCATCACCCATGGTACCGCAATCGCGGCGATGGCCGTCCGCAACGCGGGGACGTTCCAGCCCGCCGCAACCTTGGGGGCGGCAGAGAAGAGGGCTCGCCGCCGCAAGGAGGCCTTCGCGATTGAGACCGGGAGAGGCGCTAAGAAGATCGCCGCCGGGATGAGATATGCGACGCCCCAGACCACCGCGAGTGCAAGACAGGCGATGCCAAACAGAATCGAGCCGTTGAACACCGCGAATGCCGCGGTCGCATATCGCCGCACGATGGGCAGGTACAGCGTGGCCATCGTCATCTGGCGGAAACACCACTCGGTGCAGGCCGCTCGGTCCGCGCCCTCGAACGTTGGCACGAGTGCCGCGGGCACGTACGCGATTTTCAGCCCAGCTTCACGCACGGCCTGCGTGAGGATCAGGTCGTCGCTCAACACGTCTCGCCATCGGTCTTCGAGCCGCAGCGGAACCACGAGATCCTTCCGAATCGCACAGGAACCGCCCCATGCGAACGAACGTCGCGGATCGAACAGCACGTTCGCGCTGACCGCGTTCCACTCCGCGCGGACGAGGGACCAGAAGGTCGGCCGCGGGGGAAGGTACCAACGGAACCCTGTCGCGACACCGACGGTCGAATCCGCGAGGGGTTGCACGAGCTGCCGCAACCAATCCGGCGCGGGCCGGATGTCGGAATCTGCGAACACCACGACCTCGTCATCCAGACCGAGGTGGGCAAGGGCCGATCGCAAAGCGTTCACCTTCCCTCGGAGCGGACTCGGATCCGAGAGGATCGTCCCCACGTCCACTCGAGGGAATTCGCGAGCGATCGACTGGATTCGCAGGAGCGCGGGGTCCGCGGAATCGTCCGCGACGACAAGAATTCGGTACCGCGGATATACCTGGCACAACAGGGCGCGCACGTTCTCGTCGAACCCGACGTCGAGCCCGCGAACCGGGAGAATTACAGCGACGGATGGCAGGAACGCACCGAGGGCCAGACGCACGGCACGTCGAACGCCACCGCGCAGCCGGATTCCCTGGACGATGGATGCAACGCTCGCGAGGAACGTCAAGACCGCGAGGAGCGTCAGCCCAATCCAAAGAGAGTCCAGCGCCACCGACGCGCGAACCTCAGGTTGCGGAATAAACCTTGTCGCTCACGCGCCCACGAGAACATCGTCGCCCTCGACTCGAACTTCGAACGTCCGGAGCCGGGCGATCGGATTCGCGAGATTGGCGCCCGTTCGCACGTCATACTCCCATCCGTGGTTCGGGCAGGTGACGATGCTGTCATCGAGCATGCCCTCCCCAATCGGGCCGCCGCGATGCAGGCACACGTTCGAGACAGCGTAGAATCGCCCTTCCACGTTGAACAGCGCGACGGGATGGCCTTGTACGACCACGACGCGTCCCTCCCCCGGAGGAAGGTCCGATATCTTCGCGACCCGAACGAACGTCGCCATCAAGACCCACGAGCCGCGACCGCCCCATGAACATTTGCGAAGTTTTATGGAAGGCCACCTGCATGGGCAGGCGGGTCTCTCCATGACACGCGAAGAGCACGCGAAGTTCTTGGCCCAGTGCAAAGAGTTTGTCCTCGGGATGAACCGGCTCGAGCAGACCATCACGAAGATCGATGCGCGCCTCACGAAGGACGAGCAGCGCTCGGCGTTCAAGGAGGTCTTCGAGTGGCTCGGCACGACGACGGAAGTCCCGCCGAACTCATACACGCGGGAATGGGCACGAGAACTGCTCGCGGCAATCGGGGCCATGGCGCAGTACGACAAGTACGAGGGCTCGCCGGACTCGTACATTCTGTAGCTGCGCCGGCGTTCAAGGTCGGACCGGCCGCCGAAAGTCCCACGAGATTTTCTGCTCGCTTGAGTGGAACGACTCAGATCCGTCCAGAGAGGCGAAACCTTATTCTCGCCACTCGCATCCGTGGGCCCGAGGGCGTGGGATCGTGGAGTTCCGGAACGAGCGGACCTGGCAGAACGCGGTCGAGATGAACCGGACGGAAGAATTCCACGCGGCGTACGAGGCCGCCGTCGACAAAATCCGCGGGGATTTCGACCAGAAGCATCCGATGATCATCGGTGGCGAGGACGTTTGGGCCACGTCGACATTCGAGGACACGAGTCCTGCGGACACGAAACTCGTCCTCGGCCACTTCCAGAAAGGAGGCCGCCCGCATTCGAAACACGCGATCAAGGCCGCGAAAGCCGCGTTTCCCCACTGGGCCACGACCGCGTACACGGACCGAGTCCGACTCATTGAACGCGCCGCCGACCTGGTCAGCGAGAGAAAGTTTGCCCTCGCGGCCCTCATGTCCTTCGAGAACGGGAAGAACCGGTACGAAGCGATGGCGGACGTCGACGAAGCCGCGGACCTGATGCGCTGGTACGCCGCCGATATGCTGCGGAATCAGGGCTATGAACGAGCGATGGGGCAATTCCTCCCGGGGGAAACGACTCGATCGACCCTGAAGCCGTACGGAGTGTGGGCCGTCGTCGCGCCGTTCAACTTTCCCCTCGCGATCGCGGCCGGGATGTCGACCGGCGCCCTGATCACGGGCAACACGGTGGTCTTCAAGCCGGCGAGCGACACGCCCTTCATGGGCCTTCGTCTTGCGGAAATCCTGCGTGATGCCGGCGTCCCGTTGGGCGTGTTCAGCTACGTCACCGGACCGGGCGCGACCGTTGGGCAGGAACTCGTTGACAACCCGGACGTCGACGGATTCGTGTTCACCGGATCGAGGGCCGTGGGAATGAAGGCACTCGAGACCTTCACCCGAACGCGCCCGAAGCCGATCATCACGGAGATGGGCGGCAAGAACCCGGCGATCATCACGGCGAGTGCAGACCTGGACCAGGCCGCGGTCGGCGTGATGCGGGCGGCGTTCGGCTACGGAGGTCAGAAGTGCTCCGCGTGCTCTCGCGTCCTCGTCGACCAGCACGTGAAAGATGCGTTCGTCGCCAAGCTGCTCTCGGAGACCGAGAAGATCAAAGTGGGCGACCCGACCGTCCGCGACGTGTACCTAGGACCCGTGATCAACGAGGCTGCCGTCGCAACGTATGAAAACGCGATTGCGGAAGTCCAACGGTCGAAGGGAAAGATCCTCTCGGGCGGCAAGGCGCTCAAGGGAACCGGTCACTTCGTCGAGCCCACGATCGTGGACGGCTTACCCCGAGACCACCGAATCAACAAAGAGGAGTTGTTCGTGCCGATCCTCTCGATTGTCCTCGTGGACGGTCTCGAAGATGCGATTCAGGTCGCTAACCAGACTGACTACGGCTTGACCGCGGGGATCTTCAGCCGCGAGCCCGCCGAAATCCGTCGATTCTTCGCGGAAGTCCAAGCGGGCGTCTTGTACGCGAACCGGACCGCGGGCGCCACGACGGGCGCGGTCGTCGGCGTGCAGCCCTTTGGCGGTTGGAAGATGTCCGGAATCTCGGGGAAGTCCGCGGGTGGCCATTACTATCTCCCCCAGTTCCTCCGAGAACAGAGCCAATCGGAGTATTCATAACGGTTAATCACCGGAGCCAAGACATCTCTCCCCGTCCCTTCGGATGTCCCAATTCGCGCGTCCGGAGAAATGTTAGATAGAATCCGCCGAATCTCGTCACAATGTAGCACGGAGCGCGCCGGTTCCGTGGTCTGAGTGCACGGGGGGTTCGTCGGTGATCGGGGAGGAGACAGACTACCGTTTCGAGCGAGTCTGGCGACAGCAACTGATTGCATGCGCCGTGGTTGCGGTGATGATCCTCTCGGGCCTCAGCGTCTTCGTTGTCCGGGCCTCCGGCCCGGCCGCCGCAGCTGGTCCGTTCCGCTCTCTGCGAATCGGAATCAATCCGCTTGTCATCACGACCCTGAATCCGCTCAAGATCACCCTCGCGGACGAGTACGTGGTGGTGTATAACGTATACAGCACGCTCATCACGTACGACAAAACTTACCATGCGATCCCCGACCTCGCGACCCACTGGAGTTTGGCGCCCGACAATCAGACCTGGACCTTTGATCTCGTCCAGGGTGCGTCGTAAACCGGATCGCTCACGACCCGGAGGAGATTGCCGCGCTCGTGTCCCGGTCGCTCGAGGATGCCGGGCTGAGGCCCGCGGAGGAGTTCGTGCTCCGCTTCCCGCATGAGCTGAGCGGCGGACAGCGGCAGCGCGTCTCCATCGCCGCGGCCCTGGCCCTCGAGCCCGACTTCATCGTCGCCGATGAACCGGTGTCGATGCTCGACGTGTCGATCCGGACGGAAATCCTTCAGCTCATGATGGACCTTCGGGAGAAACGCGGCTTGACTTACTTGTTCATCACGCACGATCTCAGCCTGGCGTGGATCCTGGCCGATCGCCTCGCGGTCATGTACCTTGGGAAGATCGTGGAGCAAGGGACCGCGGAGCAAGTCATCTCCCGTCCGAAGCATCCCTACACGCAAGCGCTGATCTCCGTCGTCCCGAGTCCCGATCCGCGGCACCTCGCGAAGCGCACAATCCTCAAGGGGGAGAGGCCGGACGCCGTGAACATCCCGAGCGGATGCCGATTCCACCCGCGGTGCCCCCTTGCGTTCGAGAAATGCGGATGGAGCGCCGACGAGGTCGCCGACGAACTCAGGTCCCTCTCGGCCGGAGGCCTCTTGCCCGAGATCGCCGGAATCCAAGTCCAGAATCCGGGGACCGTTGCGATCGGGATCGTGCCTGGCATGACGCCCGGTTCGGCGGCCGCCAACCTCCGCCGGGTCGCGTCGGAGAACCGTGACTCGCGGCTCGCCCTGAAGGGCATCGCGGACATCCGGGAGAACGGGGACGCAATCCGTGTGACGCTTCAGGCGTGGGAGGAGCCGGTGCTCGTTGAACTCGAGCCCGGCAATGCGGTCGCGTGCCATCTCGTGACGCCGCCCGCGGAGTCCGTCCCGACGGTCACGGCCTGAGCCGACTCATCCGCTCCAGGAGGCGGTGGAAACGAGAGACGCGGCTGCCCGCAATCAGCCGGGAGGGCAGCGGAGTCACCGCGGGCCACGCGGCGACTGTCGTGCGCCAGCGGGCGAGGATGTAGGCGCACGGGAAGAACGTCACGATCCCGAGGAAAATGCCGAGGTTTAGCAGCCCGGTGGTCGTCGTGAGCGCGCCCGCGAGGGGCTCGACGACCACGAGGCCCAACGTGTACGCGAACGCGCCCATCGACAACACGGTCGCCCGCTGGCCGGGCTCGAGCCGGCGGTTCAGGAACGCGGTCGTGAGGGCGGGCTGCAGGCTCCACACGATGTACAGGGGCACCTGGAGCAAGGCCGCGCCGGGAAATTGTCCCGCGCCGTACATGCCGAAAAACGCCGCGGACGCCATGAAGACCAGGAGGGCGAGCGTCCCGAATTCGCCGAGGACCCGTGTGATCGTCCCCGCGAACGCGGACCAGATCGCCGCGACGAGGAGGAAGCCGCCGATCGAAATCGCGATCGCGGATTCGGAGAGGCCGAGCGCCTGGAGGTACAGTGGTCGGAACACGGCCATCACGTAGAGGGTGACCCCGAGGAACACCTCGACTCCGATCAACAGGGCCACGCCCTCCCGTCGACGCACGACCCGCAAGCCTTGCACGAGTTGCTCCACGTACGTCGACTCGGGAGTGCGTTCGACCTTCGGCTCTCGGAACGTGACCGCGACCCCGATCGCTCCGAGATTCAGGATGGCGCCGACCAAGAGCGTGAGTCGCAGGTCCCCGACCACCCCGACGAACACGCCGCCGACGAACGCCCCCGCCGCGTTCGAGAGGAGTTGGATCATCGTGACTCGGCCGATGTATCGCGGGAACTCCGTCTCGTGGCCCGCCTCGAGCAACGTCTCGTACAGGTACGCGGAGGTCCCAATCGAGAACGCCGCACCGAGGGACCACACGACGTTCGCCGCGACGTAGCCCCAGAACGTTGCGCTGATGCCGTAGCCCAGGATGCCCGCGGAGCGGAACAACTCGCTCAGGACGATCGTCCGCCTTCTCGGCGTACGGTCCGCGACGACGCCGACGGGGAGCTGGAACACCAGGAGCCCGACCCAGAACGCGACGTCGACGAGCGTGAATTCGAAGTCAGAGGAGAGATGGCCGCGGATCCACAGCGCCCAGAACGGGATCCAGATCGCGAACGACGATGCGGTTTGGTACGCATAGAAGCGACGGACGCGCGTCCGCAAATCGGAGGATGACACCGGCTTCGTGAACCGCGAAAGCCCCATTCCCCTTATACGATGCGCTCGAGCCGGGCGTGCGTCTGAGAAAACGTTAAGCCGCTTCCCGGCGTCCTCGAACCACGCTCCGAAAAACGGGTTCCCGAGCTCGTCCGACCCATCGCGCGGAGCGGTAACATGCCGCTCCTGACGGTCAAGGGCCTCAAGACTCATTTCCAGACCCAAGAGGGGACCGTCCGGGCGGTCGACGGCGTCGACTTCACCTTGGGAGAGGGCGAGAGCCTCGGGCTCGCGGGGGAGAGCGGCTGCGGCAAGACGACGGCGGCCCTATCGATCATGCGCCTCCTCCCGTCGAACGGGAAGATCGTCGAGGGGACGATCGATTACGTCGGGTATGACCTCGCGAAGGTCACGGAGGGCCAGCTCCGCGGGATCCGGTGGAAGCACATCTCGATCATCTTCCAAGGGGCGATGAACGCCCTGAATCCGGTGAAGCGGATCGGGGACCAGATCGCGGAGCCGATCGTCATCCACGACAAGGTGGACAAAGAAGCCGCGATGAAGCGCGTCGGCGAGCTACTCGAACTCGTCGGCATCCACCGAGAGCGTGCCCGGGAGTACCCGCACGAGTTCTCCGGTGGCATGCGGCAACGCGTGATGATTGCGATGGCCCTCGCGTGCAATCCGAGGATCGTGATCGCGGACGAACCGGTGACCGCGCTGGACGTCATGATCCAGGCGCAGATCCTCGAACTCCTCGAGCGACTCAAGCGCGAGCTCGATCTCTCGATGATCTTGATTTCCCACGACCTCAGCGTCATGGCGGAGACGTGCGACTCGATGGCGATCATGTATGCCGGGAAGATCGTCGAGCGGGGGAGCGTGCGAGACGTCTACAAGAACGCGAAACACCCGTACACGAAAGACCTGATCGGCGCGTTCCCGGACATCGAGGGCCCGCAGACCCTGCCGGCGTACATCCCGGGCCTGCTGCCCTCCTTGATCAACCCGCCGGTCGGCTGCCGCTTCCATCCGCGATGCAAGTTCGCTTGGCCGCTGTGCGTCGACCGGGAGCCGGGCCTCGATCCGGTGGGCGAGGGCCACTTCGCCGCGTGCCACTTGAACACCACGACGCCGCCGCCGAAGGAGGCGACGTGAGGTGGCCCGCGAGCCGTACCTGGTCCTGCGCGATTTCCGGGTGTGGTTCGAGAAGCGCCAGGGATTCTTCGCGGCCTTGCGGAGGACCACGCCGGAGTACGTGCGTGCGGTCGACGGGGTCGACCTCGACGTCGGGCGGGGGGAGATCTTCTGTCTCGTAGGAGAAAGCGGCTGCGGCAAAACGACGACGGGCAAGGGGATTCTGAGGCTCGTCCCCCCGACGGGAGGTGACGTCTTCGTCGGGGTGCCGAAGAACGTCCTCGACGACTATGAGGCGGCAAAGGCGGGCCGTGGCTCCGCGGACCTGGAAACGATCCGGCGCCAGCATTCCCTCTCCTGGAAAGAAGACCGGCCTTGGACCGTCCCGCACTTCGTCCTCCTCGGGATCGTCGTCGCGGTCGCCGGTCTGATCGCGACGGCACTGCCCGCGTTCGTCTCCGCGTCGGTGTTCCATCTCCCCTTCACGAACGGCTGGAGCTACATCGGCTACGGGCTGGTCGTCGCCCTCCTCGTCGCCTATTTCGGGAGCATCCCGCCGACGCGGCCGACACCGCGGACCACGACCGTCCTCGGAGGCTTGGCGGTCCTCTTATTCAATCTGAGCACGTACCTCGGCCTCGTGTTCTCCGGGTACGTCGACGCGGCCGGGCTCTATCAGTCCCAGGTGTGGGGCGATCAGACCGTTGCGATGCTCGGTGCCGCGCTTTTCGCGTTCGTCGTCGCGGTCCTCGTCGGCCGGGTCCTCATCTGGAACCGGTTGCGGGAAGAAGGTCTCGA